>Ga0209331_1000202_pt1 | contig 21788 bp, 19 predicted proteins | sample JacPinW_OM3H0_M3_FD_187971 | JGI IMG/M metagenome (GOLD analysis project Ga0209331, IMG submission 187971) | Forest soil microbial communities from Algoma, Ontario, Canada - Jack Pine, Ontario site 1_JW_OM3H0_M3 (SPAdes) (version 2) | ecosystem: Environmental > Terrestrial > Soil > Boreal...
GCCGCCCGCGCGCGGGCGAGCGTCTCCTCGGGGGTGCCGCTCGCATCGATGCGCGCCCAATCGAGCACGCCGAGATCGTAGCTTTCCTGCTTGCGCGCCACGGCGGCATCGGCGTCCGACGCATCGCGCCCGCGGGAGCCGACGCGCGCGAGCCGCCTCGCAAGATCCGTAGTGAGAAAGAGGCCGTGGAAGGCAACGCCAAGCGCTGCCGCAGACTGCCGCATGAGCTTGCGCTCGCCCGGTTGCGAAAACACCGCATCCACAATGGCGGAATATCCCGCCGCAAGCGCGCGGCGCGCCTTGTCGGCCAGGGTCGCGAACACGCGCGCCGTTACCTCGGCAGTGTAGGCGTGGCCGGAAAGCTTTTCGGCTTCGTCTGCGCCAAACAATGCCTTGCGCTCGACGTCGGAACGCAGCACCACCGCCCCCGGCGCCGGCGCGAGATCAGGTGCCAGCATGCGCGCGAGGAGAGATTTTCCGGTCCCGGAAAGCCCGCCCACCGCAATCAGCACCGGCTCCCCCGGCGCGATAAAGCTGCGCGCCGCATCGAAATATTTGCGTGCGGACATCGCCAACTCTGCCGCCTCGGCAGCAGGGGCCTGCATGACGCGCGCGGCGGTGACTTTGGCGCGGATTGCGGCGCGCACGGACATGAAAAGCGGCAAGGCCGCAAGCGCGTCGAGATCCGCAACCCGCCTGGTTTCGATGAGGTAGCGATTGAGCACGCTATTGGCTGCTGGGCGTAGCCCACGTTCCGTCAGATCCATGAGCAGAAAGGCGAGATCGTAAAGGAGATCGCCGGATGCAATGAGCGGGCTGAACTCGATGGCATCGAACAGGACCGGGCGGCCGTCGAGCAGCACCACATTGCCGAGGTGAAGATCGCCGTGGATGCGGCGGATGAAGCCGCGCTCTCCGCGCTCGATCAGGAGCGGGCGAAGGTGCGCATAGGCAGCGCGGCTGGCACGGGCGAGCGCATCGGCTTCGCCGGACGGAAAAACATCGCCCATCGCGGCAAATGCGCTGGCATGTTCCTCGATGTAATCGGCGAGCGCCTTGATCCACGGCGCAGCCTCGACCGGATCCGCCTTGGCTTGTGCCGCGGCAACCGCCGCCCCGAGCGCGTGGGCGAGAGCGGCATCGATCCGGCCGGTCTCGGCGAGATGATCAAGCGTTGCGCTCTCGTCGAACCGGCGCATCTCGACCGCCCATTCGAGCGGCGCGCCTTCGCCATCGAATTGGAGTCCACCATCGGCGCAGCGGGTAATGGGCACAACGCGGCGGTAGATCTGCGCGGCAAGCGGCTGGTTGATCTTCAGCTCGGCCTCACACGCCGCTTTGCGTTTTGCCAGCGTCGAATAATCCAGGAAGGGAAAACGCACGCACCGCTTCACCTTGAACGCGCGCGGCCCCGCGAGAAAAACCGACGCGGCGTGGGTGTCGATGCGCTTGACTGCCGCGCCGCCATGGGTCGCGGGGTCGGACAGGAAAGCAAAGACAGGCTCCTGGGACTGGCTCTCGTTCATTGTGCTATTTGGCAACCTCGCGTTAGGCTTCGTCGAGCCCGCCACGTGAATATCGGAGTGAGCCATGCGCGCCAATGACGGCACCAGGACAGCCGCCGAAGTCCTGATCGATGCGCTCGTCATCAACGGCGTGCGGCACGCTTTCTGCGTGCCGGGCGAAAGCTATATCGCCGCGCTCGATGCGTTTTACGATCGCGCTATCGCGCTCACCGTCTGCCGTCACGAAAGCGGCGCCGCCATCATGGCGGAGACCTGCGGCAAGATGACCGGCCAGCCCGGCATCTGCTTCGTCACCCGCGGACCCGGGGCGACGAATGCCTGCGCGGGCATCCATATCGCGCGTCAGGATTCAACCCCGCTCATTCTCTTTGTCGGCCAGATTGCGCGCGAAATGCGCGAGCGCGAGGCCTTTCAGGAGCTCGACTACCGCGCCGTGTTCGGATCCATCGCCAAATGGGCGACCGAGATCGACGATCCCACGCGCATTCCGGAGCTCATCTCGCGCGCGTTTTACACCGCAACCAGCGGCCGGCCGGGCCCGGTCGTGATCGCCTTGCCGGAAGACATGCTTAGCGAGCGCATCAGCGTGCCGGATGCGCCCGCATGCGAGGGCGTCGAGACCTGGCCGGGCGCAAGCGACATGAGCCGCCTGCAGAAGCTGCTCTGGGCCGCCAAGCGCCCGGTCGTGCTCCTTGGCGGAAGCCGATGGTCGGCGGCTGCGACCGCCGCGGTCGAGCGTTTTGCGCAGCGTTTCGCGCTGCCGGTCGCCACCACGTTCCGGCGCGCCCATCTTTTCCATCCCGCCCATCGCTGCTACGCCGGCGATCTCGGCATTGGCCCCAATCCCAAGCTCCTGGCGCGGGTGAAAGGCGCCGATCTTATTGTGCTGGTTGGAGGCCGGCTCGGCGAGCAGCCCTCGCAGGCTTACACGCTCCTCGATATTCCCGCGCCGCGCCAGACGCTTGTGCATGTCTATCCGGGAGCAGAGGAGCTTGGCCGCGTCTACCGGCCGCATCTTGCCATCAACGCAACGTCCACCGCCTTTGCTGCCGCGCTCGAAGGCGTCGAGTCGCCCGCGGTGTTGCCGTGGCGCGGGGAGACTGCGATCGCGCACGCCGACTTTCTCGCCTGGACCGACAAACCGACGCCGGTGCCCGGCGCAGTCAATCTCGGCGAGATCATTGCCGGGCTGCGTGAGAAAATTCCCGCCGATGCCGTGATCTGCAACGGCGCCGGCAATTTCTCGGTCTGGGTGCACCGCTATTGGCGCTATGGCGGCTACGGCACCCAGCTTGCACCGATCTCGGGGTCCATGGGTTACGGCGTCCCGGCCGCGGTCGGGATGAAGCGTCTTGCGCCCGGGCGAATGGTGATCGCATTTGCCGGCGATGGCGATTTCCTCATGACCGGACAGGAATTTGCAACGGCCGTGCAGTACGACCTTCCTGTCATCATCGTGGTGGTGGACAATGCCATGTACGGCACCATCCGCATGCATCAGGAGCGCCATTATCCCGGCCGTGTCGTTGCAACAGGATTAGTCAATCCCGATTTCGCAGCCTACGCCCGCGCCTTCGGCGGCTTTGGGGCGACGGTGGAGAAGACCGCGGATTTTTTCCCCGCCTTCGACGCTGCGCGCAAATCGGGCAAGCCGGCGATCCTGCATGTGAAGGTTGATCCGGAAGCGCTCACGCCCGCAATGTCGCTTTCGGCCATTCGCGAGAAGGCGCAGGCGGGTGGGTGATACCCGCTGATCATGTGAAGCTAATCCCCTCACCCGGATCGCGCACAAGCGCGCGATCCGACCTCTCCCTCCGGGAGAGGTGCGCAGGCCGCAAGGCCACGTCGTCATCACGATCATCCACGCGCCGGCATTGCTGGCCTCGCTCGCTGCGCTCGGTTCGCAAAAGCGGCCGCAAGTGATTCGAATTGAAACACTCAAGCTGGTGCGCTTGCGGCAACGGCACATAAAGTCAAATTGCCGTCCTTTCCAGCCCGCAATGGTGCTGCATTTTAGAACTAATAGTACGCACAACGATCATCTGCTCATCCGCTTGCATATTTGATGTTTACTTGTGTGGCCGAAACGCGTTCGAGCGGCGCACGCGCTGCTCGGCGCGTCCGCGCGGGCGCCGGTTTACAAATAGTAAAGCGCCTCATCCTCCTCATCGCCATGGCGCTGGTTGGCGGGCCAACCAGCGCTGCCGAGAAGACCGAGCATCCGATTACGTACGTGTACGTCCTGCTCGGCGGCCTCGCGGGGGCGGATGGATATGTCGACTCGAATGGGTTGCTGCTGCTCGCGGGGCGGATCGCGAATATCCCAAATACATGGGTGGAAATCTACCCCTGGCGAGACTGGGTCACCGCCGCGAACCGCGTGTGGGCGCGCTCGAGCAAAGACGCGAGGGTGGCGGTAGTGGGATATTCGGGAGGCGGATCGCGAGCGACCTGGCTCGCAAACAGCGTGCTGCACAAGAGCATTGATCTGATCGTGACCTACGACCCGAGCCCGAAATGGCAGATGCAGAACCTGCCTCCGAACGTGAAGAAGGCGATCACCTTTGAGAACCAGATCCCGTTCATCTTCGGTCTCGGGGGCGGCGAATTGACCGGGCCGAACGTGCAGCACTTCTTGATTCGGGAGGAGCACCTCCTCGTGCAATTCGACGAGCGGTTGCACCAGATCACCTTACAGGCGATCGAGGATCTGGCGAAGTGAGCAGTCTAAACGATCCCAGCGCCCGTCGCCGTCCTCAGGCTAGCAGATTCCATGATGAGAGCATCCCAACTATCGGGTGGCCGGCGCTTCCGAAGCAATGAGTTGAAACGATTCGCTTCAAGAGCTTGGTCTTGGGATGTTGTTTGTAGCCTTTGCGATCAGCTGTGCGCAGTCGTTCTACTTCTGCTACGAGCGCGTCGAACGTCTCACTGAAGGCAGGATGGACGAAGAGCTTCCAACCGGATTTGGATTTGTCCGGCCCGGTCACAGCGTTACGTCAACTGGAAGTCCGACATCGTCCCGCACTTTCGTGCCCTTCGTCAGCTCGCGCGCCTTCTTGATTCGCGTCCCGACGAGCGGCCTCACCCGTTCCGGCGTCCGCGAAATGTCAGCCGAGAGAAAACTCAAGAACGCGGCCATGACAGGATCGGCCTCAGCTTCGACCGGCGCCTCGCCTACCACCGAGACAAGCATGGTTCCCGGCCCGATGACATGAGCATGGACCTTGCTCTTTTGCCGGAATTCCGGATGCGATTTAAACAATGCCTTTTCCAGGCGGATGGCCTCGGACTTGCCGGTGGTCGTGATAGTGCGCCTCGCCGCCTTCATTATGCGCGCGTACCGGCGTGAGTTTGCGCGACTTGGGGGCGGCGCGCGCCCGCGCGCCTCAAAGCGCCGTCGGGCGCGATCCCCTCAGGTGGCGGTCTTCTTGAGCCGGATCGAGCCCGGGGGCACCATGGTGGTGACCCTTGCTGCCCAGGCCACTTGCGTGTCCTTCATCGTCTCGCCCGATTGCGGGATGAGGTTGAAGTGCCCTTCGGTCGCGCCGGGCTCGATCTGGCGCAGGAGCACGCGGCCGTCTTTGAGCGCAACCACGCAGAGAAAGCCGAGAAGATCGGGGGTCGGGGGGTCGCGCGGCTCGTCGTGGAAGACCAGCCAGCGGTTGAAATAGGGGCCAAGGCTCGTGTCCTTGACCTCGAAGATTTGCGAGATATCGTGCGGGATTTCGGGCAGCTCGACCTCATCCAGGTTGCCCTGCGACACGGCGTAATAGTGCGCCTCGCCGCCTGCGCCGACATAGCCCACGACCGGCACGGTGGGCTTCTTCGGCGCCTCGTGGTCCGGGAACGAAAGATCCTCGGGCGCGATGCGGCGTCCCGTGAGCAGCCATTCCGGGCTGACCCCGAAACGGCGGGCGTAGCGTTTGGCCTCCTCCGGCCCGTAATCGCGCCCACCCGGCAATTCGGCGCGCTCATGCGCCCCGTAGGTCGATATCGGCACGTGCAGGGCGAAGGCCGCAGCCCGCCCCGACCTGAACTTTTTCCTGCGTGCGGCGCGTAGCCGCTCTCCACGCGTGCTTGCCATGGTTTCTAGCTACTTTTAGTGGTTGACATGGCAAGCGGCAGGGGCCGGGCGGGGGCTGTTTCTTGAAATGAACTCGGGCTTGCGGAATGTAACGAGACAAGGTCCTCGGCGCACCAAAACCGATTCCTCTACTCTCTGTTTATCATATGAGTGTAGCATCAGGCCAACGGAATGGCGAATTAAACCCGTCGAGCCTGCATAGGCACCGGGTCAACTGCCTCCGTCTCTCCTCATCCAACGCCATCATGAAGGAGGTTGTGCGCCACCGCGGCGATCACCTGTCTGCCGTCGCGCGAGGAGCTCAACGGCGCCTGTGCCGAGCTGCGCGCGCATCGATCAACCACGAACCGGAGCTCAAGGGCCAGATCGCCCAAGCCTTGTTGGAGATGGATCATGAACCCCGCGCGTGAGTTTGCGTATCGGCTCGACCCGGCGCTGTGGGTCAAGTAGCGCTCAAGGCGCGGGCGGGTTTGCGGCGAGCTTACATGAAGTGGCGCGGGCGGCGGCGGGGCTCACGCACATGGCTGGCGATCCACGCCAGCACGAAAGCGTCCACCTCTGGCGATTTGCGGATCCTTGCCCATTCCGACGCCGTGAGAAAGCCCGTGCGCAGGCGCACGACAATGGGCGAGTTCCTGATCGCGGCGATCAGGGCTCGCAACCTGCCGGTGGATGCAATCCGGCAACCCATTGACGCTCTCCTGCCCCTTCTTTGTAGGGCCTTCTGACTGGATGGAAACCGATCAACCCGCAAAAGGAACGCCGGCCGGGACCGGCAGGTTCCTCCCAACCACAATAATAGTCGCGGCTGGGTGCCTTCCGGTTCGAATCATATTGGCCGGAAAGCACGTTCGGGTGACGGCGGGGATGGGGCGAAGTTGCGGCGCTGCCAAAAGCGCTGAAATCCCAACGGTTAACTGCGGGGAAGGAGACGCGGTAGAGTTGGCGGTGTTCGGCCTGGTGGCGAGTGCGCTGCGAAAGGCTCACCTAATCGATAACGCCCGAGCTTCTGGCCGTCGCAGGCGCAGCCCATTATATTGGGCGTTGCAATCCCGCATCATGGCTTCAGGCGACGGAGGTGGAGTGATGGCTCTCGCAATCAATGATACTGCGCCGGATTTCGACGCCGAGACAACCGAAGGCAAGATTCGCTTTCACGATTGGATCGGCAACAATTGGGTCGTGCTTTTTTCCCATCCCAAGGACTTCACCCCGGTGTGCACGACCGAGCTCGGCTACATGGCCAAGATCAAGCCTGAATTCGACAAACGCGGGGTCAAGATCATCGGCCTGTCGGTCGACCCGGTCGATCACCATGGCCGCTGGGCCAATGACATCAAGGAAACACAAGGCTTCGCGCCCAACTACCCCATCATCGCCGATAGCGATTTCAACGTATCCAAGCTCTACGGGATGCTGCCTGCCGCCGTTTCCGGCGATCCGACCAAACGTACGCCTGCCGACAATCAAACCGTGCGCAACGTCTTCGTCATTGGACCGGACAAGAAAATCAAGCTGATCCTCGTTTATCCCATGACGACCGGACGCAATTTCGATGAAGTGCTGCGCGTCATCGATTCGCTTCAGCTGACCGCCAAGCACAAGGTTGCGACCCCCGTGAACTGGAAGCCGGGCGAGGATGTCATCATTGCGGGATCGGTTTCAGACGAGGATGCCAAGAAGCAGTATCCGCAGGGCTGGAAGGCGCCGAGGCCGTACATTCGCATCGTGCCGCAACCAAGGACGTGACGGCGGCACCTCGACGCACGTGAATGCGCCCTCGCCCCGCGCAAGCGGGGAGCGGGTGCAAAAAGTACGTTCAAGCCGCCGCGGCGGATTTGCCGATTGCGGCATTCACGCGCGGTATGACCTCCTCCGCCATCAGCTGCATGGAGCGTTTGTTGAGCGCGGGATCGACCCAGTCCATGCCGGCATAGACCAGCTCCCCGAAATCGCCGGTTTCCTCGCGTAACGCGAGAATGCAATCGACGACCCTGTTCACGCTGCCGTAGATCACGCAATGGTCGAGCACGTAATCAAGCGTAATCTCGTCGTCGGGCTGATCCTTGTACGACTTGAAAACATAGAGCCGCTTGCCGCGCTTCATCTTTGCGCGCATCTGATGAAAGTAGAACCGGTAGGGGCTGTTCTCGTCGTAGCGGCCATAGCGCGCGGCGACCCTGTCGTCGTCGTGAACGAATATCGCGCGCGCCACGCGCCAATCCGCGATCTTTGCTTCGGCGCCGGCCTCCGCCTTGCCTTTGCAGTAATTGTCCCAATGGGATTTGAGATGCTGCGAGAGCAGGAAATTGGCGGAGAGGGGATGAAAGTCGCGCTTTCCCATCAGCACCACGCCGGGAGAGAATGGCGCTACGACGGTGCCGACAATCTCCGGCCGTGGCTTCTGATAGGGCTTGCCCATATAGCCGACGCCGAGATCCAGCGTCATGGTGCGCGCGGTTGAAACCTTGTAGCGGTTGCCCGGCAAGTCGATGTTGTAAGGAGGCTCGCCTTCCCAGATCGCAAGAATGACATCGATTGCCTCGGCAAACATCTTGTTGCGATCTTCCTCGAGTATGCCGAGCGCTTCGGCGTCCGAGGTGAGCGCGCCGGGGCTCACGCCCAGGATGAAACGGCCCTGTGCCAGATGATCGAACATCGCCGCCTGCACAGCGATGAGAACGGGATGCATGTGGGAAAGATTCGCGGTGCCGGTCGCGAGCCTGATCTGCCTGGTCTCGGGGATGAGGGAGGCCTGGAACATCATGCTATTGGTGATGTTCTCGCAAGCGTCGGTGAGGTGCTCGCCCATGAAGGCGTCGTAAAAGCCGAGCTTATCGGCGAGAATAATGGCCTCGCGATCCTCCTGCAGCGTCTGTGCCCAATCCCGATGCATGGGATGCACCGGCATGGTGAAATAGCCCAGTCTCATCTGCTCCCGGCCTTTGCTCGTGCGAGAACGCACCGAAAATATAGCGTTTTGTGAACACAATAGCGCAGTGCGTCAACAGGATGGCCGCATGCCTGATATTTCCCGTCGTGACTTTCTCAACGGCATGGCGCTCACCGTTGCGGCAGGCCTCACCCCTGCTGCCCAGATCGCGGCCGAGCCGGCACGCTACCCGCCTGCGCTCACCGGGTTGCGCGGCCAGCATCCGGGGTCCTTCGAAGTGGCACACGAGATTGGCCGCGCGGGCAAACGTTATCCCGTTGACAGTCTGGGCATCGAGGAAGCTTACGACCTCGTCGTGGTCGGCGGCGGGATCAGTGGTCTCTCCGCTGCCTGGTTCTTTCGCCGAGCAGCCGGCGCCGATGCGCGCATCCTCGTCCTCGACAATCATGATGATTTCGGCGGTCACGCCAAGCGCAACGAATTCACGCTCGATGGACGCCTGATCATCGGCTACGGCGGCAGCCAGTCGATCCAGTCCCCCAGGACGCTTTACAGCGATGTGGCCAAGGGTCTTCTCGCTGAGCTTGGTGTAGAGGTCGCGCGCTTTGAGAGTGCTTTCGATCGCAACCTTTATCCGTCACTCGGGCTCGCGCGCGGCATCTTCTTCAGCCGCGAGGCATTCGGACGCGACGCGCTCGTTTCCGCCGACGTTCTGGCAGTGCCGGGCAACGCCGCTGCGGTCGTGGACGCGAATCGGCGTGCCGAAGCGATCGCAAAAATTCCGATTTCACAGGTGAGCAAAGCACAGCTGCTTGCGCTTTATGATAGCGGACGCGATCCGCTCGCGGGCCGGTCTGTTGCGGAAAAGCTCAATCTGCTCAAGACCACCAGCTACCGCGACTATCTCACCAAGTTCTGCGGCTGCAGCGAGGAAGTGGCGAACTGCTTTCAAGGCCGCATGCTCGGCTTCTTCGCGCTCGCGGCCGATGCCGTTGCGGCGGCAGATTTGCGCGAGTTCGGCTATCCCGGTTTCGCTGGCCTCGGCCTGCCCGTCGAGGAGCACCCGGAGTGGAAGGAGCCCTATATCTATCACTTCCCTGACGGCAATGCCGCGCTTGCCCGCCTGCTTGTGCGCGCCCTGGTCCCAGTTGCTGCATCAGGCGGCAGCATGGACGATGTTGTGCTTGCCCGGTTCGATTACGACGACCTCGATCGCCCCGGCCAAAGCACCCGCATCCGTCTCGATTCGACCTGCATCGATGTCCGCGAGGCGGGCGGCCGCGTGCTCGTGAGCTATGTTCGCGCCGGCGTGGCGCAGCGGGTCGAGGCGAAGCACGTTGTACTTGCGTGTTATCATATGATGATCCCGCACATCGCCCCGGATCTGCCGGGCGCACAACGGCGGGCGCTCGCGCAGAACGTCAAGGCGCCGCTGGTTTACACCAATGTGCTCGTTCGCAACTGGCAACCGTGGGTCAACCTCAAGGTCTTCGATATTTCCGCGCCCATGTCGTTTCACAGCCGCGTCGCGCTCGACTTTCCGGTGAGTCTCGGCGGATACCGCTGCGCACAGGATCCCAGCGAGCCGATCCTGCTTCATCTCGTGCACGTGCCCGGTGCGTCAAACTCGGGACTTGATGCGCGCAGCCAATTTCGCATCGGTGCCGCCAAGCTTTTCGCCATGACGTTTTCCGATTTCGAGGAAAAAATTCGCGACGAGCTCGACCGCATGCTGGGTGCCGGCAGCTTCTCCAGCGCGCGCGACATCGCCGCCATCACCGTCAACCGCTGGCCGCACGGCTACAGCTACGTTGCAAACTCATTGTTTGACCCTGACGATTACGAGAGCACCGTCGAGCTGGCGCGCCGGCCCTTCGGCCGGATCGCGATCGCCAACTCTGATGCCGGCGGCGACGCCTATGCCCATATTGCCATCGACCAGGCCGATCGTGCGGTTCGTGAGCTATTGCAGCGGTAACCGCCGGGAGTGCAGTATGGCGGCTCGAAACCGGAACCTGAAACCCAATATGAAGATCACGCCGTTGCTCGCCGGATTTATCCTGATCGGATTGGCCAGTCCGGCTTCGGCGAGAAATTATTATGTCGTGCAAAACACAAAGACACTCAAGTGCTCGGTCCTGCCCAAGAAGCCGAAGGGAAAGACGGTCGTGATCGTCAGCGGAACCACGGCTTACAAAACCAGAAAGGAAGCGTACGCGGCTCTGCACACTGCGGCGCCCTGCCACGTGTGATCCTCATTTTGACAGTGGAGAAGCCGATCAATGGGCCCGCTGGCCGGATTGAAAGTCATTGATCTCACCCATGTCATGGCTGGGCCGACGTGCACGCTCATGCTCGCCGACATGGGCGCGGATGTGATCAAGATCGAGAAAACGCCACAGGGCGACGACACCCGCGCGACCGTGCCCCCGAAGGTCGGTGACGAGGCAGCGGCCTTCCTGATGATGAATCGCAACAAGCGCGGTGTGGTCATCGATCTGAAAACCGCCGGTGGTGCCAGGGTCCTGCGGCGGCTGCTGCGGACAGCCGATATTCTGGTCGAGAATTTTGCGCCAGGCGTGATGCAGCGTCTCGGTTTTGCTTATGAAGATCTTCGCGCGGACAATCCGGGGCTGATCTACTGCTCGCTTTCGGGGTTCGGGCGCACCGGCCCCTACAAGCACCGGCGCGGCTTCGATCTTGTTGCTCAGGCCATGAGCGGGATCATGAGCTTTACGGGCGAGCGTCCCGATGGGCCGCCGGTCAAATGCGGTGCGCCGCTCTCCGACATCACGGCGGGCATTCTTGCCGCCATGGGCATTCTTGCCGCCTATATCCACCGTCTCAAGACCGGCGAAGGGCAGTGCGTGGACACATCACTGTTCGAAGCCGCCCTGATACAGACCTATTGGCAATCCGCCATTGCGCTCGCAACCGGCGTGGCGCCGCGCGCCATGGGCTCCGCGCATCCTCTCAATGCGCCATATCAGGCGTTCGAGGCGAGCGACGGCTGGATTGTCGTCGGCGGGGCGAACCAGAAGAATTGGCTGCGCACGCTGGAAGCGCTCGATGCGATCAAGCTTGCAAGCGATCCTCGTTTCGTCAGCGGCGCCGATCGGATGGCACACCTGCACGAGCTCGAGGCAGAGCTTGCGCCGCGCTTTCGCGCCAAGCCGGCTGCGCATTGGCTCTGCGTGCTCGAGCAAAAGGGGGTTCCGTGCGGACCGGTCTATGACATGCTCCAGGCGCTTGCCGATCCGCAGACGCGCGCCCGCAACATGGTCGTCGAAGTGGAACACACGACGCTCGGTCGCGTGCAGACCGTGGGTCTGCCGGTCAAGTTCTCGCAAACACCGGGACGCGTGCGCACCGGCGCGCCGATTTACGGCGAGCACACGCGCACGGTGCTGGCCGAGCATGGCTTCGGCGACGACGAGATCGCCGCGCTCGAGCGGGAAGGCGCGATTGTTGCCGCAACCGGGCCGCGGCGCGGTCAGCCTAAAAAAACAAAGGCTGTGCCTGAGGCTGAACGAGTGGGATCAGGTTCGCCCAAGGCTGGCTCGCTGTAAAATAGGTAATGCCATTGGTTGATGCGGCCGAGCGCAAGCCGGACAAGCGCGGGCAGTACAAAAAACGAAACGCCGCATGATGGACCAGCTCACCCTTTTCGGGCTGCTCGCCGTCGCTGCAATGCTGATTTTCTATGCTTTGGAGGATCACAGCCGTTGGTTTGTTCTGGCCTTTGCTGGCGCATGCGCCCTTGGGTCAGTCTATGGCTTCCTACAGGGCGCATGGCCATTCGGGGTTGTCGAGGCAATTTGGGCCGGCGTTGCACTGCGGCGCTGGCGGAAACGGCTTCGAAATTCAAACTGAGGCACTACCGTAATTACAGGGAAAATACAGGACCAGCGTGCCGGGAGAGGCCGTAAATCGTTCATGTGACCCGGACCGCTCGCGTCATCCACTCTGTCGAGCGTGAGCGCTTGGGTTCGTTCGACTCAACGGCAGCGCGTTTGCAAACAATCCCCCGCCAACGCAACATGGCCTGACCACCGCATGAGGCAAACATGACGGGACCGAAGCCCCCGGCCTTCGAAACGCTCGGGCTGCACGCCGGCCAACATCCCGATCCCGTTGCCGGCGCGCGCGCCGTTCCGATCTACCAGACAACCTCATACGTCTTTGCGGACACCGATCATGCGGCCGCGCTGTTCAATCTCGAGCGCGCCGGGCACATCTATACACGCATCTCGAATCCGACGACGGCCGTTCTGGAAGAGCGCATCGCCGCGCTCGAGAGCGGCGTCGGCGCCGTCTGCACCGCGAGCGGCATGGCCGCGATGCATATTGCCATCGCCACGCTGGTGAGCGCGGGCGAGCATATCGTCGCATCGACCTCGCTTTATGGTGGCACCATCAATCTGCTCACCCACACCTTGCCGCGCTTCGGCATCACGACGACCTTCGTCAAGCCGCGCGATCTCGACGGTTTTCGCTCCGCGATCCGGCCGCAAACGCGGCTCGTCATTGCCGAGACCATCGGCAATCCGGGCCTCGAAGTGCTTGACATCCCCAAGGTCGCGGAGATCGCGCATTCGGCGGGCATTCCGCTCCTGATCGACAACACCTTTGCCACGCCCTATCTGAGCCGCCCGATCGAGCTCGGCGCGGACATTGTGATGCATTCCATCACCAAGTGGATCGGCGGCCACGGCGTTGCAATCGGCGGCGCCATTGTCGACGGCGGACGCTTCGATTTTGAGCGAGCGGGCAAGTTTCCGACCATGACCGAGCCGTACGCCGGCTATCATGGCATCGTGTTTGCGGAGGAATTCGGACCGTCCGCTTTCATCATGCGCGCGCGGGCGGAGGGACTGCGCGATTTCGGCGCCTGTCTTTCTCCCACCAACGCCTTTCATTTGCTGCAAGGAATCGAGACGCTCGCATTGCGCATGCAACGCCACGTGCAGAATACCGCGGCGGTGCTCGATTTTCTCACGCAGGACAAAGCAGTTGAGTGGGTATTGCACCCGTCGCTGCCGTCACATCCGGATTTCGAGCTGGCGAAAACGCTCCTTCCCAAAGGCGCGGGCGCCATCATCAGCTGCGGCATCAAGGGCGGCCGCGCGGCCGGGCGCAAGTTCATCGAGTCGCTGCGGCTCGCGAGCCATCTCGCCAATGTCGGTGACGCCAAGACCCTGGTCATCCATCCCGCGAGCACGACCCATCAGCAGATGGACGCGGCGCAGCTCAAGTCCGCCGGCCTGGGCGAGGAGCTGGTGCGGCTCTCGATCGGCATCGAGGGCGCGAGCGATATCATCGACGATCTCGCGCAGGCGCTGCGCGCCTCGCAGAGGCCGTGATGCGCCTGATCGTCGCCGGCGTCGAAACATTTGCGGGCACCGGCGGACGCAAGTTCGATCCCGCGCTGCCGCTTGCTGTCTTCGTCCATGGTGCCGGCCTCGATCACAGCGTTTGGGCACTGCTGGCGCGCTGGTTTGCAAATCACGGCTGCGCGGTTCTCGCCCCCGATCTGCCGGGACACGGGCGCTCGGCGGGCGAGCCGCTCGCAACCATCGCTGCCGTTGCGAATTGGACAGCGGCGTTGATCGAGGCTGCCAAAGCCGGTCCTGCCCACATCATCGGTCACTCCATGGGCTCGCTGGTGGCGCTGGAGACGGCGGCGCGACACCCGCACAAGGTCGCAGCGTTGGCCTTGATCGGCACCGCCGCGGCCATGCCGGTCACGCCCGATCTACTCAATGCCGCCAACGCCGGCGATCACGCGGCCATCGACATGATGTGCATCTGGGGACACGGCTTTGCTGCCGGCCTCGGTGGTTCGCTTGCGCCGGGGCTCTGGATGCCGGGCGGCGCAGAGCGGCTGCTTGAGCGGGCGCGGCCGGGCGTCCTTTTTCGCGATCTCTGCGCCTGCAACGAGTACCGCGATGGCCTCGTCTCGGCCGCAAAGGTGAGCGCGCCGGCGATCCTCGTGCTGGGTGAACGCGACCTGATGACACCCACGAAGGCGGGCAGGCAGCTCGCCGCCGCCCTGCCGAATGCGCGCGTTGTGGTGCTGCGCGGCGCGGGGCACATGCTGATCAGCGAGCGGCCGGATGAGGTCCTGGACGCCGTGCGGGGACTGGCGGCTGACGGGTCATTGATCGGGAAATCGTAAGCGTGCGCAAAGGCGCGGCGCAAAACGATTGTGTGTGCAATGCCGACGTCGCGCCGTGCGCACGTTACGAACCTGATGGCTCAAGGGAGGAACACGGATGACCTGTGAAGTCGCGGTAATGAACAAGCACGGCATCGCCTTGGCGGCCGACAGCGCCGTGACGCTGGGAGCCGGGGAAAAAATCTATCACGGTGCGGAAAAACTGTTTGCGCTTTCGCCATCAATGCCCATTGGCGTGATGACGTACGGCAACGCGAATCTCATGGGCGTGCCGTGGGAGATCGTCATCAAGAGCTACGGCCGGCAGCTGGGCGGACAGAAATTCGAGCGTGTCGAGCAATGTGCGTTGGATTTTCTCCGGTTCATCGAAACGAACAATGTGTTCTTTCCAGCCACGTTGCAGGAGAGGAGATTCCGCGACACCGTCGGATGGTACTGGTACGGTCAATTTGTGCGGCCGCTGGAAATGACCGATCCTGGTGAGGATCGGCTTCTCAAGCTCGCGGCTTTGCTGAAGAACGATATCGATGACTGGAAGCGGTCCCAACCCATGCACGACCTGGGCGCGGGCTACGGGGATAAGGTCATTGCCGATTACGGGAAGATCCTCGACGAACGGGAAAACGAATTATTCGCGCAGAATGAGCGATGCGGGCGGCTTCAGATATCGCCGCAGATCAGGCAGGATTTGCGCGCGGTGGCGCGCTTGATGTTTACGCAGCTGTGGTTTCATCCCGCCGATCTGAGTGGAATTGTGTTCGCCGGGCTCGGCGAGGCGGAGTTGTTTCCTGCCTGCCACGAATATCATGTCGGCACGCTGGCGGCCGGCAAACTGCGTTTCAACAGGCGCGGCGAGATCTATGTCGGTCACGACATGACGGCGTGCGTCGCTCCGTTCGGGCAGATCGACACCATCAACATGTTCTACCGCGGGATTGACCGCGAGCTGCACGAAAAAGTGATGAATACGGCCGCCGATTACGTGTCGCGCGCCGACCCGAAAGCGGATCGCCAACACATCTTCGCAGAGCTGGCTCAGCTGCTGGAGCGCGACATCGATCAGCAATACCGGCAGCCCTTGATGGCGGCAGTCGACGCGCTGCCACGGCATGATCTGGCGAGGATGGCGGAGGCGTTGGTCAGCCTGACCGCGCTACGGGCGCGCGTATCGGCGCGCGAAAAGGAAACCGTTGCCGGTCCGATTGATGTTGCCGTGCTCTCCAAGGGCGAGGGTTTCGTATGGATCAGGCACAAGAACTTTCGGCCAAGGGCGGGGACGGAGTTTGCGTTTGCGTGACTGCGATAGCAGCCCTTGCAGCAAGATGGTAAGGCGGATTACGCGCCGAAATCGGCTTCCCGCCGATTCCGGCCGCTAATCCGCCCTACGGCGGCCCGTTCACGCCGCTGCCGCGGCGGGCAGCGCGCATTGCGCGAGCGTCTTCTGCCAGGCCGGCAATGCGCGCATGCTCGCATACCAGCGCTTGATCTCGCGGCAGGAATCGAGCGGCAAACGCGCCATTTCGGCGTAGTTCAGGGGAGCAGCGATGCAGAAATCGGCAATCGTGGGTGTGTCACCGGTGATGAATTTTTTGCCGGTGAGCTGAGCATCGAGCACTTTGGCCGCGCGCTCGAAATTTTCCCCGCCCTTGGCCAGCGCGGCCGGATCGGGCTCGCCGCTCTTGAGCACCACCGGCTTGACGACGTTCTCGAACAGGAACACGGCGCAGGCGGGGTCCCAATGGGCGACGTCCCAGAATTGCCAGCGCGTCACGTCGAGCCGCGCGCGCTCGTCCTTCGGGAAAAGCCCGCTGTCCGGCTTCTTGCCGGCAAGATATTGCGCGATCGCGCTCGACTCCCAGAGCACGTAGCCGCCATCCTTCAACGCGGGCATGCGCATGTTGGGATTGAGTGCGGCATATTCGGGGGTCTTCTGCTCACCCTTGATCAAATCGAGAGGGCGAATGTTGGTTTCAATGCCGAGATGATTGGCGATCACCATCACCTTGAAAGCGCGCGGGCTCGGTGGGAAAACGTAGAGGTCGATCATGGTTTGCACTCCTTTCGCAAAGTTGGTTTCGGTGGTGAGATAGTTCCAGCTCAGGCCGTTTCGGCTTCGGTTCTGAAGCGCTCCAGCATTCCCGGCCAACCGCCGTCGACATCCTTGCGCATCTTCTCGCCACCTTGCGCACCCATGCGCTCGAAATTGCGGTGCTCGAGCTCGACCCGGGTTGCGTCCGGGCCCTCGGCGATGAACGTGACCTCGACTTCGGAGCTGATGGTCGTGTCAGGCTTCCACTCACTGTTGATATCCCAGGTCATCACGAACCGAGTGGGCGGTGCCCAGGCGATGATCCGGCCCACCACCGTCTGCGTCCCATCCTCGGCCAACTCGAGCCAGCGGCCGCCAAGTCTCGTTTCCATGACCGCCGATTTCATCGGCAGCTTTCCGATGCCGTGGTCGCGCGGCCACCAGCGTCCGAGCCCCGACGTGAACACTTCGAATGCATGCGCCTGCGCTGCCTTGACCCGAATGGTCTTGCGCACAGGCGCAATCTTTACAACTGTCGCTGTCGTCACCGCCTGTTCTCCTTCTCGCCGTTTGCTTCACGTTCGACTTCCATCTGGAACGCGGCGAGCGCCTCGTCCCAGAACTGATCGAGCCACCGGCGCACGGCCGCGAGCCCGTGCGGATCGATGAAATAGACGTGGCGTGTCCCCTCCGGCCGCTCGTCCACAAGGCCCGCCTGTTTGAGCACCCGCAGATGCTGAGAGACCGCCGGCCGGCTGACCGGCATCCCGCGCGCGAGCGCGCCGACCGATTTCGGCCCCCTGCGGAGCCGCTCGAACACCCGCCGTCGCGTAGGATCGGCCAACGCAGCCAGCGCCTTTCCGTAAGTCATAACTTACCGTAAGCGACTGCCTACAAATTGTCAACCCTCGAATCGAAGCGCCACCTGGGGGCAAACGCGAGCGCTTGCCTTCCTGCTTTTCCCGACCCTATGAATCGAAAGGCAAGCATTCAACGCACCAGCTGGTAAGTTGATATGGGCAAAACCGCTCCGCGAATGATCGCGAAACGAGGGGAAAGCGTCCGCTCCGATGAGAAACCCATGAATTGGAAACGCCGGCAGCCCCGTCTTGTCGTCGGGCTTGGCCTCCTGTTTGCGATCCACCTTTTCTCCAGCGTCACGTTTGCGCAGGACACAACCGACTGGGTCACCAAGTTCCCGCGTGAACCCGTTCGCGTCTCCGCCTGGCCCGGCGGGAAAAAAGTAGCCGTAAGCTTTGCGCTGTTCGTCGAGGTGTTCGGCTTCGGTCAGGGGCCGGTGTTGCGCCCCGATTTGATGAGCCGCAATCCTGATCTCGTGAACGAAGCGTTCCGCGAATACGCCATCAGCGCGGGCAACCTGCGCGTGGCGCGGCTGTTCAAGGAATTGGATGTGCCACTGAGCATCGTATTGAATGCCAGGTTCCCAATAACGTATCCCGCAGTATGGAAGGAATTTCGCGCGCTCCAGCCGAAGGCGCCGATCGTTGCTCACGGCATGAACAACAGCAACGACATTCTGCCGCTCGGGCGCGGTCTTGCTGAGCAGAAGGATTATATTCACCGGACATTGGAGTTGATCGCCTCAACGACGGGGGTACGGCCGGCCGGCTGGTCGAGCCCCAGCGTCTATTCCAATGGCGACACCATGCAGGCCATGGCCGCGGCCGGGATCACCTATAATCTCGACCAGATGGATTCCGACACCATCTCGCGCCTGAAGACGCCAGACGGCGCGCTGGTGCTGCTGCCCTATCCGACCGTGACCGTGGACATGGGTCAGTTTCTGGCCCGGATGAAGTCAGCAAGCGAGATCGAGACGCTCTGGCTGGATTACGTGTTGGAGCTCGCCAGCGAGGCGCGGGCGGACCCTGCGCGTGAGGCGACGACGGTGGTGATCGGGCTACACCCGTTTGTCGTCGGCACCCCCGACGGCGCGGCCGCAATGCGCCGTGTTCTCTCGCGCTTCAAGAAGGATGACGCAGTCTGGCTCGCGGATACCGAGACGATGCTGAAAGCGGCGGGCGTGAATTGATGGGCTGACCTCGTCATTCCGCGGCGCCAGCCGATCTCGGGTTTACCCGAGATCGGCCACATCAAGTGCCCAAGTCGGCAACAGCCGACTTGGGATGCGGCGAACGCGGAATCCATAACCACAGGCCTGGGGTTATGGGTTCCGGCTCTCGGCCCTTTGGGCCTCGGCCGGAATGACGGCTCCTACTGCGGGCAAACGGCACCGGCTTTCACCCATGCTTCGGCAAGGGCGCCGGCTTCTTTCTGAGTGCCGGGCGCCGGATGGCGGCCGTATCCGGGAGCCCATGCCCACCCAACCAGGCTGTCGCTGCCGATGTGATGGACGAGATCTTCCAGCGAGCGGCCGCCATTGCGATCGCGGTCCTTGATCTGAGCGCAGATCTCGCCAAGCGTTTTTCCCTCCCACGCCATCTGGTGCGGCGCGAGCTGCCAATGCGGGTTGCCGGGCATGCGAGCAGGGTCGAAATTCTTTTCCTGATGGCAGTTCGAACAACGCATGGCCGCAAGACCCAGACCGTCCGCACCGCGCTCGACCGGCGGCTGATGCAGCCGGCGCTGCACGCCCTGGCGCGGGCGATCGCCGGCCGGATGACAGTTGACGCAGCGCGCATGCGTGAGGACTTTGCCGAGCTCGATAAAGATTGCCGCCGAGCGCGCGGCGGTATCGTCGATCGAGGCGAAGCTCTCAGGCGAAGCGAGAGTGCCGGAGGCACCATCGTTGACTGCGTGCGCGGTCAGCGCGGTGAGCAGCACCGTCGCGAGCGCGAGCACGCTCGCAACATGGAGCTTGGATCTCAGGGTTGCGTCCGCGCGCCCTTTCGGATCGCCGCTCATTGCTGTTCGCCCGCAGCCTTGGCCAGGAGATAACGCCCCGGCTCCGCTAAGATCACGTCGCGCACCGCCTCGTGATATTTGATGTAGCCGGTGCATCGGCAGAGGTGACCGTCGAGCGCCTCGGCAATGGTTTTTTCGAGCTCACCACGGGCCACGGGCTTCCTGGCCAGACGCTCCAATAAAACCTGCGCCTCATTGAGAAAACCGGGGGTGCAATAACCGCACTGAAAAGCGAAATGCTCGATGAACGCTTTCTGGAGAGCGGAAAGTTCGCCGTCTTTGGCGTGGCCTTCAACCGTTCGGATGCTCTTGCCGTTGAAGCTCGCGGCGGAAACTGCGCAGCTTGGGCTCGTGTGGCTCGTCCCGTCGGGGTCATCGACAATGACCGCGCAGCAGAGGCACTGCGCGGCGCCGCAGCCGAACTTGGTCCCGGTCAGTCCGAGATACTCGCGCAGGAAGTCGTTGAGCGTGAGATCGTCGTGCACCTCGACCGGGCCATAGCTGCGGCCGTTGATGGTGATGCGCAGCGCCGTCACGACAGCACTCCCCTGATCATCGGTTGCGTCACCGGCAACGAATGGAAGCGATGCCCGGTCGCATCGAAGATGGCGTTAAGCAGGGCGGGAACGACGGGAATCATGACGACTTCCGCCATGCCCTTCGGTGCTTCGTTGGGCAGAGGCGGCAGCATCTCGATTTCCAGGTCGCGCAACGGCAAGTCCGATCCGCGCGCAATGAGATATCGTCCCAGATTCCACTGCCCGTTGCCCGGCCCGCCTTCGAAAGGCGGCAGCGATTCGAGCAAGGCGTAACCAACGCCCATCGCGAAGCCGCCCTGCGCTTGTCCCCGCACGACCTCCGGGACGAGCGCTTGCCCGCATTCGAAGACACTGTAGGCCTTGGCGATGCGGAGCGCCCCGGTCGCGCGCTCGATCTCGATACGCACCAGTGTGCCGCAGAGCGAGGTATACGTGGTGCCAAAACGGTTGAAATCGGTGGGCGGAAACTTGACGTTGGTGCGATCAAGCCGCCTGAAGGTGCCGACACCCCGCTTCACGGCGAGCGCATCGATGTCGGCCGTCCATGTCTGTCCGTCAATCGCGAAGCTCGCTTGCGACCAGGCCCAGCGCGAGAAAGCGTGCGCCATTGCGCCGGTCACGAAATTGCGCGCGTGCGCCCTTTGCGCAATCGCCGGCAGCGGGAGCGGCGCCAAGCCGGGCACGAGCAACTGCCCGTCCTTCCATTGCGCCGCGTCCCATTGTCTCGCCTTGGCGTCCGACGGCGCGATGCGCCAGAGGTCGAGCGCCGCCGGCCATAGTCCGAACCGGAAAATGACGCGCGCGGCGGCCGCCGCGGCATGGGTTCCAACGTGCGCACCGATGGAGGCGGTGGTGGCTGTGCTGATGGCCGGGACCCAAGCGGGATTGCGCTGCGCCGCATCCTGGGCCGCTTGCGTCATCGTATAGGGATCGCCGGAGGTGACGAGAGCAAGCGCGCCGAAAGTATCGACGCGCGCGACCGAGACTTCGTCGGCCACGCTGCCCAGCTGAGCTGCCACCCGGTTCGCCAGTGCCGTGCCAACCCCAGTCCCCATCTCGACGTGATCGCAGTGGATGGTGATGTGACCATCGGGGTCGATCTCCACCCGACCCAGCGAGCAATCCGCTCCGCTGCCGTAATCCTTGGTCACGCAAGCGATGCCGGTGCCGGCGAGCCTGCCGGCTGCTTGGGCGCGAGCTTTCTCTTCACCGCGCTGCTGCCAGATCGGATGTTTCTCAAGCTTGTCCAGAATCTCCGCCGTGCGGACCGAGACGCTGTAAGGATTCCCCGTCATGGTGCGGCCACCGGGCTTGAGGGCATTGCGCCGGCGCAGTTCGATCGGGTCGAGCGGCAATGCGTGAGCGACCTCGTCGATCAAGACTTCAAGCGCGGTCATGGTCTGCAGCGTGCCGTAGCCGCGCATCGAGCCCGCGGTCACGCCACGCGTGTGCAGCGCAACGGTTGTGACATCGACTTTCGGAATATCGTAGATGCCGATTGCAGCGGTCGCCCCGACTGTTGCGACATTGGCGGAGAAATTGGCAAGCCCGCCGCCATCCAGAACGTGGTCGGCGGCGAAGGCTTGAATTTTTCCGGTCGCGCGATCGACCCCGATGCGGGTGCGCATGTCGAATCGGTGCCGTTTGATG
>Ga0209331_1000204_pt1 | contig 21720 bp, 18 predicted proteins | sample JacPinW_OM3H0_M3_FD_187971 | JGI IMG/M metagenome (GOLD analysis project Ga0209331, IMG submission 187971) | Forest soil microbial communities from Algoma, Ontario, Canada - Jack Pine, Ontario site 1_JW_OM3H0_M3 (SPAdes) (version 2) | ecosystem: Environmental > Terrestrial > Soil > Boreal...
AAGTCGCAGCCCACGTGGTCCGTCATTCCTTGTAGCGGGCATGGGCTTGCGCCCTACCATGGCAAGATCGAGATCAACGTGCTTGCGGCAAAGCCCGGCAGTGCCGCACAAAAGCGCCAGATCGACGCCGGCGTGGCGACAGCGTTCCAGCATCAGCCGCAGGCGGTGAAGGCCGGCGACCTCCTGTTCATCTCGGGATTGATGGCTCTCGATCGCGATGGGCTTGTGCCATCGGCTGGGGTGGACCCGCACCAGCCATGGTTCTCATCGGCACCGGAGGCGCAGGCGCAATTCATCATCGACAATATCGCCCGGCTGTGCGAAGCGGCTGGCACTTCGCTCGCCAATGTCGTGCGGGTCCAGCAATTCCACACGGATATCCGGGAATTCTATCCGGTGTACAAGGTGTGGGAGCGCCAGCTTAGCGGTCGTGCGCTGCCATTTTCCGCGGTGGAGGTGCCTTCACCGCTACCGGTACCAGGGGCCACGCTTCTGGTCGAGGCTTGGGTCTACGCTCCCTGAGCGGCACAAAGGGGAAGGGTTTGATGTTCGTCATGGCGCAGCGTAGATCCTGCTCGACGTTTCGCTGCAGCATTATCGCAGGAAGCAGAGCCTCCATGCCGGATTCGAGCCGGCCCTCGCCGATTGTAAGCCAAATCGTAATGGTGCATACGTTTTCCTGCCCTGTTGCATCACATGCGATGTCGGGTGACTGTGGTCGGCACTGGAGACCATCATGTTCCTCAGAAACGCTTGGTATCCCGTGGGTTGGTCAAAAGACCTTACCAGCGAGCCAGTGGCTCGAACATTGCTTGATGACCCGGTCGTGCTTTTCCGAATGCCGAATGGAAGGCTCGCGGCGCTCGAGGATCGGTGCTGTCATCGGGCGGCGCCGCTGTCGCTCGGCAAATTAGTCGGCGAGCATCTGCAATGTGGCTATCATGGGTTGAAATTCGACGGCACCGGGCGCTGCGTCGAGGTGCCGGGTCAAAAAGCGATTCCTGCCGGCGCATCCGTTCGCAGCTACGTCGTCTGCGAGAAATGGCGGATGGCCTGGATCTGGATGGGCGATGCGGCTCGCGCCGATGAATCGAAAATTCCCCACTTGCCCTGGCTCGACGATCCGGCGTGGACGCTCGCGCCGGGCTATCTCCATGTCCGTGCCAATTATCAATTGATCATCGATAACCTGGTCGACTTCACGCACCTCGTTTACCTGCACGCCAAAACGCTGGCCGGCGATCCGCGCGAGGCCACCCTTCCAGTCAAGACCGAGCGGACGAGCGATGGGATCCACGTGAGCCGCTGGCTCATGGACGTCAAGCCGCCGCCGCTGTTTGCTCGTGCCGGCAATTTTACCGGAAATGTCGATCGTTGGCAGATGGTCACGTGGAAACCGCCAACGGTGGTCTATTTCGATATCGGCTGCGCCAAGGCAGGCACCGGTGCGCCGCAAGGCGATCGCAGCCAAGGCATTTCGATCTGGACCAACCATCTGCTTGTGCCGGAATCGGAGACGTCCACCCACTACTTCTTCGGATACACACGCAATTTCTGCATCCACGACGAGGAGATGACAAAGCTGCTATTCGACGGATCCGTCATGACTTATCTTGAGGACAAGGCCATGCTCGAAGCGCAGCAGCAGAAGCTGCATGCGGGCGTGCTTGAACGCATGATCGATCTCAACATGGATGCGGGCGCGCTGCAGTTTCGACGCACCCTGAAGAGGCTGATCGAGGCGGACTCTGCCAAGCCCACGGCGGTATTCGCACAAAACCGATAAGCCAAAACCATGAAATGGGTATCGTGCTCGATGTTGCTCTTCAGACCCGCCGCCTATGCCGCCGCGCTCTGCACCTTCGCATTTATGCACGGGCCGGCCTGTGCGCAGCAGAAGGAATTTGAGGGCACCAAGATCGTCGTCAACGGCTTCGGAGGAAATCTGGACGATGTGCTCGTCGACAGCGTCAGCAAGGTATTAAAGGACAGATATGGCATTACCGTCGAGATCGTCCCGGGCTCGGTTGCGTCGGCTTATGCCAAGTTGATGACGTCGCGCTCGAACCCGGCATTCGATGTCCTTATAACAGACGACATCACTTTGCGCTCCGCAACCAAAGCTGGGTTGATCGACGAAGTGTCGGTTGCGGACGTTCCAAACATGGCGCAACTGTACCCCAATTTCATGCCGCTCGGTGGATACGGGCTGCCGTTTTTTGCATCGGTCACCGCGCTGACTTACAATAAGGAGCACGTCAAGACGCCGCCGCAGGCGCTGAGCGATCTCGCCAATCCCGAGCTCAAGGGTCGCGTAGGCATATTCAATCTCGAGAGTGTCGGCGGGGTCGTGTCTTTGATTTCCTTGGCCGAGGCCAATGGCGGCAGCATTCGAAATCTGGACCCGGGATTCGCAAAGCTCAAGGAAATAGCGCCAAACTTGGCAACCGCGACCTCATCTCCGGTCGAGCTGTACAATTTGCTGCAAAGGGGCGAGATCTGGGCCTCCTCGTTTTGGAGCGGTCGGGTTAACGCTCTCATCGACCAGGGAGTGCCTCTCGGCATCGTGGTGCCAAAGGAAGGTCTGCGCGGCAATCTCGACTTTGTAAGCCTCGTCAAAAGTACCAAAGCGCGGGGTGCAGCATTGAAATTCATGGATCAAATCACCTCGGCGCAGACCTCGCTCGCCATCGCGCGGTCGGTCTATTTCGGACCGACAAACAAGACCGTCACGTTGCCGCCGGACATCGAAAAACGCGTGTTGCCCTATGGCGCTGAAATGATAGCTGCCATGCCTCCGGTGGACTGGGATGAGGTGGCAGGAAAACGCGGAAGCTGGATCGAGCGTTGGAACCGCGAGATGCGCTGAACCATACTCTCGGTTGTCATGCAGACGATGGAAATGCTCTAAAGCTGCGTCGGTCCGGGGGAGTTGGCGGATATCCGACAGGCAGAAACGATGGGACGCTTCGCAACGCGGATAGCGTGGAGCCGCAACATCTATCTCCTGGGGCTCCTCACTCCGGCGGTCGCGGCCGTGATGCTGATACTCTCCATCCCGGTCGCCTGGTTGGTTCGCATCAGCCTCTTTCCACAAGACCAGTCCTATGATCTCAGCGGCTGGTCGGCAGTTCATTACATGAAAGCGTTGACGGACGACCTCTATCTGGAGTCCTTGGCGCGGACGACAATCTACAGCCTCATCGTTACTTTGGGGACAGCTATCCTCGGCTTTCCTCTCGGCTATGCCGCCGCTCGCGGCAAGATGCGTCGCTGGAAGATATTTTTCATAGTGCTTCCGCTGACGCTCAGCCTGATCGTGAACATTTTTGGCTGGATCATGATACTGGGGCAGAACGGCCTTTTGAACTCAGTGTTGTTGAGCCTCCATTTGCTCGATCATCCGAAACAGTTTCTTTTTGGCGTTGGAACCGTCCTCGTCGTTCTCGGGCATACATACCTGCCCTTCCAGATACTCTCGGTCATGAGCGTGGTGAGACAGATAGATCCCATGCTGGAGGAGGCGTCGGCGAGCCTGCGCGGCAACCGCTGGGTCACCTTCTGGCGTGTTATCATCCCGCTCGCACGGCCCGGGATTGTTGCAGGCTGCACAATCGTATTCATCCTCACGATTTCAGCATTCATAATTCCGCAATTGATCGGCGGGGCGTCGGTCCAGATGTACGCGGTCCTTGTATTTCAACAGATGATGACCGTTCTGAATTGGCCGTTCGGGTCGGCGCTGTCCCTCATTCTGCTGGTGGTCGCGCTGGGGTTTGCAGCTCTTTTGCGAGCTGCCGCGGGGAGGAGCGGGGGGTTGAGAAGTGTTGTGGCAAAATAACAAGCGCAGCATTTTGACGTGGGGATTGTTTCAGGCGATCGCCTATTTCGTGCTGGCGCTGCCCTCGTTGGTCATTATCGGTGCATCGTTCAACCCCGGCAGCGTGCTCACTTTCCCGCCACATGGGCTCACGCTGGCATGGTACGTCAGGGCCGTCCAGACACCCGCCTTTACCGACAGCTTTCTCCTAAGCGTCGAGTTGGCCTCAATCGCAACGGTCCTTTCGCTCCTCGCGGGCACTCCCGCCGCCTATGCTTTGGAGCGATATCGCCTGCCGGGCCTGCAATCCGTCCAGACGCTGCTGCTCTCGCCCATCGTCATTCCGGCAATCGTGCTCGGCATCGGTCTTCTCATGTTCTGCAACTTGATTGGGATCGGGCAGGGCTTGGCCGCATTGCTGCTCGGGCATTTCGTGCTCACCTTGCCGTACGTCGTTCGCACCCTCATTTCCAACTTCAGCTTGTTCGATGTCGTGCTTGAGGAGGCCGCGCAAAGCCTGCGGGCATCGCGACTGGTGATATGGTATCGTGTGATTCTTCCAAACATCTTGCCGGGACTGCTATCGGCAGCGATTTTTTCCTTCGTCACTTCGTTCGGTAACGTGGCGCTTTCGATTTTTCTCGTGAGTGGCAGCACCGCGACTCTGCCGGTGCAGATGTTCGCATCGGTGGAACATTCGAGCGATCCGACGCTGGCAGCTGTCGCGTCCTTCGTCATATTCATCACCGGCATTATTGTTCTGGGGATTGATCGACTCGCGGGTTTGCAGCGGCTTGTATAGACCGTGAGCGCATCAATGCCGCAGCAGTCTGCCGTCACCCTGCGCGAAGTGTCCAAGGTCTACGGCGATGTTTCCGCGCTTGAGCGGTTTTCCCTTGACGTGCCGACCGGCAGGCTTGTTTGCCTTCTCGGCCCGAGTGGCTGCGGCAAAACGACTACCCTGCGTCTGATCGCGGGTTTCGTCGCGCCAACGCACGGATGGGTGTTCATCGAAGGCGCCGACGTTACAGCGAAACCTCCGCATCTTCGGGATATCGGGATAGTATTTCAGCATCACGCGCTGTTTCCGCATCTTTCGGTATTTGAAAATGTGGAGTTCGGACTGCGCAATATCGGTGCGCGGAAGGTGGAACGCCGCGAGCGTGTCAATGAGATGCTCGCGACAGTGCGTCTCGTCGGCTTGGGCGGACGCTATCCACGGGAGCTTTCGGGCGGTCAGCAGCAGCGCGTGGCCCTTGCCCGGGCCCTCGTGTTGAGGCCAGCAGTGCTTCTTCTTGATGAGCCGTTCTCGAATTTGGATGCTCAGCTCAGAGTTCATATGCGCGACGAAGTACGCTCATTGGTTCACCAATTAAACGCGACGACTATCCTCGTCACCCATGACCAGGAGGAGGCGCTCGCCATGGCGGACCAAATCGTCGTCATGAACAAAGGCCAGATCGAGCAGGTCGGTCAACCGTCGGAAGTCTATGAAGTGCCCGAGAGCCGTTTCGTCGCCGAGTTCATCGGCAGATGCAACCTTCTCCCGTGCAAGTCTGCGGGGCGCCAGCGTTCGGTCATGGTCGCAGGCGACCAGAGCCTTACGATTTCGAATGATATGACACGAGAGAGCGGGGTGGTCGCCATCCGCCCCGAGCACTTCGTGGTGGCAAACGGCTCTTCGCTCAATCGTCTGCGCGTCGAGATCGTTCAGTTCACCTACCTTGGCGCCAGAACTTATCTCCACGTGAGCCTGCAAAACCTCAAAATGGTCGTCGACCTGCCGAGCACCGAGACCAAAGGGCTGATGATCGGCGCGCCGCTTGAACTTACGGTGGATCCCAAATTCGTGCGGTTTTTGCCCTGAATGCGCGAGCGTTCACCGCCATCCAGGCAGCAGCCTTTCGGCCTTGGCAGACAAAAGCCCTCTGATATAGTTGTGAGCCACCTCACCCGACGCTTGCGCGACAGAGCTGAAGATCATGGACTACTTTATTACAAAAAGGATTGCGGAGGATGGTCGAGGGAAAGCGCAACTACAGGAAATTGCGGGTCCATTTCGCACGGTGACGCAATTGATCGAGGCTCTCGATACGCTGCTCACCCATTATTCGAGGAAATTTGCGGCAAAGAGATATGTGTGGTGGATCGAGGAGAGCGCCGTGCAGCACAATCTGATCCTTGAAGAGCTGCCGCCCGATCGTGCGAGGTGGTAAGCCGCCATGTCCGACCGTAGCTCTTACGATTACGTGATCGTCGGCGCCGGGTCCGCCGGTTGCGTGCTGGCGAACCGCCTGAGCGAAGACGCCGCGGTTCGCGTGTTGCTGCTCGAAGCCGGCGGCTGGGACTGGGATCCGCTTATCCATGTCCCGGTAGGACTGGGCAAAATTCACGAGCACCGGCTGCACGATTGGGGCTACGACACCGAACCCGAGCCTGGGCTGAACGGACGCCGCATCGAGGCCATGCGCGGCAAGGTGCTGGGCGGATCTTCGTCGATCAATGTGATGGCGTATACCCGCGGCCATCGCAACGACTACGACCGCTGGGCGCGCAACGGGGCTCTTGGCTGGTCATATGCCGAGGTGCTTCCGTACTTCAAGCGAGGTGAGACTTGGGAGGGCGGCGAGGACCCTTGGCGCGGCGGAAGCGGCCCCCTGCAAGTCCAGTTCGCGAAGACGCCGGATCCAATTTTTCAGGCGTGGACGGATGCGGGCCGCGCGGCCGGCTATCCAGTTACCGCCGACTCGAACGGCGAGCACCAAGAAGGGTTTTCCCGAATCCAGTACACGATCGGGAATGGGCGGCGCTCCTCGGCCGCGACTGCTTATTTGAAGCCCGCGCGAAGTCGCCGCAACCTCCATGTCAGGCTGACGACGTGCGCCACCCGGCTGATCCTGAAAGGAACTACGGCGGTCGGAGTCGAGTACGTCCGCGGGAACTCCAAGGAGGGCGCTTACGCGGACCGCGAGGTCATCCTCTGCTGCGGCACCTTCAACAGCCCGCAGCTATTGATGCTGTCGGGAATCGGTCCATCGGCACATCTGCGCGCCATGGGCATCGAGACTGTCATCGATCTTCCCGTCGGCAACAACCTCCAGGATCATCTCGCAAGCTGGATCAACTTTGCGCGCAAGGGCTCCGGTCCTTTTCAAGAGACTATGCGGGCCGACCGCATGGCGGTTGGCATGATACGCGCATACATCTTCGGCACGGGTCCCGGAACTGTCGTACCAGGCGCGCTCTTTGCATTTCTCAAGACACAATCGGGCAACGACGTGCCTGACATTGAGTTCATGTTTCGGGCTGTCTCACCGAAGGCGCATCTTTGGTTTCCCGGCGTCAGGCCGCCATTCCGCGACGAGTTTGCGATACGGCCGACGCTCCTGCACCCCAGGAGTCGCGGCACAGTCCGGTTGCGTTCAGCGGATCCCATGGCCCCGCCGCGCATTTCCTATGAGTTCTTCTCGGAGCCATCCGACATGGATGGGTTCTACGAAGCTTATTTGCGTGCCATGGACCTTGCGCAGAGCAAGACCCTCGATCCCTTCCGCGGACAACTCCTCAGTCCCGACACACTGCCCAAAACGCGCGGGGAAGCCGAAGGCTGGCTACGCAGTACAGCAATCACCGCGCATCATCCGGCAGGAACCTGCCCCATGGGTTTGGATGCTAACGCCGTCGTCGACCCGGAATTTCGCGTGCGTGGTGTGGAGCGCTTACGGGTGATTGACGGATCTGCCATGCCGGATCTCGTATCCGCTCACATCAACGCATGCATTCTGATGATGGCGGAAAAAGCCGCAGATTTGCTGCGTCAGAAGTCCGAGAAGCGAGCACGACCGGATCTGCTGGACACAATGCCCCTTTCGGGTCATGCACAGCCGCAAGAAGTTCTGGCCGATTCGAGTCCGCTGCTCACTCGAGACCGCTCGTAATTCGACGCGATACTCACGCGTCAATAATCCAGCTGGCGAGTTGGACTCAAAAAACTTTCTGGACATCTATGGAGAACCGCATCCTCTGGCCTAACGCGGCCTCTCCCGATTGCAGATATCCTGCGCCATCAGCGCATAGATTTGCGCCGCTTTCAACATTTCCTCGACATCGATCTCCTCGTTGCGGGCGCTGATGCGCCGGCCCCGCGGACCGATCTTGATCGCAGGAATGCCCAGCTCATTGTAGATGTTGGTGTCGGTCCAGATGCTGGCGCGATCCGGGCTCTCCGGTTTGATCTTTTGACCGAAGAGGTGATGAAATACCTCTTTCGCCGATTGCACCAGCGGCGCGACGTTCTTACCCTCGTAACCAAGCAGCGACTTGTAGACGTCCAGCTCGTAATCGATTCCGAGCTTGTTCAGCGTTTGCTCCACTTCCTGCTGGACCGTGATCGGGCGCACCTGCGGCGGTATGCGAACATCGACGTAAATCGCGCAGACGCCCGGAAAATAGTTCGGTCGATAAGGCGCGCCGCCCTCGATCGCACCGATGTTGACTTTGGGCCACAACGGACCGGTGGGGGAATTGTAGACGTATCTCTCCTCGAACGCCGTTCCCCATTCTTCCAGCGCAGCGATGATCTTTGTCATCTTGATGATGGCATTCACCTTCTCCATCGGGAACTCGCTGCGCCTGGTACCCCAGGCGGCTTCCGCCTTGCTAAATGTCGCGATCTTGATCTGCACGACGCCGGTTTGCGTCCAGACGATGTTGAGGTCTGAACCGTCGCAGCACACGGCGTAGTCGGAGTGCATGCCATGGGTCAGCAGATGGTGTGTGCCCACGCCTTCGCCCCGATACTCCTGCGACTGCCATGGACCGATGGGCGAGCGCGAAATCTCCCCGACCACGCACGCGAGGATCACGTCGCCCTTGAGCTTGATCCCGCTCTTCTTCAGGGCCTTTCCGGCGACCATGAAGGATGCAAGCCCGCCCTTCATGTTTGAGATGCCAAGGCCCTGAACCTTGTTACCCACGATCCGGCCTTTGAGTTCCGCATCCGACTCCATGTTGGCGACCATGCGCAGATCCGCGCTGGTGCCAGTGAAGCTCGTATCGGTGTGGCCGTTGAAGCCAAGACTCAGTCCCGTGCCGTCGCCCTTGATGACGCCGACAGCATTGGGGCGGTCGACGGCAACATCCTGGCGCACGGCCTTGATACCGTTGGCCTCGAACCAGGCCAGAATGTATTCGGCGATTGCTTTTTCTTGACCTGTCGGGCTCGGAATGGAAGCGAGATCGCAACCGACCTGCGCCAGCTCATTCCGCTCAATGTGCGCCAGGATTTTTGCTGCCGCGGCTTTGTCGAATGCCATGAGATTCTCCCGCTCCAAACTCAACAGCCCAGGCGGCGCCGCATCAAGACAGTGACAAGGAGTGGGGGGTTTTGGCAAGGCCGGCAGCGATCCCGTGCATGGCCGGACAAGGCCGACAAGCCGGGCCAAGAGGATTCACCAGGCCAGCGTAATTGGGAAATGCTCGAATCCGCCCTGCCAGTTGCGGTTTTGTATCCCATGGGCTACGTTGAAGCTTGATTGAAGTTCGTCAGACGGAAACGTTTGCACGCTGGTTTGCCCGCCTGCGCGACCGTCGTGCGCAACGGCGCGTTCAGGCGCGCATCGACCGTTTACAGATCGGCAATGCGGGCGACGTGAGGCCTGTCGGCGAGGGCGTCTTGGAGATGCGAATCGATTACGGGCCTGGATATAGAGTGTATTTCGTTCAGCGCGGCGTCGCGCTGGTTATCCTGCTCGCCGGCGGCGATAAGGGCACGCAACCAAGAGATATCGTCCTGGCGCACAAATTGGCCCGCGATCTCTAGGAGGACACTATGGCTGCGCACAGACGTACACCCAGGACAAAAGTGAAGACCATACTGTGGGATTCCGCTGCATATTTGAAGACCAACGCCGACATTGCCGATTATCTTGAAGCCGTTCTGGAGGACGGTGATCCGGCTTTGGTGGCCCATGCCCTCGGAATAATCGCGCGCGCCAAGGGCATGGCGAAGATCGCGCGTGCGACTGGTCTCGGTCGAGAAAGCTTGTACAAGGCGCTTTCCGCGGACGGGAATCCTGAGCTCGCCACTGTGCTCAAAGTGATGCGCGCACTCGGCCTCAAGCTCAAGGTGGCGGCGTAGTCGGCGAGCAGCAGCGAGGCAAGCTGTTAGTTGAGGGGGTTTCATTGCGAGCAATGACGGGGTGAGAATTCTGGTCTTGGGCCATGGATACACGGACCGTGAACTGGACGTGGCGCGGTAAAGTCGTCCGTTTGAACGCGACCGAGGGAGGAAACGGGCAAACCATCCTCCTTCTCCCCGCGCTCAGCTCGATCTCGACACGGCATGAGATGCGCCCTCTCCAGGAGCGCCTGGCGCGAGAGTACTCGACTTTCTCCATCGACTGGCCGGGATTTGGCGACGAGCCGCGCCCGCAGATCGATTGGGCGCCGGAGATCTACGCTGCCTTTCTGTCTTTCCTCCTGACGTCGGTAGTGACGCAGCCGCACGCGATCATTGCGGCCGGGCATGCCGCCAGCTACGCGCTCAAGCATGCGGGCAGCTCACCTCAGGTGACGCCACGGCTGGTTCTGATCGCTCCGACCTGGCGAGGACCCTTGCCCACCATGATGGGCGAGCATCGCCGCTTCTTCGATCGGCTGTGCCGACTGGTGGATCGCTCCACGATCGGGCCACTCATCTACCGGCTCAATGTCAACCCGCTGGTGGTGCGCCGCATGGGGGCAGGTCATGTTTATTCCGATCCCGATTATCTGACGGAGGAGCGACTGCACGAAAAGCTCGCGGTTGCACGCGCGGGCGGCGCACGATTTGCCTCAGTACGGTTTGTCACCGGCCATCTCGATCCGTTCGCCAGCAGCGAAGAGTTTCTCGGGTGTGCACGCCGCGCGACCGCTCCCATCTTGGTGATCTACGGGAGCGAAACGCCGCGAAGGTCGCTGGCGGAGATCGAGGCACTTGCGGCACTTCCCGGCATCCGCAGTGCTCGACTGCCTCGCGGCAAGCTGTCGGTGCACGAGGAATTTGCGGATGAGACCGTAGAGGCGATCACACCGTTTCTGCAATAGGGCCGGGTCTTTGGCGCCTTCGCTACTCCAGCACGTCGCGCTCGTGCTTGAGCGCCCGGCGCGCGAAATAATGGAAAGTCGCGGCAACCGCGCGCGGCTTCAGCCGGTAGTCGTGCGCCTCCCGCGCGATCGCGGGGTCGATCGCCTTGATCGCGCCAATCGATTGCGCGAGGACCTGCATGTGCGCTGCGCGCTCGATGAATACTGCGAGCACGGCCGCCTCCTCGATTGTCCCGGTCGCGACCAGCTGGCCGTGATGAGCGAGCAGGATGGCGCGCTTGTCGCCCAGCGCCTCGTGGATGATCCGGCCTTCCTCGTCCCCGATGGGTGGACCGGGCCATTCGGGCAGATAGGCGCAGTCGTCGTAGAACATTGCGGTATCCATGTGGGCGGCAACCAGCGGCTGGCCGACCACAGAGAGCGCCGAGCAATAAGGCGGATGAGTGTGCACGATCGCGTTCACGTTTGGCCGACGTCGGTAAATCCATAGATGGAAGCGGTTCGACGGATTCACCATTCCGTCGCCCTCGAGCAACTGGAGATCGTCGTCCACCAGCACGAGGTTGCTGGCACGCGCTTCGTCGAAACCGAGGCCGAAGCTCAGCATCCAGTAGGTGCCGGGTCGGTCGCCGCGTGCGGTGATCTGGCCGGCGAGCGCGGACTCGTGGCCCTCAGCGGCGAGAATCCGGCAGGTGAGCGCTATCTTCTGGCGGAGTGACCAGGGCGGCAGGGTCAGATGGCGCTGCATATCGTCGGTGGTGCGCGCGTGGTACTCGGCCTTGTCGCGAATGATGACTTCGCTCATATCTCGTCGCCTCCTGTCATTCGGGCGTTACGCCGGCCTGGCGCGCCAGCGCGGCCCATTTTGGGATCTCAGCCGCGACATAGGTGGCGAGCTCGGTCGAGCTGTCGCCGACCGGTTCGGCACCCTGTTCGCGCAGGCGCTCACGGGCATCGGGCAACGCGAGCGCCGCAACCGTGGCGTCGTGCAGCCGCGCCACTATCATCGCCGGCGTGCCGGCGGGGGCAAACAGCGCGTATGAATTGTCAGCGACCAGCTGCGGAAAGCCAGACTCCGCGGTGGTGGGGATCTCGGGCATCACAGCGCTGCGCTGCGCGCTTGTGATCGCGAGCGCGCGCAGCGTGCCGGCGCGGACATGGGGCTGCAGCGCAAGCATGGTCTCGAAGGCGAGCGGGATCTCGCCTGCGAGCAGCGCAGTGACGGTAGGGCCGCCGCCGCGATACGGCACGTGCTGTAGCGCCAAGCCCGTCAGCTGCTTGAAAAGCTCGCCGGTCAAGTGGAACACAGTGCCGGCGCCTGCCGAGCCGTAGTTGGCGAGTGTCTGCGGATGGGCTTTGGCGGCATCGACAAGGCCGCGCACCGTGTCGGCTGCCACACCCGGATACACCGCCATGAGGATTGCGGCGGAAGCGACCATGGTGATCGGCGCAAAATCCTTCACGGTGTCGTAGGGAAGCTTGGCGTAGATGCTCGGATTGATGACGTGGCTGGTCGGCACCAGCAGCAGCGTGTAGCCGTCGGGCGCTGACTTGGCGGCGAGCGCCGTGCCGAGCGTGCCGCCGGCGCCGCTGCGATTGTCGATTACGACCGGCTGGCCCAGGGTCTCGTGCAGCTTCTGACCGAGTATGCGGCCGACAATGTCGGTGCCGCCGCCCGCAGGGTACGGCACGACGAGCCGGATCGATCGGGTCGGGAAGTTCTCCGCCGCCCCGGCGGCGGCGGAGAATATCATCGCCGCGCCAGCGAGAAGGGTGATGAACTTCCACCGTCGCATCGGTCTTCCACCGCGGCTCACGATCACGCCAACTGCATCTCAAGCTATCACAGCCGCGGCGCGGTTGTAGCCCCTACACCGTGGGGCTACGTTGATGCGCGGACCAACGCTTCGGATGAGAGTCAATGCAGGGAAGAGCTCCTGTGCGTCCACCCCGACGCGAATCAAGAGCCCGCCTCGCCCGCTGACGGAACAGCACATGCCACCCTTCACCATGAAGCACAGCCCGCCCATCACCTTCTTCTCGACGACGTCGCGTCGCCCCCGAAGAACCTTGCGTACTCGCTCAGTCGTATTTTCGTCGTGGCCATCGATCCTATCCGCGGATGTGACCTGTGCTGCCGCTACATAATGGCTGTCAATGCTTTGAGACTGAGGCGGTCAACATCGACCTCGATTGAGACTGAGACGGTCATCATCGCCCGTTGATTTATTTCAGGATTGTCCCGGAAGCTGACGCGAATTGTAGTCCGTTGGCGCATAGCAATTCGCAGCCGTCATCTGCCATCCGGAACTCGCACCGCTTCATAGCTCTACATTCACTCCGCCTTGATGTTGGCCGCCTTGACGATCGGCCACCATTTCTCGATCTCCGCCTTTTGCTGGGCGGCAAGCGCCTCCGGCGTCTGCTGCTCGCGCGGCCACGTTCCCTGGCCGATTTCAGCGAGGCGTCGGCGCACGCCTGCGTCGTCCAAAGCTTCGACCAAGGCAGCATTGAGCCTGGCGATGATGTCTTTGGGCGTGCCTCTGGGAGCCCACAGGCCGTGCCAGAACGAGGCGTGCAGCCCGGGCACGCCCACTTCGTCAAATGTCGGCGTCTCAGGCGCCGCCGGCCAGCGGGCTTTGGACATCACCGCATAGGCCTTGAGCTGCCCCGCGCGTACCTGCGCCAAAGCGCTTGCCACCTGGGTAAAGGTCAGATCGATCTGGCCGGCAACCAAATCCTGGATCATGGGTGCGGCACCGCGGTAGGGCACGAACTGAAAGCGCGTGCCGGTGTTCTTCTGGAAATAGGTTCCGACGACATCCGCTCCGCCGCCGACGCCGCCGATTCCCACCGTCGCCTTGCCGGGATTGTCCTTCAGCCAGGCGATCAGTTCCGCCAGATCCTTTGGCGGCAACGCGGCTTTTGCGATGAACCACACCGGGCAGTCCGCCACCAGCGATATCGGCTCGAAGTCGTTCACCAGATCGAACGAAAGCGTGTAGGTCGCGCCGTTGATCACGTGCGTCTGCCAGTGGCCGAGGATGGTCGTGTAGCCATCCGGCGCCGAGCGCGCGACGCGCCCGGTGCCGATGGTGCCTGCGGCGCCGGTGGGGTTTTCGATGATGACGGATTGGCCGAGCGTCACTGTCATCCGCTCGGCCAGGATGCGCCCGAGCGTGTCGGTCGGCCCCCCAGCCGGGAACGGCACGACGATAGTGATGGGCCGCGACGGGTAGCTGTCGCCCCGCGCGTCCGCGACGGTCGCCAAGAACATGGTCAACGCGACGGCAACCAGTTTTTTCACATTGCGGCCTCGCCGAGTCATTCGGTTGGCTTACGAGCGCGTTGCGGTAGTTGTGGTGGCACCTTGAGCCCGCGCCGCTTGGTGCCTACGGCAACACCGCCGATCACTTGAGCTGGTCGGCCACCTTGTCCAGCGCGGCCTGCACGCACGCCTCGTCCTTCTCGCCGCCTGGCGCGCCGGAGACGCCCGCCGCGCCTATGATCTCTTCGCCCACCTTGATCGGCAGCGCACCGCGGGCAGTGGTGAAGCCGGTGAGATACTGCGCGCCCATCTGCGGGTTTTTCTTCAGCCGCTCTTCCATTTCGCCCGAGGGGATACGGAAGGTGCGCGCCGTGAAAGCCTTCTTGAAGCTGTTCTCCATTGTGTGCGGCCCCGTGCCGTCGCCTCGGATCTGCACGAGGGCCTCGCCGTTGCGGCCGACCACAGTGGCGGACACGCGATAGCCATTTGTGGTGCAGGTCGCCATCGCGGTCTGCGCGATGGTCACCGCAAGACCGGCGGAGAGGTCCTTATGAGTAAGCAACTGTGCGCTCGCTGATGACGCCAGCGCGCAGGCAAGCCCAATACCGACCAGCCGACTCGAGCACCGAAGCATGAGTGAATCCTCCCTGCATGAAATGTGATGCGATCAGACGCTGAGCCTAGCGCATTCCAGCAACCAGCCATAGAGTTGCTCCAAAGCGTCGAGGTCACAACCGGAGCGCGAGCGCAATTGCCTCGCACTTAGGCTTACAGCCTAGATTCTGCGCATTGTGGCAGGTGCGGCTAACCGCCCCGTTCCATCATCCGGCTCTTCCGTTGACACTGTGATGGCACAGGCGTTGCAACCAGCAACGCTACATCTGTTGCAGGGATCATCATGTCAGAGCACGAGCACGAACACGAACACGAACACCACCATGACCATAGCTGCTGCGCCAATCTCTTCGGTTGCGGCGACGAGAAGGGCACGGGTATCATACGCGAGGATATCAAGGACGCGGTATACGACAAGCGTGCCTCCGATCGGCTTCTCCATATGGAAGCGGTCGATCAGGAGAGCTTCGACGGCTATCTCTCGGCCCGCGGCCGCTGGCGGCGCAAGTTCCTGCAGGCGAGCGGCTTCATGGGTGCGCTTGCTGCAGTCGAACCGTGGTTCGGCAGGCTAGCGCGAGCGCAAGGCGCCGCCAGCCCCTCCACGAGCCCTGCGGCTCCCGCAGGCCGAGTGCACGTTGTCCCGTCGACCAAGGAGACGGTCCGGCTGGGCGTGTTCGATGCCAACTTGCCGCCGGTTCTCACGATCGACTCCGGAGACGTCATCAGCTTTCCCGATACATGGTCGCACTTCCTCAACGAGATGCAGCCCGGCGTATCCCTCGAGAAGCTGGTGGAGCTGCGCGTGAGCAACCCCGGCCGAGGGCCGCATTCGATCATCGGACCGATTGCCGTGAACAAGGCCGAGCCCGGCGACGTGCTGGAGATCCGTTTTCAGACCATCCGCCCTTACGAGTGGGCCGCTGTACTCAACAACCCGGGTTCGGTGGGTACTGGCCTCCTGCCGCAGGATTATGCGCAAGGCCAGATCAAATACGTGGACCTGGACCTCGGTGCCATGCAGGGGAAGTTCATGCCCAACATCACCGTTCCCCTCAAGCCATTCCAGGGCACGTTTGGCCTGGCACCGCCGGATGGTTATTTCCCGCCCTTGAGCCCCGGCGTCACCAGTTCAGTCCCGCCCGGCCCCCATGGGGGCAATATCGATCTCAGCGAGCTGTCAGCGGGCTCGACGCTCTACCTCCCCGTGTGGAAACCCGGCGGCCTCATCTATACTGGCGACAGCCATGCGGTACAGGGTGACGGTGAGATCTGTCTCACTGCACTCGAAACGCGCATGAAGGAGGTGCGCGTGCAGGTGATCCTGCACAAGCAGAAGAACCTGGCTTGGCCGGTAGCCGAGACCAATGCCCATTGGATCGCGCTAGGCCTCGACAAGGACCTCAATGTCGCAATGGCGCTTGCCGCGCGCAACGCGATCAAATTTCTGGCGGCGCAGGCGAAAATCAGCGAGCTCGACGCCTATGCGCTCTGCAGCATTGCAGTGAGCTTCCGCGTCACGCAGGTCGTGGACATCGTGCGCGGCGTCCACGCCCTCATCCCCAAGGCCATTTTCGCTCCCGAGCTCCGGCGCGAGATGACGGTGGTGTGATTGCTGTCTCACGAGTTAATCTCGCCGCATTTTTTGGGAATCGGGTAGCAGTTTATGACGCAGTAGTGTTAGGCGCTCTTCCTGCGCTGGGTCGCAATTTTCGGACCTGCGCGTTTCCCACGAGGAGCTTTAGAAGCCGCAGAAAGCTGCGCCATTTCTCCCAAAAGCTCGCGCTCTGCTGCGAGCCAGTGTTGCTCCGCGTGACCCTCCGTACGTCCGCCGGCACTCCAGAGTTGGTACGCCCGCTCACGAATACGATCTTGTAAGGACCATTCCATGTCTGCCTCCCAGATTGGCGACGGTGTTCGTAGAAAACTGCGGTTAACAAATGGTTAACGGGCGAAATTTATCCGGTTGCCTTCCTGGCGCCGCAACCTGCCTCAAGCGGGCAGCAAAACCAGGAAGGCAGCAGCCCCAGCTCTCTCCCGCATTTCGCTTACGCGCAATGCGGGCTACTGTGCTGCTGCAGACGAACCAGTTGAGACTCGATGATGCAAGAGCGATTCACGGGCGACAACACGACGAGCTTCATGGATACGCGCGACTGGATTGCGCTCCTCGAGAAGGAGGGCGAATTGCGGCGGATCGCTGCCGAGGTAGACTGGAATCGCGAGATCGGCGCCATTGCCCGGCGTGTTCTGGAAAAGAAGGGACCGGCGCTCCTCTTTGAGAACATCAAGGGCTATCGGAGCGGTCGCTGCACCAAGCTTTTCGTCAGCGGGCTGGGAGCCCGATCGCGCCTGGCGCTAGCCCTTGGGTTTCCGCGCGACGTCGCCAATCGCGAGCTCATCCAGCACGTGATGAAGAAAAACCGCGAGACCCTTGCCCCTGTCCGCGTGCAGACCGGACCAGTGAAAGACGTCATCGTCCGCGGGGAGGCGATCGATCAGACCGAGTTTCCCGTACCGCAATGGAATTATCTCGAAGGCGGTCGCTATATCCACACGTTCTCGGCGATCGTCACCCGGGATCCGGAAACGGGCACGATGAACGTAGGCCTCTACCGGGGCATGATCGGCCGCAACGACACCACTCCCTTCCTGCTGATCAAGGGCGGCCAGCATTGGGGCGCGCATTTCGTCAAGTGGGCGGCCCGCAACGAGCCCATGCCGGTCGCCTGCGTGATCGGCTGGGACCCGATCATGCCGTTCCTGGCGGGCTCACCGGTCGCCGCAGGAGTTTGCGAGTGGGACGTTATGGGTGCGTATCGAGGCAAGCCCGTGAACCTCGTGCGCTGCGAAACCGTCGATCTCGAAGTCCCGGCCGACGCCGAGATCGTCATTGAGGGGCATATCAGCGACGATCCCGCTACGTTCGAGAGCGAGGGTCCGTTCGGAGAATTCACCGGCTATGTGTCCGATCTTCCAACGCCCCGCCCGACCATGAAAATCAGCTGCATCACGCACCGGCGCGACCCGATCTTCTGCGGCTCGCTGGAGGGCACGCTTCCGGGCTCCTACAGCGAGAACAGCGTGATGTCGTCGGTGCAGCGCGCCGCCATTGCCTGGAACATTCTCAACGGCGCGGGCATCCCCGGCATCCTCGACGTCTACGCTCCTCCCATTACCAACGGCGTCAATCTCCGGGTGCAGATCAAGAAACACTACCAGGGCCAGCCCAAGCAGATCGCGGCGGCACTGTGGGGCAACAGCGCAGCGCAATATCGCTACAAGCACGTGATCGTGGTCGAGGAGGACATCAACCCCGCGGACGACGAGCAGGTGGAATGGGCGTACGCTCACCGCGTCAATGCGGGAGAAGGCGGGGTCGTGATTTTCCCCGGAATATTTGGATCTCCGATAGACCCAAGCACACCGCTGGAAGACCGCGATGTGACGCAGTTAGGCACAGGTCTGTGGAATCGCATGCTGATCGACGCGACGCGTTCCTGGAAAAATCCACGGCAGGCGCAGTGGGGCAATGAGCGGTTTCCGCCCACCGTCCGACCGGCGCCGGAGGACGAAGCGCGCGTGCAACGGCGCTGGTCGGAATACGGGCTGGACGACCTTTGACGGCTTACTTGAGAGCGGTCTGCACGCTGGTAAAGGTGGTGTTGAGGCTCGACCCGACGCCTGCGACAGCGACGATGATAATCAAGGCCAGGACATCCCGCCTGCTGACCAGCAGACGCCGGAGGCACTTGTCGCGCAGCAAAAGGCCGAGATCGAGAAATGGTGGCCGATCATCAGATCCGCCAACCTCAAGAACGAATGAGCAGCCTCGCTGAGTCGAGATGAAGGTCCCGCGCAGACGTTTTCTTCGGTGGACCATCGGTGGCGCAGCCATGTTGGCCTTGCCGCGGATCGCACGAGGGCAGAGCTATCCGACCCGCCCGATCACCATGATCGTTCCGGTTCCTGCCGGCGGTCAGATGGATTCGGCGGCACGCCTGCTAGCCGAACGCATGCGCACAGCTCTCGGTCAGCCCATTGTCATCGAGAACGTCACAGGAGCTTCCGGGACGATCGGGGTGGGCCGGGTCGCCAGGGCGGAAGGCGACGGCTATACGCTCCTTTACGGCGCCTGGGCCACGCAGGTTGTCAACGCCGCGGTTTACTCGCTTGCCTACGATCCGATCACCGATTTCGAACCCATTGCGCTCACGACCATTTCCCCTTGGCTCATTGCTGCGAAGCAGGCCGTGCCCGCAAAGGATTTGAGCGACCTTATCGGCTGGCTGCAGGCCAACCCGCATAAGGCAACCGCGGGTACCTCGGGCGCCGGCGGCCCTGGGCACATCGGGGGGATATTGTTCCAACAGCTTAGCAATACCCGGTTTGAGTTCGTGCCGTATCGCGGCATGACACCTGCCATGCAGGATTTGGTGTCCGGCCAGATCGACATCATGATTGCCGATCCCGCCAGCGCCATCCCGCAATTTCGCGCGGGTCGGATCAAGGTGTTCGCGGTAGCGGCCAAAGCTCGATCAACGGCGGCGTCTGACGTTCCGACGGTGGATGAAGCGGGGCTGCCGGGATTCTATCTCGCTCCCTGGCACGGGATGTGGGCGCCCAAGAGGACTCCCGCGGCGGTCATTGCAAAGCTCAATGCAGCCGTTGTGGATGCGTTGTCCGATCTTGAGCTACGGCAACGACTCGGGGCTATCGGTTCCGAGATATCGGCCCGCGAGCAGCAGACACCGGAAGGGCTCAAAGCCTTTCACCAAGCCGAGATCCAGAGATGGTGGCCGATCATCAAGTCGGCGGGGATCAAGCCGGGGTAAATCAGTTTGCTGCAGCGAGGTCAGATTCAATCACGACCGGAAGCTTGCGACCAGGTCGAGTGACATGGCGGCACTCACGGTGCGTGAACACGATTGACTGCGGCCCTGCCCGTCAAAGATGCTGCTGCCTCGCACTTGGGCTGGACGCCCCTGGTAGCGGGAGTTAGTCTTGCGAGAAATTGGGCGGCGGTAGGCAAGCTCGTTTGAGCACTCGAGGAGGTGCGGATGACTGGAATTCCGGTTCTGCGAGCTTTGGGTCTGTACGCAAGGCGCCCGCTGAGCTTGACGTGATGACCTTCTTCGGGCCCATGAGGTTCCGGGAAGATGGGATGAATGCTTCACGCTCCTTGCCTCTGATACAAATTCAAGGTGGCAAGCCGGTCTTGATCTATCCCAGCGAGCTCAGCGCCACGGCGATGAGGCTGAATTGACCGGAGCCGGCGAAGCGATTGAGTCATAACGGGGTCAACATGCCGGGTAGTCTCACTGAAGCGCAGGTCGAGCACTTCCGTCGGGAGGGTTACGCTTTCCCCTTCGATGCGATCAGCAGCGAAGAGGCCGCAGCCTGTATTGTGAGGCTCGATAGCTATGACGCGATACTGGGCGAAGAATGCCAGAAGCAGCTCAAGATCAAAGCCCACGTTGCAGCGCCCTGGATCGTTGAGCTCGCGCGTAACCCGAAGACTCTTGATGCGGTCGAATCGATCATCGGGCCGAACGTCTTGCTGTTCGGCGCATCGATGTTCTCCAAGAAGGCGCGAGATAGCCGGTTTGTGTCGTGGCATCAGGATGCGGCATATTACGGACTCGATCCGCAGGAGGAAGTCACGTGCTGGGTCGGCCTGACGGATGCGGACATGGAGAATGGATGCATGCGCGTCATGCCGGGCTCGCACAAGGGACCGGACGCGGTGCACGAAGAGACTTACGACCCGCAAAACTTGCTGGGCCGCGGTCAGACGATCCGCGGGCTCGACGACGGCAAGGCTGTTTACATGCCGGTGCGCGCAGGACAGTTCTCAATGCATCACGAGCGCACGATTCACGGGTCAATGCCCAATCCATCGGCGCGGCGCAGGGTGGGTATCGCGTTCTTCTATATGCCCACGCATGTGCGCTCTACCATCGGCCGCCGGACCGCGACGCTGGTACGCGGTACCGATAGTTTCGGACACTGGGATCCGGAGCCCATGCCCAGGACCGATCTCGATCCGGAATGCATGGCGTTTCTCCGGCAAAGTTGGGCCCGTTATCGGGACCCCGATGTGCCCCAGGCGGCACAGTTGAAGGCATCTTGACGACGGCACTCCGGTAGCTTGGGATCATAGACGTCAATGTACGGGCGTGTCCCGGGCGCACTGCAGCATGAGCAGCGCATGTGCCATCTGTTCCGTCTGCACATGCGCTGACTGCGCTGCTCATGATGCGGTGCAGAACCGGGAGCGCACAAAGCTCAGGCGCTCCATCGCTCAAAGCCTGTGGCGGTCCGGATCAGCGGCGCACCGCTTCGCGATTGCTGCGCCCGAAGATCGTGGAAGGGCTGGTGTATGCGCTTGCGCTGCGTCGCATCCGGGACACGGAGCCGCGCTGTGTTAGCTCGTCTGTGGTTGGCGCCAGCCTCGAAACCAGGCGGCTCGCGAAACCCGGACGCCTGCGGCCGATGATCGATGCGCAAGTCGTGCTCAATGGCCTCGTTCTCGGCGGGCTCTACGCCTGCGTGGCGGTCGGGTTCTCTCTTGTATGGGGCGTGCTCAACATCATCAACTTGCTGCACGATGTGTCGTTCCAGTTATGGCCGGGTGAGATCGTCGGCTTGATTGGTCCCAACGGTGCGGGCAAGACGACGCTCGTAAACCTGACAACTGGTGCGTTGCGGCCGACGGCCGGACGCGCTCGCTTCGACGGCCGCGATGTTACCGGCCAGCAGCCGCATCAGGCTGCGCGCCGCGGGATCGCTCGCACCTTCCAGATTGTGCAGCCATTCCCGGAAATGACCGTGATCGAGAATGTTGCAGCGGCCGCATTCTTTGCGGGTAAGGCGCCGTCGATCTCGGCTGCCAAGGAGCAGGCCAGAGCCCGGCTCGCCTTCGTTGGCCTGG
>Ga0209331_1000205_pt1 | contig 21646 bp, 17 predicted proteins | sample JacPinW_OM3H0_M3_FD_187971 | JGI IMG/M metagenome (GOLD analysis project Ga0209331, IMG submission 187971) | Forest soil microbial communities from Algoma, Ontario, Canada - Jack Pine, Ontario site 1_JW_OM3H0_M3 (SPAdes) (version 2) | ecosystem: Environmental > Terrestrial > Soil > Boreal...
TCGCGTAAGCGGGGCATATGATCACAAGATGCAGAAAGGAAAGGTCTTGGATTTTTGAAAAAGCTACGCTAGGGATGTTAGTCCTCCAATGTTTTATCTTTTTTATAACATTTAAGTGTTAAGATAAAGATATATCTATTGGTAATTTATTGGGTTAATTTCAAGAATAACTTATTATATAAAATATGTGTACTTGAAGCGAAATTTACTTTGGCATTAAATCAATTTTTAGCTATTTCCTTTTTTTCTTAAGTTAAATTTTAAGTAATTATAGTTGATTATAAGTAAAACCGTTCAACGACTAGAAGGTGAGTAATGCTAATGATAATCCTTCTAATAATTCCCAACTTTTTAACTATATATAGTTAAGTATAAGCTATATTATTTTAATGTTTTATATATTAAATATAGTCTTAATATAATATACTCTATTTAATTTTAATTTTTACTTGTAAAAATTGAATTAAGTATGATAAAGCAATATAAATATTGATAAAAAGAAATTTTTTTTATGAATAAAAATGAATTTATACAAATAACTAAGCCTCTTATTTTTACTAAAAAAGTAAGTGATAAACATAAAGTTATACCTTTAAATATCACAAGTAATACTTTAGGTCTTACAAGACATTTTCCTCCTGCAACCAAGGAATGATTTAATAGTGTCTATGCTTATAATAATAATTCTATTAAAAATTTAAGTGTTGCAGATAAAAATTTAAGTAGATTAATTAAAAGTTACTTTAATCTTTACTTTAGTAAAAAGGTTTTAAAGTCTAAACATATAGCTACTAGATTTAGACGATTGGCTATAAATAAGATATTTATTAGTAAAGCCGAATTAAAACATACTAGTTCTAAAATTCTTATTACTTTATATGTATATAATGAAGAAAGAAGAATTTTACTTCGTAAAATTAAAAGACTTGAAGCTTTACTTTTTCCATCTTTTAAATCAAAATTTTACAATAAAAATAAAAATAAAGTTCTATCTTTAAGAGATAAGTTAAATATCATTAAAGTTCAAGAACAAAGAATTCCATTAATGAAATGATTAGAGGGATTGAAATCATCAATTTTTGAACAAATAAAATTAGAAAATAATATTTTAGTAACAACTAGAAAATTAAAGCTAAGAAAAAAACAACTTTTAATTATTGAAAACTTAGAAAAGAGCTTTAAAAACTTAATAAAAATTATTGTTACTTGTGAAAATGATCCTATTTATTATGAATATTATGATAATATTTATAATGAATTTATACGTAAAGAATATCTGGAAATAGAAATGATGAGTATTGCTTATTATAAACTTTTATTAAATTTAAACAGATCCAAATTTGAAGATAAATTCCTTTTAAATTTAAAACCTCTTATTAGTAAGATATATAATAAAGAAGTAGAATTTAATATAGTTAATTTAAATACACTATATTTAAACAGTGATATATTCACACAAGCTATATCCTTAAAATTAAAAAATAGGGATAATAAATTATTAAATGTTTTAAGATCTTCTTTATCTATGGTTAAATTGCCAAAGGTAAATAGAATTAGAGAAAAATATAATAAAACTAATATAAAAGAATTATGAGTTAATAGAATTAAAAATTTAAATATTAATCCTTCAATTAATAATTTTTTATATAATGAAGATACTTTAGATAAATTATTGTTAGATCTTTTTCCTAATTCTACCTTTATTAAAAAGGAAGATTTTAATAGAAATAATCTTAATACAAGTAATCAATTAATAAATTTTGTTTTAAATTCATTAAAGCATAAAGAGATGGCAGGTATAAGATTAGAAGCTAAAGGTAGATTAACAAGACGTTTTACTGCTTCAAGATCTGTTTTTAAAATAAAATGAAAAGGTAGTTTAAGAAATATAGATTCTTCTTATAGAGGACTATCTTCAGTTATATTAAGAGGTCATGCTAAATCAAATGTACAATATTCGATAATAAATTCCAAAAACCGTAATGGAGCTTTTGGACTTAAGGGCTGAATAAGTAGTAAATAATAAAAAATCTTCTTTTATTAAGAACTTATGTTGATACTTTTTGCTATTCTCTTGCTTATTTTGCTTTGCCATATTATGATATATGATATAATTATATACTATCATATTTACAACTATCGGGTCGCATTAACTATATAGTAATTAAAAATGAAGAAATAGTCTGAACCATCTTGTAAAAGATGGAAATAAAGGATAAATAACCTTTATGTTAACAAATATTGAACAGGCTAATTGCGCCAGAGAGTACAAATTGAGTGCGCAGTTTGGCACCTCGATGTCGGCTTGACTTATCCACATGAATGCAGAAATCATGAAGGGTTCGACTGTTCGTCGATTAAAAAGTTACACGAGCTGGGTTAAATACGTCGTGAGACAGTATGGTTTCTATCTTCTAGGGGAAATTAGAATAAAATAAGGATAGCCCCCTCGTACGAAAGGAGCTGGGTATATTAACCTCTGGTTTACCTGTTGTTTATGTGCTCAATATTAATTTAAGTATAAAATCATTTTTATACAGGGATGTTACTTACACTTAAGTAAATTTATAACATAGGCACGGCAGGAACGCTACGTTAGTTAAAGATAAGTGCTGAATGCATCTAGGCACGAAGTTTACTTTAGGATATTCTTAAATATACGTAGCATAACACTACGATTTTACATATTAATTTAACTATTAATATATAGTTAAACATGTAATTAATAGGCTTTAGCTGAAAGGATTTAAATGTTTTTAGGTATAAAGTACTAATTTTTTAAATTACTGATTTTTATCTATATCTTACATTAAAAATTATCTTTTTTACACTTTTTAATAAATTTATTAGTTAGCCTGATTAGCATAAAAGTAATGTGGCTGTTTTGTAACCAGTCGAAGCAAGTGCGATACTTGCATTGGGCTTATCAATAATGATACCACATTATAGTATAAAGGCCTTATAGTCAAGTAGGTTAAGACCTAATGTTTTCATCATTATATACGAGGGTTCGAACCCCTCTGAGGCTATTATATAAGTTATTATATAATAATAAAATAATAAAAAATATTATTTAATATAGATACGCGGATTAATGTAATAGTAACATAATTGGCTCATGACCAGTAAATAGAGGTGCAAATCCTTTGTCCGCACTATATAATATTATAACTATAATAAAAAGTATTATTTATACTATTATAGTATAGTATAATACTTTATTATATTTAGAGCTATAGCTTAAATGGTAAAGCCAACTGCTCATGACGGTTTAGATGAGTGTTCAAGGCACTCTAGCTCTATCTTTATAAGATAGATATATTTATCTTTTTATTAGATGTAAAAATACATATTATTCTCATGTAAATAACATAAGTGAAATTAATAATTTTTTATGTATAAAAATTTATCCGAGTGCTGGAATTGGTAGACAGGATAATTTTAAGCTTTATTGATATAAAATCATGAACGTTCAAGTCGTTTCTCGGATAAAACAGGTAACTTATTTATAAGGGGACATAGTTTAATAGGTAAAACTGCGATTTTGCATATCGTTATTTCAGGATCGAGTCCTGATGTCTCCATAATTTTATTAATGTTTATTTATTAATGTTGTATTATTAAATATTAATACAGAAAAAAATATTTAGTGTATAATATATTATATAAGGTCTATAGTAGGTATATACTAATATATAAGTATATATGTGTAATATATCATATATAAGAAAAAAGTTTATTTATATAGTTTTTGTTAATGGCTCGGGTAGCTCAATTGGTAGAGCGAAACTCTGAAGATGTTTAGGTTATAAGTTCAAATCTTATCTCGGGCAAGATTATTATAATGGGTGTGCTGAAATTGGTAGACAGGTTCCACTTAGGATGGAATGGTTACTAAACTGTGCAAGTTCAAGTCTTGTCACCTATATATTACAATATAAAAAAAGGTTTATCTAGAGTCTAACAAATTCAGTAATCATTAAATAAAATTAAATAAAAACTTTAAATATAAATAAAATTGTTGGTTCTATGTTATATTATAAACATAGACAGGAGATACGTAATATAATGGGTTTACAATGTAAAGGTAAAAGTATAAATAGATTAGTAAAAGATTTATCTTGTATTGTTATTAAACAAGAGACAATTTATCTTTATGAGCTATACATGATCTTAAAGTAAAAGTATTTGATGAAATAAATAATATTGTTAATGTATTTGAAAATACAAACAAAGTTACAGAATTTTGTGACACATCTCATATAGCTTTAAGTCGTTATTTAAAATCAGGAAAACTTTTAAAAATAATAAGTATTATTTTTCACTAACTAATTATTTAGCTAATGCTACCTTCTAAGAATAGTATCTATACTATATATTTAATTAATTTGAACTAGTTAAAGATATGATATTCCGTGGACTAATAGGTAAGTCATGAATTTTTGGTATTCAATATTGAATGTTCGAGTCATTCCGGAATAAAAGTATAGTATTATAAAAAATATAATTTAGGTGGATATAGCTTAATCGGTAGAGCGACTGTATGTGGCACAGTATGTTCCCTGTTCAAGTCAGGGTATCCTCCCTATTTTTTATTTCTTTTCGTTTATTACAACCTTTATATAAATATAAAGGTTTATATTTTTTTCTTTTTAAGATATAAATATGTGTTAATATACAATAGTAGTGTACATGATAATTATAAAGAAAAAAAAGCTTTTTGTGTAAGCAAATCCTTTGTTCGCACTATATAATATTACACTTATATAGTAATTTAGCCTCTTTTTAAGTTTCAGAGGAATTTAGCCTCTTTTTAAGTTTCAGAGGAATTTAGCCTCTTTTTAACATTAATTAAATATATAGAATATGAAATACCTTATTAACTTAGTGAATAATTTATTAATCAGTTTGTTTAAAAGTGAACCAAAATTTAGTTCATATGCATGAAATTTCGGATGTCTCCTGTTTCTAAACATAAAGATACAAATGAAAAATATATCAATACATATTGGTATATTTTTCAAACAGAATGGTAAATAGTTAATATTTATCTATTTGTACTTGGGAATTGCACAGGAGTAGTTATATAGTATATATATATATATACTATATACAAGATTTTTTTAATTTAATAGGAAAAATAGACTTTAATAAAAGTAAATATGGTGTTCGAATCACTAAGGAATCAAAAATTATATACTATAGTATATAATATGCCCGAGTAGTTTAACGGTTAGAACATTAATTTCATGCATTAAAAATGAGAATTCAAATTTCTCCTCTGGCTTAGTAAATAAACCCTAGAAAAAGAATAAATATAACTATCTTATATTAATAATATAATAATAACATTTTATACAAATAATATACTAGTTCTTTGTTTTCGAACTAAGTTAATACTCGCTTTTTAATTATAAGGTAGAACCTATTATTATTATTTACAATAACTCTTTATTAAAAAAATCCAATGCTTTTAAAGATAATGTGGGTAAATCAGGTATATATATATATATATGAGTTAATAGGATAGATAACAAAAGTTATGTAAGAAGTTCTGTTGATCTGTATCGTAGATTCATAAATTATTATTTTTCGAATTATCTAAATAAAAGAGTGCTTATTAGAAGTAGTCACATATATAGAGCTTTATTAGATTATGGTTATGAAACTTTTAATTTATAAATATTGGGGTATTGTGATAAAAAGTCTGTAATTTAAAGAGAACAGTATTATATTGATCTCTTTAAATCATAATATAATATACAAAAAAAAAATAGAGGGGTCTACCTTAGCCTTTAAACATTCAGCCTAAACTTTATTAAGTTATAAAAATCGTAAATTGAGTCCTGAAGCGTTGGCTAACCTTAGAAAAGTTAAAGTTAGTGTAACTCCCTCTCCTTTAGTAATACTCAATCGTATATTGGCAATAGCACATCCTTTAAGTGTAATAAATAAAGAAAATAATTCTATAAAAGAATATATATCTATACTAGGTGCAGTTAGAGATATAGGTATTAGTCATGCTACTATATTAAATTACATTAAAAATAAACTCTTATAGTATATATCTTATAAGCATAAAGTAATATGGTTATAGTTTAATTAGTTAGAACATTAATTTTATGTATTAATAATGAGAATTCAAGTATCTATACCGTTTATTTTATAAAATAAACGATTCTTTATTAATAATTTTTACTAAGTAGCATATTAAGTTACTTTTGTCAAAAATATTGATTAATCGTTTATTAAATAAAATAAAAAAAAAGGTTCAACTCCTTCAAAAACAATGTTAATTTTTTCAATTTTATTTTTACTATTATCTAATGCCGTCACATTAAGACGAGACAAATCAATACTTTTTAGTAGAATAGCTATAATTATATTACTTTATTCATCTTTACTTGCTATGGAAAGCCTATATATAACTTGTTTAGATATAGGTGTTGGTTTATATAATGGTTTATTTCATACTACAAGTATTACACAAGTATTTCATATATTCATATTTTTAATAAGTGCAATTATATTGCAATTAACAGGATTTTATCCTAGAAGAGTATGATTAGTAGGACATTCTTCATTAAAGAGTTTATTATTTTCTAATCTTATTTATTATAGAACAAAAATAACAAATAAAATGGGAGAACAATTCAAAATAATAGAGTATCCTTTAATATTGTTATTTATAATAACAGGATCTGTGTTTTTAATATCAACTAGTGATTTGGTTTCTATATTTATAAGTATAGAACTACAAAGTTATGGACTATATTTGTTAAGTACATTGTATAGAAATTCAGAACTTGCTACTTCTGGTGGTCTTACTTATTTTTTATTAGGTGGTTTAAGTTCTTGTTTTATACTTTTAGGTGCAAGTTTATTGTATGCAAATTCAGGTACTACAAATTTGGATGGTATATATGTAATTACTAGTATAAGTGATTTATCTAATTATAATAATAATTTATTATATTGATATAAACCTAATTATATAAACATGTCATTACTTATTTTGAGTGTAGGTTTTTTATTTAAGGTAGGTGCTGCACCCTTTCATTTTTGATCTCCAGATGTATATGATGCAATACCAACTATAGTAACAACATTTGTAGCTATAGTTGCTAAAATATCTATATTTGTATTCTTGTTAGAATTAGTACATTATACTAATAATTCATTATTTACCTCTCAATTTGTTTGAACTACAAGTTTATTAGTTAGTTCTTTACTTTCATTAATAATAGGTACAATCGTAGGTTTAACACAATTTAGAATAAAAAGATTATTTGCATATAGTACTATAAGTCATTTAGGTTTTATACTTTTGGCTTTAAGCATTAATAGTATAGAATCTATTCAAGCCTTTATATTTTATTTGATGCAATATTCTTTAAGTAACTTAAATGCATTTATACTATTAATAAGTATAGGATTTTCCCTTTATTATTATGTTAATAATAATAAGGAATATAATGAATTGAATGATAAAAACAATTCACCTATACAATTAATTAGTCAAATGAAAGGATTTTTTTATATAAATCCTGTTTTATCTTTAAGCTTAGTTGTTACAATATTTTCTTTTGTAGGTATACCACCTCTTATAGGATTTTTTGCTAAACAGATGGTTTTAAGTGCTGCTTTAGATAGTGGTTATATTTTCCTTGTATTAGTTGCAATATTGACTAGTGTTATAAGTGCTGTATATTATTTAAATGTAATAAAACAAGTTTTTTTTGATAAAGCCGAGTATAGAATAAATCCCGTTATCTTAGATACTAATATGCATGCGACTATAACTGGGAATAATACCTCTTCTATAACTAATAAGTTAATATTTAAATATAATAGTATAATATTATCAAGTTGTTTAACTATAACTATTTCTATTTTAACACTAATAATTTTATTATTTATATTAATGCCTCAAGAGTGATTAAGTATTGCTAATATATTAGCATTAAATATATTCAATCCTTAAATGACAAGTATAACGTTCTTTTTTATTTTTATTCCTTTACTAACTATTATTTTATTAGCTATTAATTTAATATTTGCCCCTCATAATCCTTATCAAGAAAAAGATAGTGCATTCGAGTGCGGCTTTCATTCATTTTTAGGACAAAATAGAACACAATTCAGTATTTCTTTTTTTATATTTGCACTTCTTTTTTTATTATTTGATTTAGAAATTCTTTTAATATATCCTTATGTAGTAAGTGCTTATGTTAATGGTATATACGGTTTAGTGATAATGCTTATATTCTTTCTAGCTTTAACACTTGGATTTGCATTTGAATTAGGTAAAAATGCATTAAAGATAGATAGTAGACAAATGCTTACGCTTATAAATAAACAAAGTTATATTACTACATATATATCAGGAATAAACGGTATATTTTAGCAATAACTTATTTAACTTATAATTATAAGTTTAAGTATCTTTAATAAGTTATTTAGTAGAAATCATATCTATTTAATATCTATCTCCTTTCCTATAGAAAAGCGTATTATTTACTATTAAATATTTATATAATTTACTTTGTTTTCTTTTTTCTTTTACATGTAGCATTAAATATAATTTAATGTTATTGCTGTTCTTTGGTTCCTCTTTCCTTATTTCCAATAAATATTACGTTATAAGAATATAAATGTGATATTTAGTATCAAAAATTAAATTTTTGATTTGAAAGATAGAATATTAAACATACAAAAAATGCATAGATTTTTAGAAGGTAATTTTTTCAATAATTGTGATACGCCTAGACCTTGAGGTTTATATTTCCAAGATAGTGCGACACCACAAATGGAAGGTTTAGTAGAACTACATGATAATATTATGTTTTACTTAGTCATAATATTATTTGCTGTAGGATGAATAATGATTTCAATAGTAAGAAATCATACTAATATTAATTCACCTATTTCACATAAATATTTAAATCATGGAACATTGATTGAATTAATATGGACTATTACTCCTGCATTGATTTTAATACTAATAGCATTTCCATCATTTAAATTATTATATTTAATGGATGAAGTGAGTGATCCAGCCATGTCAATATTAGCAGAAGGTCATCAATGATATTGAAGTTATCAATATCCAGATTTTTTAACTTCAGACGGTGACTTCATAGAATTTGACTCATATTTGGTACCGGAATCCGATTTAGAAGACGGAGCTTTAAGAATGTTAGAAGTTGATAATAGAGTTATCGTGCCGGAAGATACACATGTTAGATTTATTGTTACATCTGGTGATGTTATTCATTCTTATGCTAATCCAAGTTTAGGTATTAAATGTGATGCTTATCCAGGTAGATTAAACCAAGCATCTGTTTTTATTAGTAGAACTGGGATATTTTATGGACAATGTTCAGAAATATGTGGTATATTACACAGTTCTATGCCTATAGCCATCGAAGCTGTAACAATAGAAAAATTCCTTTTATGATTACTATCACAATAGTAATCATAATAATATTACTATTAATAAATTAAATAGTAAAGTCTTTTACTACTAAATAATTATTTATAATATTATTAAGCATTAAATATTTAATAATATATAAATAATATTCTTATTAGCTTAATGGTAGAGCAGGATACTTCTAATATCTAGATCCTAGTTCGAATCTAGGATAAGAATAGTATATTATTATTAAGATAATTAAATATATAAATTGAATATATTTAATTACAAACAATTTGTTTATCATACTGTTTTTTATTATTAACAGTAATATAATTTATACAAATTATAATTTTATAAATATATAATATATAATTGTTAATATACATTAGTAGTAGGAAAAAAATTAATTAATTATTAATTTCTATTAAAGCGATTAATAATAAAAATATTGAGTTTTAAGCTATTAAACTACTTACTTTTATTATACTAATAAAAAGTAAACAATTAATATGTCGTATTAATTTATAATTTATAATATAGATAAAAAATCTGTTTTATTACACATGTACCTATAGATGTTTAAACAATAATAATTAATTTATTAATAATAAATAATAAACTTTACTTAAATAAATAATATGAGAATTTTAAAAAGTCATCCCCTATTGAGATTGGTTAACTCTTATATAATCGATTCATCACAACCAAGTAATATAAGTTACTTATGAAACTTTGGATCTTTATTAGCTTTTTGTTTGATTATACAAATAATAACAGGTGTTACTTTAGCAATGCATTACAATCCTAGTGTATCAGAAGCTTTTAATTCAGTAGAACATATCATGCGTGATGTTAATAATGGTTGATTAATACGTTATTTACATAGTAATACAGCTTCAGCTTTCTTTTTTATAGTATATTTACACATAGGAAGAGGTTTATACTATGGATCTTATAGAGCTCCTAGAACTTTAGTATGAACTATAGGTACTATTATACTTATATTAATGATAGCTACTGCTTTCCTGGGTTATGTCTTACCATATGGTCAAATGTCATTATGAGGTGCAACAGTTATTACTAATCTTATGAGTGCAATACCTTGAGTCGGACAAGACATAGTTGAGTTTATTTGAGGTGGTTTTAGTGTTAATAATGCCACATTAAATAGATTTTTCTCTTTACATTTTGTATTACCTTTTGTTTTAGCTGCGCTAGCTTTAATGCATTTAATAGCGCTTCACGATAGTGCAGGATCTGGTAACCCTTTAGGTGTTTCAGGTAATTATGATAGATTACCTTTTGCTCCATACTTTATTTTCAAAGACTTGGTAACTATATTTTTATTTATTCTAATTTTGAGCGTATTTGTATTCTTTATGCCAAATATATTAGGAGATAGTGAAAATTATGTTATGGCTAATCCTATGCAAACACCTCCTGCTATAGTTCCTGAATGATACCTATTACCTTTTTATGCTATATTAAGATCTATACCTAATAAATTATTAGGTGTTATCGCTATGTTTAGCGCTCTAATAATATTATTAGCTATGCCTTTTACTGATTTAAGTAGAAATAGAGGTATACAATTTAGACCATTAAGTAAAATAGCTTTCTATATATTCATAGCAAATTTTTTAATATTAATGGTTTTAGGTGCTAAACATGTTGAGTCTCCATTTATAGAATTTGGACAAATTAGTACAGTTATATATTTTGCACATTTTTTAATTGTAGTACCTATAATTAGTTTACTTGAAAATAGCTTAGTAGAATTAGACAGTATAACTAAGGATAATAAAAAAGGATAATTATATAATACATCATATAATGAATGGATAAAAGTAAATGGTATATAATAGCAACTAAATGGACAATAACCAATGGTTTTACAATACCAACTTAATAAAATTCACTAGTTATCCTAAATTTATAATTTAAATAGTTAATCTATTTAACCTTCAAGTAAGGTGTTTATAAATAATATGCCTACCTAATGCTGATAATAAATTGTATTATCTTATTTAGATATAAAGCATAGAGTTAATTATAAAATTTATGAAATATTTAAACAAACATTCATCATTTATCTCATATAATATGACAAAACAAGGTCTTATTAATGAAAATTTATCAAAAATTTCTAACTTAAAGTCAGGTATTTCACTTTGAACAGAAAGATGATTTTTATCTTCAAATGCTAAAGATATAGGTACATTGTATCTAATATTTGCACTGTTCTCTGGCTTATTAGGTACAGCCTTTTCGGTTCTAATTAGATTAGAATTAAGTGGACCAGGAGTTCAATATATAGCAGATAATCAATTATATAATAGTATCATTACTGCCCATGCAATATTAATGATATTCTTTATGGTTATGCCTGCTATGATTGGAGGATTTGGTAATTTCTTATTACCACTATTAGTAGGGGGTCCAGATATGGCATTCCCTAGACTTAATAACATAAGTTTCTGATTATTACCTCCTAGTTTAATATTATTCTTATTTGCTAGTGGTATAGAAAATGGGGCAGGTACAGGTTGAACATTATACCCTCCTTTAAGTGGAATACAATCACATAGTGGACCTAGTGTAGATTTAGCTATTTTTGCCTTACATCTGGCGGGTATAAGTAGTTTATTAGGTGCAATTAATTTTATAACTACTATACTTAATATGAGAAGCCCAGGTATAAGACTTCATAAGTTAGCTTTATTTGGATGAGCTATAGTAGTCACAGCAGTATTATTATTATTGTCTTTACCCGTACTTGCCGGTGCAATTACAATGGTTTTAACGGATAGAAATTTTAATACATCATTCTTCGAAGCTGCAGGTGGTGGTGATCCTATTTTATACCAACATCTTTTCTGATTTTTCGGTCACCCAGAAGTTTATATTTTAATTATTCCAGGTTTCGGTATTATTAGTACTACAATATCCGCTAGTTCTAACAAAAGTGTTTTTGGATATTTAGGAATGGTTTATGCCATGATGTCTATAGGAGTATTAGGATTTGTAGTATGAAGTCACCATATGTATACTGTTGGACTTGATGTTGATACTAGAGCTTATTTTACAGCTGCTACATTGATTATCGCCGTTCCAACAGGAATTAAAATATTTAGTTGACTTGCTACATGTTACGGAGGATCTTTACAATTAACACCCTCGATGTTATTCGCTTTAGGTTTCGTATTCATGTTCACAATTGGAGGATTAAGTGGAGTTGTTTTAGCTAATGCTTCTCTTGATATAGCTTTCCATGATACTTATTACGTCGTTGCTCATTTCCATTATGTTTTAAGTATGGGTGCAGTTTTTGCATTATTTAGTGCTTGATATTTCTGAATACCTAAAATCTTGGGATTAAATTACAATATAATGTTAGGTAAAGTACATTTTTGAATAATGTTTATAGGTGTTAACGTTACATTCTTCCCTCAACATTTTTTAGGTTTACAGGGAATGCCTAGAAGAATTAGTGATTATCCTGACGCATTTGCGGGTTGAAATCTTGTAAGTAGTTTTGGTAGTATCATTAGTGTAGTTGCTACTTGATTATTCTTGTATATTGTTTATATACAATTAACAGAAGGTCATGCTACAAGTAGATATCCTTGATTAACTACTGAATTTTATACTGATACTTTACAAGTATTCTTAAGTAGAGGTTACCTTTCTTTAGAGTGAGCACTTCATAGTCCTCCTATGCCTCACGCTTTTGTAAGTTTACCTAGTACTACAGGGTGTCTAGCTCATGGTCTTGCTTTATGTAATATATGTTTTAATGCAAAACAGGCTCAAATAATTGCATGTACACATGTATGAACAAAATGATATCCAGATGCTGCAGCGATTGGTCAACAATGTGATTTTAATTTACCTGTTCATATAGCTGTACAGACTAATACAACATTTATTCATGTTTGTGACATATGTCAAGCTATAATTTGTTCTGGTTGTTTTATGGGTTAATATTTTACTTTACTTATTTTATTTTAATCTTACTTTTTAGTTAATAGTATAAATAAAAAAAAAGTTTTTAATTAAACTTTTTAAGGATTAAAGGGTGACACTTTCTATCTTTATAAAGTTTAAGGGTTATGTAGCAGATGGTTCTGCGTTTTGATTGCAGATCTTAAATTTGGGGTTCGATTCCTCCATATCCCTTATATAATTGCCTTTAATGTAGTTGTTTATATTAATTTGTTATTAATATTGTTAATAATACATTAATATATAATAGTGTACAATGAATGCCTATTATTAAGATGTTATATCTTAATAATCGCTAGTTATTCAAACTAATTAAGGTTTCCTTAATTAAAATTAATTTTAAATAAAAATAAAATGATACAAGCAGCAAAAATTATAGGTACAGGTTTAGCCACTACAGGTTTAATAGGAGCCGGTGTAGGAATTGGTGTAGTTTTCGGTGCATTAATTTTAGGTGTAGCTAGAAATCCTTCATTAAGAGGTCAATTATTCTCATATGCTATCTTAGGATTTGCATTTGCTGAAGCTACTGGATTATTTGCTCTTATGATGGCATTCTTATTATTATATGTTGCTTAATTTTTAAGTTATACATTTATAATATTGTATTTAATCCATATTGATTGTATATATAATATACAATCAATATGTTTACAATATTCTTATTAGCTTAATGGTAAAGCAAGATACTTTTTATCTATAGATCTTAGTTCGAATCTAGGGTAAGAATGTTGCACTTATATCTTTTATATATTTATATATAAGATAATATATAAAATATACAATTAATTTCTTATTATAAACAATAATTAAAATACATAAAAAAAATACAATGAATTTATCTTTAATACTTTTTTTGATAGGAATTTTAGGATTCGTTTTAAATAGAAAAAATATAATATTAATGCTTATTTCAATTGAAATAATGCTTTTAGCTATTACATTTTTAATATTGGTAAGTTCACTTAGTTTTGATGATATATTAGGTCAAACATATGCTATATATATAATAGCAATTGCTGGAGCAGAATCCGCAATAGGTTTAGGTATTCTAGTTGCTTTTTATAGATTAAGAGGAAGTATTGCAATAGAGTATAAATAATGTATTTAGCTATAATAACTTTACCTTTATTAGGATCAATAGTTTCCGGGTTTTTTGGTAGAAAAGTCGGAGTTAATGGAGCCCAATCAATTACATGTATTTGTGTAACCGTAACAACATTATTAGCAATAGTTGCCTTTTTTGAAGTAGGTTTAAATAACATACCTGTGTCAATAAACCTTTTTAGATGAATAGATAGTGAATCACTTAACGTCTTATGAGGTTTCCATTTTGATAGTTTAACAGTAAGTATGTTAATACCTGTTTTAATAGTTAGTTCTTTAGTGCATATATATTCTATAGGATATATGAGTCATGATCCACATAATCAAAGATTTTTTAGCTATTTAAGTTTATTTACCTTTATGATGATAGTACTTGTTACAGCTAATAATTTTTTATTAATGTTTGTGGGGTGAGAAGGTGTAGGTATCTGTTCATATCTTTTAGTTAGTTTTTGATTTACTAGAATAGCAGCAAATCAAAGCTCAATGTCTGCCTTTTTAACTAATAGAGTTGGTGATTGTTTTTTAACTATTGGTATGTTTGCTATCTTATGATCTTTTGGTAACATAGATTATGGTACTGTTTTTTCTTTAGCTCCTTTTGTTAATGAAAATATAATAACAATTATAGGTATATGTCTATTAATTGGGGCTATGGCCAAAAGTTCTCAAGTAGGATTACATGTTTGATTACCTATGGCTATGGAAGGTCCAACACCAGTAAGTGCTTTAATACATGCTGCCACTATGGTAACAGCAGGTGTGTATTTACTTATGCGTACAAGCCCTTTAATAGAATATAGTTCAACTGTTCTAATTTTATGTTTATGATTAGGTGCAATAACTACAGTATTTAGTAGTCTTATAGGTCTATTTCAACAAGATATTAAAAAGGTTATTGCTTATAGTACTATGAGTCAATTAGGTATGATGGTTATTGCAGTGGGTTTATCATCATATAATGTTGCTTTATTCCATTTAGTTAATCATGCTTTTTATAAGGGATTATTGTTCTTAGGCGCTGGTGCTGTAATTCATGCAGTTGCTGATAATCAAGATTTTAGAAAATATGGTGGATTGAGACCATTCTTACCTTTAACTTACTCTGTAATGTTAATAGCAAGTCTTAGTTTAGTTGCTTTCCCTTTTATGACAGGATTTTATAGTAAAGATTTTATATTAGAATCTGCTTATGGACAATTCTATTTTAGTAGTACAGTAGTTTATTTTATAGCTACTATTGGTGCTATGTTTACTACTTTATATTCAGTTAAAGTCTTATATTTGACTTTCTTAACAAATCCTAATGGTCCTTTAATTAACTATAAACACGCTCATGAAGGAGATATTTTTATGAGTTTACCTTTAATTATATTAGCTGTATTTTCTATATTCTTTGGTTATATTACTAAAGATATGTTTATTGGTTTAGGTTCAGGTTTTTTTGCTGATAATAGTATATTTATTCATCCTACACATGAAATTATGTTAAATACAGAGTTTGCTGTACCTACTTTATTTAAATTATTACCTCTTATATTTACTATTTCACTTAGTATTTTAGCTATAGTTCTTTCAGAATTTTTACCTGTTATATTAGTTAAATTTAAATTAAGTAAATTAGGTTACAATATATTTAGTTTTTTTAACCAACGTTTTTTAATTGAACTTTTTTATAATAAATACATTACTGGTCTTGTGTTAAAATTAGGGGGTCAAACTACTAAAGTTTTAGATAAAGGTAGTGTTGAATTGCTAGGGCCTTTTGGCTTAGAAAAAGGACTAATATCTTTGAGTAAAAATATTTCTAGTTTAGATACAGGTGTTATTACTAGTTATGCCTTATATATTTTAATTGGCCTTATTTTCTATATTTTAATTCCTTATTTTTCATTATCTGAAAATAGTTTATTGTTATTAATTTTATTATGTCTTAATAGTCTTATATATCTAAAAAAATAAATAGATAATATGATTATATTTTCTAGTAAAAATATAAAATATAAATAATGTAATTTAATATAATAAATATTATTATATACTTTTTTTAATTTCTCCTGCCTTGTTTATATACTATCTATTTTAAAATTTCTCTTATATTATATTGAGCAAAACAAAAAATTAATAATAAATAATTATATTAAAATATAGTTATATTTAATCTAATTTATAATAAATAGAATATTTAATAAATCTTATTAAATTACACTATATATATAATTAGATATTATATAAAAATATGTTATATTTACCTACTTTAGTATCAATAATAGAAGTTTTATTAGTTACCATACCTGTTTTATTAACTGTAGCCTATGTAACGGTAGCCGAAAGAAAAACAATGGCAAGTATGCAAAGAAGATTAGGGCCTAATGTAGTAGGGTATTATGGTTTATTACAAGCATTTGCAGACGCCTTAAAACTACTTTTAAAAGAGTATGTTTCACCTACACAGGCTAACTTGATCTTATTTTTTCTTGGTCCTATAATAACTTTGATTTTTTCATTATTAGGTTATGCAGTTATACCTTTTGGTCCTGGATTGGCTATAAGTGATTTTAATTTAGGTATATTGTACATGTTAGCTGTTTCTTCTTTAGCTACATACGGTATATTATTAGCTGGTTGAAGTGCTAATAGTAAATATGCTTTCTTGGGTTCACTTAGAAGTACAGCTCAGTTAATTAGTTATGAACTAATATTAAGCTCAGCTATATTACTTGTAATTATGTTAACAGGTAGTTTAAATCTTACTGTCAATATAGAATCCCAAAGAGCTGTTTGATTTATAATACCTTTGTTTCCGATATTTATAATATTTTTTATAGGATCGGTAGCGGAAACTAATAGAGCTCCTTTTGATTTGGCTGAAGCTGAATCAGAGCTTGTTAGTGGGTTTATGACAGAACATGCTGCAGTTATATTTGTTTTTTTCTTTTTAGCTGAATATGCTAGTATAGTCTTAATTTGTGTATTAACTAGTATATTATTTTTAGGTGGTTATTTATATGATTATTTACCATTTTCAGTCTTTAATTTAATTCAATATATTAATTTTGATTTTTATTTAGAATATTTAGCTAATAAAGAAACTTTATTTTTAGACCCTTTATTAGAAGGATTAATATATGGTTTAAGTTTAGGAATAAAATCTTCTATTTTGGTATTCGTATTTATATGAGTTAGAGCTTCTTTCCCTAGAATACGTTTTGACCAATTAATGTCATTTTGTTGAACTGTATTGCTACCAGTTGTTATTGCATTTATAATACTAGTTCCTTGTATATTATATAGTTTTGAAATAATACCTAGTAATGTAAGTTTATTTTAATATTATTAATTAATTAATATATACATGCTTATAACTTAGTTAATTATATATATATTATATCTATATAATGTTTTCACATTATATATCTATGCCTAAATACTATACATTTAAGTGTGGTGTTAATAGAGATTATAGCACAGATTATAATCCTTAGGGAAATTACTTTTATTTTTAATTATATTTAAGATATGTTACTTTCACTTTTGTTATTAATTCCCTTGATAGGTATATTCATTATATCTACGAGTATCTCTTATGAATTATCAGCTTTAACTGTTATACGTATAAAAAGAATTGCTTTAGCTACATCTTTAATTAATCTTATTATTTCTTTAATAATATTTATATTATTTGACTTTAGCACTAATCAATTTCAGTTCGTACAAGAATATCATCAAATAAATTCTTATGACTTTTATTTAGGTATAGATGGTTTATCCATATATTTTGTACTATTAACAACTATAATAATACCTATAGCATTATTATCTAATTGAACTTCAATAAATGATAATATAAGATCTTATTTAATAATTATGCTATTATTAGAAACTTTATTATTAGCAGTATTTTTAGTATTAGATATATTATTATTTTATATTTTTTTTGAAAGTATATTACCGCCCTTATTTTTATTAATAGGATTGTTTGGATCAAGTAATAAAGTAAGAGCTAGCTTTTACTTATTTTTATATACATTATTAGGATCTTTATTTTTATTATTGTCTATTCTTACTATGTCTTCTATAATGGGAACGACTGACTTTGATGCTTTATACAAAACTAATTTTAATTATTCTACACAATTATTCTTATTCTATGGTATATTTATAGCATTTGCAGTTAAGACACCTACTATTTTTTTAAACACTTGATTATTAAAAGCTCATGTTGAATCACCTTTAGGAGGTAGTATTATATTGGCAGGAATTGTTTTAAAATTAAGTTTATATGGTATATTTAGATTAATATTGCCTTTATTGCCTAAAGCATCTTTAGATTATACTTATATTATATACCTTATAGGTGTTATTACTATAATATATGCTAGCCTTAGTACTTTAAGAACTATAGATATTAAAGAACTTATTGCTTATAGTTCTGTATCACATGCAGCTGTATATTTAATAGGTGTATTTAGTAATACAATACAGGGAATAGAAGGTGGAATTGCTCTGGGATTAGCACACGGATTTGTATCAAGTGGCTTGTTTATTTGTGCTGGTGGTGTATTATATGATAGATCTGGTACTAGATTAATTACTTATTATAGAGGTATAGCTCAAGTGATGCCTTTATTTTCTATATTATTTTTCATTTTATCTTTAGGTAATTGTGGTGTTCCTCTTACTTTAAATTTTGTAGGGGAATTTATGTCTTTATATGGTGTTTTTGAAAAATTACCCTTATTAGGTGTTATGGCTAGTTCTTCTATAGTATTTTCGGCTGCATATACTATCTATATGTTTAATAGAATAGCATTTGGAGGATCATTTTCTAAACATTTTGAATCTAATATAGCTGATATTAATAAACGTGAATTCTTCATATTATTAACTTTAGTTGTATTTACTGTTGTATTAGGTGTATATCCCGTTCCTATATTAGATGGTTTACATTATTCAGTTTCTTCTTTAATATATAGCTCTTAATGTTTTTAAAAACAAATAATTAGAAACTACAATATATATACATTCATCCAATAATCCTCTAAATTTCTTATCTTTAAATAGATAATGATATATTTTTAATATATTTAATATTATATTAAAGTGTCAAACAATAGAAAAAAAAAAATAAATGCCACAATTAGTACCTTTTTATTTTATAAATGAAGTAACATTTGCTTTTGTATTACTTGTAATAATGATATATGTTTTTTCAAAATATATTTTACCAAGATTTGTTCGTTTATTTTTAAGCCGTGTATTTATTAGTAAATTATAAAAAATAATAAATTATTATTTTACTGTTCCCTATGCATAAATAAAATTACTTATTACATATATTTTCACGTAGATATTTAAATAAAAATTAAGATAATAAAAAATAATGTCTAATCGTCTCTTTACAGAAATTTCTAGCCCTCTAGACCAATTTGAAATAAGAAATCTCTTAAGTATAGATGCTCCAGTATTAGGAAATTTACATGTATCTTTAACTAATATAGGGCTATATTTAACAATAGGAGCTTTTATTATTTTATCATTAAATGTATTAGCTACAAATTATAATAAGGTTGTTAGTAATAGATGATCAATAAGTCAAGAATCAATATATGCAACTATACATAGTATAGTTACAAATCAAATAAATGCACAAAAAGGACAAATATATTTTCCATTTATATATACTTTATTTGTTTTTATTTTAATTAATAATTTAATAGGAATGGTTCCTTATAGTTTTGCATCAACTAGCCATTTTATTTTAACTTTTGCTCTTAGTTTTACTGTAGTTTTAGGTGCAACTATATTAGGTTTCCAAAAACATGGATTAGAATTCTTTTCTTTATTAGTACCAGCTGGTTGTCCTTTAGGTTTATTACCTTTATTAGTTTTAATTGAATTCATTTCATATTTAGCAAGAAATATTTCATTAGGTCTTAGATTAGCAGCTAATATTCTAAGTGGTCATATGTTATTAAATATTTTAGCTGGTTTCACATATAATATTATGACTTCAGGATTTATATTCTTCTTTTTAGGTTTAGTACCATTAGTATTTATTATAGCCTTTTCTGGACTTGAATTAGGTATTGCATTTATACAAGCTCAAGTTTTTGTAGTATTAACTAGTAGTTATATTAAAGATGGTTTAGATTTACACTAGTTTATAGTTATTAAAATAACAAAAAATTTTTTTTTATAATAAAAATTGTGATTTTAAGAGTATATATACTATATAGTATATAGTGTAGGAAAGTCCAACGCTCATTAAACATATGCACATATTATTAGTGTTAGAGCTAAAGCTTTGGTATTTTACAGAAAATATTAATTGTAATTAATAGCTTTATATAGCTATAAATAAATATATTTATATTAATCAATAAGTTGATTAATATAAAATAGTAAGATATAATTACGAACATATAAGCCTATGTTAAGACTTATTTTATACTAATAACTCTCACAAAAACTGGCTTAAATAAATTCAATTTTTATTATTTTAAAAAGTTTATTTCCATTTAAAAATAAATAGATCTAGATTTTTTGTAACTCTAAAAATACAATAGTAGTGATATTGAAATGCTTTATAACTTATATATATATATAAGTTATAATAATATATCACTGTTTGTATACATAAGCAATTTTTTTTAATATCTTTAGTAGGTTAAAAATAAAAATTGTGTTAAAGTTTTTATTAATAAAATAAGAATATTATAAAAATAATTATAAAAAATTGAGTTTGATGATGGCTCTGAATGAACGCTGTCCAAGTGCTTGACACATGCTAATCGTACGTCTAATTTAATATTAAGGTTATGTGTAAACATAATTCTAAATTTCATTAGAAGTGGTGTACAGGTGAGTAGATGGTATTTTGGCTACCTTAAAGTAAGGTAAAATAAATCCCTTATAATGAAAGGAGGAAGTATCTTCCGCTTTAAGATGACAATAAATATCTCGGATAAGTAGTAGTTAAGGTAATGGCTTAACTAGCTTGAAATTCCGTAGTCGGGACTGAGAGGTCGATCGATCACATTGGGTCTGAAAAAACCCCAATACGTATAGTACAGCAGTGAGGAATATTGGTCAATAGCCTAACGGCTGAAC
>Ga0209331_1000206_pt1 | contig 21568 bp, 16 predicted proteins | sample JacPinW_OM3H0_M3_FD_187971 | JGI IMG/M metagenome (GOLD analysis project Ga0209331, IMG submission 187971) | Forest soil microbial communities from Algoma, Ontario, Canada - Jack Pine, Ontario site 1_JW_OM3H0_M3 (SPAdes) (version 2) | ecosystem: Environmental > Terrestrial > Soil > Boreal...
GAGTCGCTGCCGACAAACCCGAGAATTGGCAGCTTCGCCGCTTGCTGTCCGTACGCCGCAAGCGGCCATGCCGTCGCCGCACCGAGAAGGCTGACGAACTCGCGCCGTCGCATCAGTCGATCACCAGCAGCAAATCCATTCCTCAGGATAGGCCGAGGCAAAAGCAGGTCAATACAAAACCGCTTGCCCGTCTGGGCGATCGAGCCGATGATAATCTCGTGCTCGTGCGCGGCAAGGCTCTCCGCGCCGATACCTTACTTGGCTTTGCGTCCGGACCCGCGCGCGACCGGCGCGATTTCGATCTTGCTTCGCGTTGCAAACTGCTGATGACATCCGTGAAAAAATGAATGTAACGGTCTTTCGTCATTACGATCGCGCCGCGCTTGACCGCGAATACGACAACGCCGCCAAGGTTCCTGCGGGAACGCTGGAATCCTATAGGGCGCGCTGGGCCGCACAGAGCCGCCGTGCACGCGAGACCATCCGCTGCGCTCTCGATCTGCCATATGGGCCATCGCCGGGCGAACGTCTCGACATATTCCGGCCGAAGCAATCCGGCCCTGCCCCGGTGCAGATCTATATTCATGGCGGCTACTGGATCAGCAACGACAAGAACGACTGCTCCTACGTCGCTCTCGGTTTTGTCGAGGCGGGATACCTCACGGTCGTCATCAACTATGCGCTCATCCCGGCCGTCGGCATGGCTGAGCAAGTCCGCCAATGTCGGGCTGCGCTCCGCTGGGTTGCGCGAAACATTCAGCGACATGGGGGCGATCCCGAGCGCATCTATGTCACCGGTCATTCCGCCGGCGGGCACCTTGCGGTGATGCTGCTCGCCGATCCCGAGCTTCCACGCGGGTCCGTCAAGGGTATCACCAGTCTGAGCGGCCTCTACGATCTGGAGCCCGTTCATCTGAGCTTCGTCAACGCGAAGCTCGGCTTGAGCGAAATGGACGTGAAGCAGCTCAGTCCCATCCTGTTGCAGCCCCAGGTCACCACGCCGCGTCTGCTGCTCACGATCGGTCAGGACGAGGGCGAGGAATATATCCGTCAGATGAACGAGTTCGCCGCCGCGTGGCGCCGTTTCCTCCCGCATTTGACCGCCACCGTTATCCCCGCGACAAATCATTTCAGCATGCGTGCCGCCCTCGATGACGCCGAGAGCGACATTTCGCGTCTCATCCGGCGAGAAATGGTCGAGAAGCCCCAGCCACGGCCCGACTGATCGGCAACTGAGATTATGAAACCATTCGATTTGAACGGGCGGGTAGCCGTCATCACCGGCGGCAACGCAGGAATTGGACTTGGCATTGCGAAAGGATTGGCCGCCGCCGGTGCAGCGATCGTCATTGCTGGCCGACGCCGTGAGAAGAATCTTGAAGCTGCCAGGACGATAGAGTCGTTGAACGTGAGCACGGCTGCGCTTGAAGTCGACGTCTGCAACGAAGAGTCATGCCGCGCAATGATCGAGAGTACCGTGAAACGCTTTGGCCGCATCGATATCCTTGTCAATAACGCCGGCACTACTATCCGCAAGCAGCCCGAAACCTATACGCTTGCGGAATGGAACAGAGTCATTGATACCAACCTGAACGGTGCATTTCTTTGCGCCCAGGCGGCGTATCCGCACATGAAGAATGGCGGCGGCGGCAAGATGGTCAACATCGGCTCCATGCTTTCGATCTTCGGCGCATCATTTGCAGCCGCCTATGCGGCGAGCAAAGGTGGCATCGTTCAGATGACCAAGGCGCTGGCATGCGCCTGGGCAAAGGACAACATCCAAGTCAATGCGATTTTGCCCGGCTGGATCGATACGCCATTGACGCAATCGGCGCGCAAGGAGGTACCCGGCCTCAATGAACGCGTTCTCGCGCGCACACCTGCGGGGCGCTGGGGTGAGCCGCAGGATTTGGCCGGCGTCGCGGTATTCCTCGCCAGCTCTGCATCTGATTTCATAACCGGAGCTGCGATCCCCGTCGACGGAGGCTATTCGTCGCAAGTGTAATGGCCCGCGGCCACCGGTGAATATGCGCAGACAGGCAATCGTTCAGACACGAACACCGGTGGCCAGGAGTAAGGCTCGCGTTTAGGCCTCCTTGCGTCGCACTGCGCTTATGCTGGTGCGCACTATCCAAGGGGGACCGTTACCCTCGATGTTCAGGTGAGCAAGCGATGATAAAGGTAAGAAGGATCAGATACGCGACATTTGAGACTCCGGATATGGACAAGGCCGTCGGGTACTACACGCAAGTGAATGGATTGATGCTGGAGGCGCGCGTAAAAGACCGTGCGTTCTTGGCCACCGAGATCGGCGAGCTTGCGATCGAGCTGGAGCAAGGACAAAGGGCACGTTGCCTGGGTCTATCGTTCGAAGTCGCTCCGAGCGCGGATCTCGCGGCCATGGGCCGGCTGCTTTCCAATGAGGGGATCCAGAGCGAGCGACGCCGTGACGCCGCCCCCGGCATTCCCAGGCTGTTGTCGTTTCGGGATCCGAACGGAACGATAGTCCAGCTTTTTTCCGAATGCAGCCATGTCGGCGGCCACCAGGAAGTATCTGGCGTAGGACCGCTGAAGCTCGGTCATGTCGCTTTCTTTGCGCCCGATCCGGAATCCATTTCGACGTTCTACCAGCATGTGCTGCAGTTTCGAGTGTCCGACTGGATTGATGACTTCTTCGTATTCATGCGCTGCGGTCCGGATCACCATTCAGTGAATTTCCTCAGGGGCGACGTCGTTCGCGTGCATCACTTTGCATTTGAGCTGAACGACTTCCCGCATATGAAAAACGCCTGCGACCTGCTGGCGCGGCGAGGAATTCCTCTTGTCTGGGGCCCGTTGCGATTCGGTCCGGGTCACAATGTAGCCGTCTTTCACAGGAACCAGGACGATCAGCTCGTGGAGTTCTATATCGAGCTCGATCAAATGAAAGACGAGGAGCTTGGCTACTTCGAGCCCCGTCCATGGCACCGCGACAAGCCGCAACGGCCGAAAGTCTGGCGCGGGAACGACTCGATGATCTGGGGTCCACCACCACCGCCCGGCTTCATGTGAGACCGGGTACCGAGGCACGCTTGGCCCTCAACATGCCAACTGCTCCGTCCCAAGCTGCCGTTTTACTATCCGACGATCGTTCGTCGTTGCTGTTTCCGGCTTTGGGTCTTCCGATCAGCATCCGCGGCGTCTCGTTTCGCAATCGCATCGTGCAGGCGCCCATGTGCGCCATGTATGCCAATGCAGATGGCAGTGCGACGCGACAGAACGTCGAGTACTACCGGACCCGCGCAGCGGGCGGGGCGGGGCTGATCATCGTCGAGATCACGTTCACCGACGATGCCGGCAGCCGCGCATTTCACGCACAGCTCGGTGCCCATGACGATCGGATGATCCCCGGGCTGACCGACATCGCGGAGGCGGTGCGAGCGGAAGGCGCCGTGGCCGGCCTCCAGCTCGGGCATTGCGGTGCGCAGCGCGTCGTATCGGAGCCGCCGGCACTCGCTCCGTCGGCTATTGCGTGGGCGCCGGGAAAGCGGGTGCCGATCGAGCTGACGCGTGAGGAGATCGCGCGAATCGTGCAGGACCACACCGATGCGACACGGCGCGCAGTGCAGGCAGGTTTCCAGTTGCTGGAGCTGCATGCGGCGCATGGGTATCTGGTGAACACATTCCTTTCTCCGGCCACGAACCAGCGAACCGACGAGTATGGCGGCAGCTTCGAGAACCGGCTGCGCTTCCCGCGCGAAGTGATTGCAGCGATGCGGGCAGAGCTGGCCGAGGGGGTTGCTGTGCGCGCGACTCAACGGTGACGACCTGCTGCCCGGCGGACTGACGATCAATGAATATTGCAAGATCGCTCCAGCGCTCGTCGAGGCAGGGCTCGACCTCATCCATGTTTCAGCCGGCACCTATCGGGTGATGGAGAAGCGCATCCCGCCCATGTATCTCGCCGGCGAGACCTTCGCCGTATATGCCGGGCCGATACGCCGGGCTGCGAAAGTTCCGACCATCGCCTCCGGCACCATCCACGACCCGGCGGAAGCCAATCGGCTGATTGCCGATGACGAGGCGGACTTCGTATCCCTTGCCCGACCGCTGTTCGCAGATCCGGCGCTTCCGAACAAGCTTCTGCAGAACCGACCGGGTGACGTGTTGCCGTGCATTCGATGCAATACGTGCCTCGCACGCGAGCAGGCAGGCGGGCGTGGCTATTGCGCAGTCAATCCGAAGACCGGGCGGGAATACGAGCCCGTGACGCCGGCATCATCCGTGAAGACGATTGCCGTTATCGGCGCAGGCCCCGCTGGAATCCAATCGGCTCTGTCCGCATCAGAGCGGGGGCACGAGGTCGTCCTGTGGGAACGCGAGAACAGGATCGGCGGCCAGGTGCGGCTTGCCTCGGCGCTCCCGTTCAAGCACACCTTGCCGCGGCTCCTCGCCTACTACGAGACCGCGCTCGAACGCGCCGGTGTCGTCGTTCGCTGTGGAGAGAGCGCGCGGGCCGACACAATCGACGCGGACGTCATCGTGCACGCGGTCGGGCCGACCTGGGACACGCTCGAAGCCCTTACCCGGGAGGCTAAGATTCCCGTTGTAGGCGCCGGCGACGCCCTCCTGCATTTGGACGAGATTGGCGGTCGCATCCTCATTGTAGGAGCAGGACTTGCAGGCGCTGAGCTGGCATGGGCGCTGTCTCTGCGAGAGCGCCAGGTGTTTCTTATAGAACGGGATAACGACTTCGATGAGGACGTTAACCTGATCGCCAAGCTTGTACTGTCGCGCGAGCTCGAGAAATGCGGGGTGCACGTTTACTTCAGCACGCAATTCGTGGGCGCGCGCGGCGATATGGCGACCGTCCTGCACAATGAGATCTCGCGCGAATTGAAAGTCGACGCAATGATCTCGACAATTCGGCGGCCCGTACCATTGCAGGTAGGGGGCAGGCCTGGCGTGCTGAGGCTCGTTGTCGGTGAGGGCCGGGGGACCCGCGGCTTGCTCGATGCGACGTACAGCGGCTACCGCGCAGCGTCGGCCGTCTGACGCGCTGGAGCTACATTGACCCTCAAATACAGGGTGCGACATACTTGAGCCATCACTTGAGGACGATCTCGCGCTAAATTTAGACCCCCCGGAGAGCAGTCGAAACATGAGCCACATCGCGATTGCGGCCTACAAGAAACCCGCACAAGCACCTCCCGCACTCGCACTGTCGATCGATAGTGAGATCTACGATTTGGAAGCTGCGCGGAAAGCAGGTGTAAATCTCGGCGAGGTCAGCTCCGATGACGCACTGCCGGCTCTCCTTGCAAAGTGGTGTGACAATGCCACGCTGACGCGAGCCTGCGAGGAGATTACGCAGCTCGCCCGCACCGGCAAGCTTCAGGCTGTCCCCGGTGGCGCCGGTGCTTTGACCGCTCCTTTTCGCCCTGACCGCATATTCTGTGCGGCCGCCAATTACATTGAGCACGCAAACGAGATGGGAAGCGTGCTTGCCGGCAAGTCGGAAAGCAAACCGTACATGTTCATCAAGTTAAGGAACACCGTTATTGGGCCGGGTGAAGCGATCAGGATGCCGCCTGAAACCTCGCAGCTCGACTGGGAAATCGAGCTCGCAGCAGTGATCGGCAGGGGCGGCCGGCGCATCCCGGTTACGCAGGCACTCGAGCATGTCGGCGGCTACGCAATCGTCAACGACATTTCCGCGCGCGACCTCAACGTACGCGGGGACTACCCGTTCAAGTTCGACTGGTTTCAGGGCAAGTGCCACGACACCTTCGCCCCGTTCGGGCCGTGGATCGTGCCGGCCTACGCCGTTCCAGATCCACAAGCGCTGGCGATGGAGCTCAAGGTCAACGAGCAGGTCATGCAGAAGGACAGCACGGCCAACATGATCTGGACCGTGCGCGAGCAGATCGCCTATCTCTCCACGATCGTAACGCTTGAGCCCGGGGACGTGATCGCGACCGGCACGCCGACCGGGGTCGGCATGGCGCGGGGCATATTTCTCAAGGCAGGAGACGCGGTGAGTGCCTCGATCGAGGGCATCGGGACACTGACCAATTCCGTGGTCGCAGAAAAACTCTAAATCGAGGTGGAATGATGAAACGGATCCTGCAACTGATTGGGACGGCCGTCTGCGCCTGCGCACTGGGACTGCCCGCCACGGGATCTGCTCAGGAAAAGATCACCTACAACATGGCGTGGCTGCCCCAAGGCAGCAGCATTGGCACGATCGTGGCTGCCCAGCGTGGCTGGTTCAAGGAAGCCGGCCTCGATGTCAATATCGTGCGCGGTTATGGCGGCGGTCGCACCGCAAACGAGCTCGATCAGGGCCAGTTTGACATCGGATATGTCGATCCGATCAGCTTGGTGTTGAACCGCAACAACGGCGGCAAGATCCGGCTCGTCGGCGCCATCAACACTCAGTGGCCGGGTGGCATCTGTTACGTCGTGAAGCAAGGCCAGAAGAAATCGCTCGACGATATGCGGGGGCTGCAGCTCGGCGGCGGTTCCGCTTCGCCGGTGCACAATGTGGTTCCCGCATGGCTCGAAATGAACGGCAAGCCGCGCGATTTCATCCGACTCGTGCGGCTTGATCCGGCAGTGGTGGACATCTCGCTCATCGAGGGCAAGGTCGATCTGGCGGAATGCTGGCTCGCCAGCAACTGGCCATTGCTGCGCAAACAGGCCAAGGCGGCAGGCGTAGCGCTCGATTGGATCCGCTACAGCGATCTCGGCCTCAATGCCTACGGCAGCGGCTTTGCCGCTCGCGAGGAATACATCAGCAAGAAGCCCGAGCTCGTACGCAATTTCCTCCTCGCATCCTATCGCGGGTTCGATTTCGCGCGCTCCAATCCCGATCAAGGGGCCGACATCGCCGTGCAAATGTTCCCGACGCTCGATCGCGCCGTCGTGCTGGAGCAGATCCGAGAATTAAACGATCTCATCACGGATCCCCAGGTTGCGAACAAAGGCCTTGGCTATTTGCGTGAGGATCGCATGGGCAGTACCTTGTCGTTCCTCGACAAGGCATTCGATCTGCATGGAAAGATTAAGCTCCTGGACATTTACACCAATGATTTATTGACCAAATAGCGCAGGAGCCGACCCGTGCACGCAGCGAGCAGGGTCAGACCATTTCGCGCTACGCTGGAACGTGTCGCTGTTTTCATCGTGCTCGCGGCCTTGTGGGAGTGGGCGGTCGATATCTTTGCCATCAAGCCCTACCTGCTGCCGGCTCTTTCGAGTGTACTGCGGAGCTTGTGGCACAATCGCATGATGCTGCTCGAGCAGGCGCTGGTCACCGGCGGAGAGATCGTCCTGGGCTATGCGGCCGCCGTTATCGGCGGCGTGCTCATGGCACTTGCGATCTTCACCTGGCCGCTTGCCTACCGCATGTTCTATCCGGTGCTCGTAGTGTTTCAGGGGCTGCCGAAGATCGCGCTTGCGCCTCTCATGATTGTCTGGGTCGGGTATGGCACCTCCTCGAAGGTGCTCATGGCCTTCCTGTTTGCGTTCTTCCCCGTGATGATCACGACCCTGGGAGGCCTTGCCGGTACCCCGGAGCACCTGGTGGAGCATTTCCGGGCAATAAGGGCTTCGCCCTGGACCATGTTCCGCCGCCTGCGGCTGCCCGCCGCGCTGCCTTCGATCATGGATGGGTGCAAGACCGCGATGCCGCTGGCAGTAATCGGCGCCATCGTGGGCGAATTCGTCGGCTCGCAGCGCGGACTTGGGTATTTGATCCTCGAGTCGAATGCGCAGGCACGTACCGATCTCCTCTTCGCCGCGCTGGTCGCAATCTCGTTGCTCGCCGGGCTGCTGTATTGGGCGATCGAGCTGCTCGCAAGGCGGGTGTGGTGGCGGGCATTGTAGGCTCAGCCGACCCATTGGAAGCCACTGTTCGCGTCCTGCGCGTCTCCAAGACCTTCGTGGGTGCAAACGAAGTGCGCGCACTCGACACCATCTCGTTCCACGTGGGGCGCGGCGAGTTCGTCTCGATCATAGGTCCGAGCGGGTGCGGGAAGAGCACGCTGCTGAGAATCGTCGCCGGCCTGATCATGCCCGATCCCGGCGGCACGGTAGAAGTATTTGGTCGTTTGCAGACTGCACCGTCGAACGATATCGGTGTCGTATTCCAGACCCACAACCTGCTGCCGTGGCTCACGGCCGAGGCAAATATCAGGCTTGCAGCCGAGGTCCAGCGAATCGATGCCGGCGAAATCCGCGAGCGGGTAGAAGCCATACTGCCGGTCTTGAAGCTCGAATCGTTCCGCAACTCGTATCCGCATCAGCTGTCCGGCGGCATGCGCCAACGGGCTGCGCTCGGACAGGCGCTCGTTTGCCAGCCCCAACTGCTGCTGCTCGACGAGCCATTTGCCGCGCTCGATGCTCTGACGCGAGATCAGCTCAATGTCGAGTTGCTGCGGCTGTGGCAGGCGATCAGGAAAACCGTGATCCTGGTCACGCACTCGATTGCGGAGGCGGTCTTTTTAGCCGACCGCGTGCTGGTGATGTCCGATCGGCCGGGACGGGTGATCCAGGACCTGCGCGTCGATCTCCCGCGACCACGTGATCCGAGCAGCACAAAGAGCCGCCCCGACTTCAGCCGGTACGTCGTCCACCTCGGAACCCTGATGGGTCTCGCCTGAAACCCAGAATTGCCGATAACGCGTATTCTCTCGCATAACTCATCCGCGAAAACCGGTGGCCAGGAGATAAAGCTCCGCAGATTCGGCGCGGCTGGCCGGCGGTTTGATGTGCCTGACAACGGCGAAATCGCGCTTGAGCACCGCGAGCAGTGTCGCCTCGGTGCCGCCTTGCAGAACCTTGCATAGAAATGCTCCGCCGGGGGCCAACACTTCACACGCGAACTCAGCCGCCGCCTCGGCGAGCGCCATGATCTTCAGATGATCGGTCTTGCTGTGGCCTGTGGTGTTCGCCGCCATATCGGAGAGAACCACGTCCGCAGGGCCCGCGAGGAGTGATTTGATCGTCCGCGGTGCATCAGGGTCGAGGAAGTCCAGGCGCAGGGACTCGACCCCCGAAATCGCGGCCACATCGAGCACATCGACCGCGATCACGCGCCCCCTGCCCTGCGTCGCTCCCACGCGTTGGGCCGCGACTTGACTCCAGCTCCCGGGCGCCGCACCCAAGTCAACGACCCGCCCGCCTGGTCTGAGCACGTGCTGCTTGTCGTCGATTTGCATGAGCTTGAACGCAGCGCGGGCGCGCAAACCCTCTCGGCGCGCGCGTGCGACGTAAGGATCGGTGTGCTGGCGCTCAAGCCAGAGCCTGGAAGAGAGCGTACGACCGGAGGTGATCTTCCGCGACGCCTTGCGGCGCGTGCTACTCACGTTTCCGCTGCCTGCTGCCGGGGGACACCGCCGCCGTCGTCCTCATCCCAGCTCTCGTCGGAGCCGCCCCATACGCGGTCCTCCCGCATCATCTGCACCAGCATGCCTTCACGTAGTCCGCGGTCCGCAACCCGCAGCCGACGGCACGGAAATGCGCTGCGGATCGCATCGAGAATCGCGCAGCCCGCCAGCACGAGATCGGCGCGTTCGGCGCCGATGCAGGGATTGGCCACGCGGTCCTCGTAGCTCATGGCAAGCAGCCGCTGGATGACGCGGGTTGCCTCGTCGCTGCCCATCCAGCAGCCGTCCACCCGACGCCGCTCGTAGCGACGCAGCTCCAGGTGCACGCCTGCAATCGTGGTCACGGTCCCCGACGTGCCCAGGAGATGCGTATGCCCGGAGCCAATCCCGCCATGCTCGGCCACGAACCGGCTGACGAACGTCGTCACCTCCGCGATCATGGCCGCATAAATCTCGGGGGTGACGACGTGCCCCCCATGGCGCTCGGCCAGCGTGACCACGCCTAGCGGCAGCGAGATCCACGCTCTGATCTTCGGCAGCGGGGGACCTCGCCGACATGGCGGAGAGCGATCGAGGCGAACGAGCTCCGAGGAGCCGCCGCCGATGTCGAACAGGATCACTCCGTCGGCATAAGGATCGATGAGCGGCGTGCAGCCGGTCGCGGCAAGGGTCGCTTCGGTCTGCCGGTCGATGACTTCGAGATCCAGCCCCACCTTCTCGGCAATGCGCGCACGGAACTCGACGCTGTTTTCCGCCGCGCGGCACGCTTCCGTCGCGATCAGGCGGGCGCGGGACACCCCGCGGTTGCGCATCTTGTCTCGGCAGACCGCAAGCGCGTCCACCGCGCGCTCGATCGCAGCTTCGCTAATGCGCCCTGAGTGCGAAACGCCCTCACCCAAGCGAATGATGCGGGAGAACGCATCTATGACGCGAAAGCTGTCTCCGGCAGGTCGCGCTACCAAAAGCCGGCAGTTGTTGGTGCCGAGATCCAGCGCGGCATAGGTCGGCCCTGCATGGTCCGGCGCGCCCCGACCTGGTCGACCGCCACGGCCGTGATCGAGGCTGCCGGTTGCCCGGCCCTCGTCCGTCATCGAACGTCCTTCCTTCCGCGCCGAAGCCTCATGCGGCTCGACGGCAGCGGTATGTCCAAATTTACGATCGAGTCGAATGTATCACGCCGGATCCGCGCGTAACAGATCCGCTTAGAGGGCATGCCCGCAGGCGATATCCTTGTAGCCCCGGTCTCCGTCCTATATGCAGAATTGCTTCGCGACTGCCTATACCATCCACTCATCCAATTCCAGCATGGCCATGCGAAGTTTCCATCCCAACCGCGCTGATTTGATCAGATGAACGTGCACGACGATCCACACAGTCTCGCGCTGATGAAGTTCGGCATCGGGCAACCGGTGCCGCGTACCGAGGACCCGGTCCTGGTGCGCGGCAGGGGGTGCTATACCGATGACCTCAAGCTCGCCGGCGAAGCGTATGCAGTGATGGTGCGGAGCCGCATCGCGCATGGCATCATCAAGAGGATCGACACGTCGGCCGCGCGCCAGATGCCCGGCGTGCTTGGCGCCTATACCGGCGCCGACCTCGCCGAATACGGCACGTTGAAATGTATCGTGCCGTTCAAGAATCGTGACGGCACGCCGATGCGGATGCCGCCACGCCCGGCGCTTCCGACCGACAAGGTCCGCTTCGTCGGCGACCCGGTCGCCTTCGTCGTTGCCGAGACGCCGTTGCAGGCAAAGGACGCCGCCGAAGCCGTCGAGATCGACATCGAGCCCCTGCCCGCGGTCACAACCCCGAAGGCGGCAGCAGCGACCGATGCGCCACTGCTGCACGAGGAAGCGCCCGGAAACATTGCGCTTGATTATCACTACGGCGATGCCGATGCGGTTGCCGCGGCCTTTGCGAAGGCCGCACACATCACCAGGGTCAAGCTCATCAACAGCCGCGTGGTGGTCAATGCCATGGAGCCGCGCGCGGCGCTGGCCACCTACGATGCGGCGAGCGGGCGCTACACGCTGCATGTGCCCACTCAAGGCGTGTTCGGCATGCGGGGCAACATTGCGGAAATTCTCAAAGTCGAGCCGAAGCAGGTTCGCATCTTGACCGGACACGTCGGCGGCTCGTTTGGCATGAAGGCTGCTCCATTTCCGGAATATGTTTGCGTGCTGCACGCAGCGCGCATGCTCGGCCGTCCGGTCAAATGGACCGACGAGCGCTCCGGAAGCTTCGTCTCGGACAGCCATGGTCGCGATCACGAGGTCAGCGCCGAGCTCGCGCTTGATGCCGACGGCAGCTTCCTGGCGGTGCGTCTCACCAGCTTGGCAAACTTCGGCGCTTTTCTCTCGCAAGTCGCGCCCATGCCCTCGACGCTCAACGCGGTGCGAAACGTGCAGAGCCTCTATCGCACTCCGTTGCTCGAGGTCTCGACCAAGTGCGTGTTCACCAATACGACGCACGTATCTGCCTATCGTGGCGCCGGCCGTCCCGAGGGCAACTATTACATGGAGCGGCTTGTCGATGTCGCCGCCGACGAGATGGAGATCGATCGCATCGAGCTGCGGCGACGCAATCAGATCAAGCCGCGGGAGCTCCCGCGCAAGATGGCGTCAGGGAGCATCTATGACAGCGGCGACTTCCCCGCGGTTCTCAAGCATGCGCTCGATGTGGCGGAGGTGAAGGAGTTTCCGCGCAGGAAACGCGAAAGCCGCAAGCGCGGGAAGCTGCGAGGGCTCGGCATCGGCAGCTATCTGGAATGTACGGCTCCCCCGAGCAAGGAAATGGGCGGTATCCGCTTCGAGCAGGACGGGACGGTGACCATCATTACCGGAACGCTCGATTACGGCCAGGGGCACGCCGCGCCATTTGCACAGGTGCTGAGCGAGAAGCTCGGCATTCCGTTCGAGCGCATTCGGCTGCTGCAGGGCGACAGCGATGAGCTGCTTGCGGGCGGGGGCACCGGCGGCTCGAAATCGATCATGCACAGCGGGACCGCGATCGTCGAAGCTGCGGGAAAGGTGATCGAGCAGGGCAAGCAGATCGCCTCACACGTACTCGAGGCCGCGGTCAGCGATATCGAGTTTGCCCAGGGTCGCTTCGTGATTGCCGGGACCGACCGCTCCGTCGGGATCATGGAGCTTGCGGAGAAGCTGCGCTCCGGGATCAATCTGCCCGAAGGTACGCCCTCGACCCTTGACGTGCGCCACGTGAGCGAGGGCCCCGGAGGCGCCACCTTCCCCAATGGTTGTCATATCTGCGAAGTCGAGCTCGATCCCGACACCGGCATCATCGAGGTCGTGAAATATGTTTCCGTGAACGACTTCGGCACCGTGATCAATCCAACGATCGTGGAAGGCCAGCTGCACGGCGGGGTCATACAAGGAGTGGGCCAGGCAGTGATGGAGATGACGGCCTATGACGAGGACGGCCAACTGCTGACCGGCTCATTCATGGACTATGCGCTTCCGCGCGCCGCCGATAGCCCGCAAGTCGTCGTCGTCCATCACCCCGTACCGGCCACAACCAACGTACTCGGGGTCAAAGGCTGCGGCGAAGCGGGTTGCGCGGGCTCGCTGACCTCCGTGATGAATGCGATTGCGGATGCGCTCTCCGAGTTCGGCATCCGTCATTTGGATATGCCGGCCACGCCCTATCGGGTCTGGCGCGCCATCCAGGAGGCCCGCGCCGCCCACGCGGCGTAATGCACAGGCGGCGCCGCAATATTTTCGGGGCGCGGGTTTGACCCAGACCACGAAGGTAGGGAACGGCGCAAGTGTGCGCTTTACCCATCCCGAATTTCGTGATGTCAGCTTTCGCCACCTTCGGAAATACGCTGGCACAGCCGCACGGCAGCCATGGGCCCAAAAGCGTAAATCACGCCCTGCAGTCAGGGCGTCGCATGAATATTCCAATCTTGTTCTGCGAAGTCTGGTAGTGTTTCGTCCGAAACTTTGACCCACCTTACCGGCCGGGATTTGATCAGATGCGGCGACGGGATTTCATCACCCTTCTCGGCGGCGCAGCCGCCGCCGCGTGGCCACTCGCCGCGCGCACGCAGGAGGGCGAGCGCATGCGGCGCATGGGCGTGCTCATGAATTCGCCCAAGGACGATTCGGAAGGGCAGGCCCGCTTCGAAGCGTTCTTGCAGGGACTGCAGCAATTGGGCTGGACCGACGGTCGCAACGTGCGGATCGACATCCGTTGGGGCGCGGCGACCGATATCGACAGACATCGCAAACACGCCGCGGAATTGGTCGCGCTAGCGCCGGATGTCATCCTGGCCACTACCACGCCTTCCACGGCGGTGTTGCAACAGGCCACCCGCACTATCCCGATGGTGTTCGCGATGGCCGTCGATCCGGTCGGCAGCGGCCTCGTCGAAAGCCTGGCGCGGCCGGGCGGCAACACCACAGGCTTCATGCAGTTCGAATACAGTTTGAGCGGGAAATGGCTCGAACTGCTCAAGCAGATCGCACCGGGCGTGACGCGAGCGGCTGTCTTTCGTGATCCCGCGAACCCTTCCGGGATCGGCCAGTTCGCTGTAATCCAGGCCATGGCGCCGCCGCTCGGCATGGAAGTCATCCCGGTCAATGTGCGCGACGCCGCCGAGATCGAGCGTGCCATCGCGGCTTTCGCACGCTCCGCGAATGGCGGTTTGGTCGCAACCGGCGGGCAGGCGTCGGCTCATCGCGAGTTGATTTTCAAGCTTGCGGCGAGGCACCGATTGCCCGCGGTCTATCCCTACCGTTACTATGTCACCGGCGGCGGCCTGATCTCCTATGGGCCCGATGTGCCCGGCCTGTTCCGGCAAGCTGCCGGCTACGTCGACCGCATCCTCAAGGGCGAGAAACCCGCCGATCTGCCGGTGCAGGCGCCGGTGAAGTACGAACTGGCGATCAACCTCAAGGCCGCCAAGGCGATCGGGCTCGACGTGCCGGCGAGCGTGCTCGTGCGCGCCGACGAGGTGATCGAATAAGATGGGCGGCATGTCCGCTCCGGGTCAAAAGCCGAATAGCACTTGAGGACGGGGACTTCCGGTCCTGCCAACTGCAGACATGTAGGCACGAACGCGATTGCTTCGTCAGCTCGCCTACCCTGTTAAATCGAATGCACTTAACCCAAGGTTAGATCGAGTTTTTCAACAACTCGATTCTACCTACCCATGGCACTAATTACGATCGCCTCCGCCGAGCGCAGTGGCGCTTAGTGCTATCGGTGCGCCGCGCGCCCGCATGTCACTGCGCTCATGCGGGCTACGAGGCTGCAGCCCCGCCTATGCTCAAGCCACCGCTGCGGCGACCGCCCGGCGAGCAAGCACGCCGACGAGGTGAGCGCGGTACTCGGCGCTGCCGTGGATGTCGCTCGCCATTCCGTCCGCCGGCACCGTCATTCCTTCCAGCGATTTGGGGCCGAAGCGCTTCTTGAGCGCCTCCTCGAAAGAGGGGACCCGGAACACGCCGTTGGCACCTGCGCCGGTCACGGCCACGCGTATCTCGGAGCTGCGCTTGGACACAAAGACTCCGACCAGAGCAAAGCGAGACGCGGGGTTGGGAAATTTCACATAGCCCGCCTTGCTTGGCTTCGGGAACTGCACCTTGGTGATGATCTCGTCGGGCTCGAGTGAGGTTTCGAACAGCCCCTTGAAGAACTCGTCGGCATGGATGCGGCGTTTATTGGTGATGATGGTCGCTCCAAGGCCAAGCACCCCGGCTGGATAATCCGCGTTGGGATCGTTGTTCGCGATCGAGCCGCCGAGCGTGCCCCGGTGCCGGACTGCCGGGTCCCCGATCTTGCCCGCGAGCTCGGCCAGCGCCGGAATGCTTTCTTTGAGCACGGCAGAGGTGGCGACATCGACGTGGGGCGTCATGGCGCCGATGGTCAGGGTACGGCCGCTCATCTCAATTCCGCTCAGGCCCTCGATCTTCGAGAGATCGACAAGATGCTTCGGCCCGGCGAGCCGCAGCTTCATGGTCGGGATCAGGGTGTGACCGCCGGCGAGAACCTTTGCTTCCTCCTCCTTGGCGAGCAGGCTGGCCGCCTGCCTCACGGTCGTTGGCCGATGCTGGCTGAATGCGTACATGGTGATCTCCTATATCGCTGCTCGCGCGTGACTGACCTTCTGCAATGAGCGCCATACCGTCTGTGCGGTGGCAGGCATGGACAATTCCTCAGTGCCGATCGCATCGGTAAGGGCATTGATCACGGCAGCAGGCGCGGCAATCGCGCCCGCCTCGCCGCAGCCCTTGATGCCGAGGGGATTTCCCGGCGATTTGGTCTCCGTCGTCTCGACCTTCAGCGCCGGCAGATCCTGTGCGCGCGGCACGCAATAGTCCATCAGTGACCCGGTGACGAGTTGACCATCCCGGTCATAGACCGTGCGTTCCAGCAATGCTTGACCTATGCCCTGCGCAATCCCGCCGTGGACCTGGCCTTCAACGATCATCGGGTTGATGACCGTGCCGAAATCATCAACCGCGGTCCATGCGACGATCTCGCTTTCTCCGGTCTGCGGATCGACCTCGACCTCGCAGACATGGCAGCCAGCCGGGAAGGTGAAGTTGGTCGGATCATAGAACGCACCCTCCTTGAGCCCAGGCTCCAAGTCCTGCCCGGCAAATCTGTGCGCGGTATAGGCGCCGAGCGCGACTTCGCCAAAGCCCACGGACTTGTCGGTGCCACCGACGGTGAACTTGCCGTCCTGGAATACGATGTCGCCCTCGGCGGCTTCGAGGAGATGCGCGGCGACCTTTTTCGCCTTCGCTTCGATCTTGTCGAGCGCCTTCACGAGCGCGGAAATGCCGACCGCACCAGACCGGGACCCGTAGGTGCCCATGCCGAACTGCACCTTGTCCGTGTCCCCATGCACCACGCTCACATTGTCGATCGGAATGCCCAGCCGCTCTGAAACCACCTGCGCGAACGTCGTCTCGTGGCCTTGGCCGTGCTGATGACAGCCCGTCAGCACTTCCACGCTGCCCGTCGGATTGACACGTATCTCTGCAGATTCCCATAGCCCTACGCCGCATCCGAGCGAACCCACCGCCTGACTCGGCGCGATCCCGCACGCTTCGATGTAAGCCGAGAAACCAATTCCGCGCATCTTACCGCGGGCCTCGGCGTCGCGCTTGCGCTTTCCCACTCCGGCAAGATCGGCGGCTTCCAGCGCCCGCTTGAGCGAGGCGTGATAGTCGCCGGCGTCGTAGCTCATGATGACAGGAGTCTGATGCGGGAAATGGTCAATGAAGTTCTTCTTGCGCAGATCGACGGGATCGATGCCCATCTGCCGCGCGGCGACTTCCACCAGCCGCTCGACCACGAAAGTGGCCTCCGGGCGCCCCGCCCCGCGGTAGGCGTCAACCGGGGCCGTATTTGTATAGACAGCATCGACCTCGCAGTAGATCGCCGGGATTGCATACTGACCGGAGAGGAGCGTGGCGTAGAGATATGTCGGGATGGACGACGAGAAGGTCGACATGTAGGCGCCGAGATTGGCAATCGTCTTCACGCGCAAGCCCAGAATTTTGCCCTGATCGTCCAAAGCCATCTCCGCGCGCGTAACATGATCGCGGCCGTGAGCGTCGGCCAGGAACGCCTCCGAACGACCGGCGACCCATTTCACCGGCCGGCCGACCCTTCGCGCTGCCCACAGGCAGATCACTTCCTCGGGATAGATGAAGATCTTGGAGCCGAACCCTCCACCCACATCAGGCGCTATCACGCGCAGCTTGTGCTCGGGCGTCACCCCCACGAATGCGGATATCACAAGCCGGGCGACGTGGGGGTTTTGGGTCGTATTCCAGAGCGTAAGCTTATCGGAGCCTGCATCGTACTCGCCGATGGCCGCGCGCGGCTCGATCGCATTCGGCACCAGCCGATTGTTGATGAGCTCCAGCCTGGTCACATGCTTGGCAGATTTGATTGCGCCTTCGGCCGCAGCCGCATCTCCAAGATGCCAGCGGTAAATCGTGTTCTGGGGAGCAACGTCGTGGATCTGCGGAGCGCTGTCTGCTTGCGCCTGCGCAGGATCGACGACCGCGGGCAGCAGCTCATAATCCACTTTCACCTTCTCCGCGGCATCCATGGCCTGCGCAAGAGTCTCGGCAATGATCACGGCTACCGGATCGCCGACGAAGTTGGCTTTGCCGTGCGCAATGGCGGGATGCGGCGCCATCTTCATTGGGGAGCCGTCCTTGGAGGTGATCATCCAGCCGCAGATGAGACTGCCGATCTTGTCGGCCGCGAGATCCGCGCCAGTCAGCACCGCCAGCACTCCAGGCATTGCACGCGCAGCGGCGGTATCGATTCCTTTGATCTTGGCGTGGGCATGCGGAGAGCGCAGCACGAAGACGTATGCCTGCCCCGGACGGGTAATGTCATCGGTGTAGTGGGCTCTACCGGTGATGAAGCGGTGATCTTCTTTCCGGCGCACTGGCGCGCCGATCCCGGTTGCGCCCATGGCTGGCTCCTCCCTTACGTGTGCAGCCGGCTAAACGGCCGCGCTACCGGCATCGCGCCCGATTGGCGCTGACGGCATTCCACCAAGGGTCGACGCGATGCCCACGCGTTCGGCTTGCCGCGTGGGCAAAATCGCTACTGACCCTGTGCAACCCGTCTGTCCCGCAAGCGATTTTGCTCACCCTACAATCGGTGTGACTTTCATCTCATCGAGCGTCTAAGCGGCAGGTTTGCTGGGCTGGCCCTGCATAGCCTTGGCGCCGGCCGCGATCGCCTTGACGATGTTATGGTACCCGGTACAGCGGCAGAGGTTGCCTTCAAGCTCGTGGCGAATGGTGGGATCGTCCAGGTCGTGGCCCTTGCGGTAGACCATATCCACCGCCGTCATGATCATGCCCGGGGTGCAATAGCCGCACTGGAGCCCGTGATTCTCGCGGAAAGCCTCCTGCATGGGATGCAGCGGCCCGTTCGGATCGGCCAAGCCCTCAATGGTCAGCACATCCGCGCCCTCGATCTGCCAGACGAAGACCGTGCACGCCTTCACGGCCTTGCCGTTCACGTGCACGACGCAGGCGCCGCACTGGGATGTGTCGCAGCCCACATGCGTGCCGGTAAGGCGCAGGTTCTCGCGCAGGAACTGCACCAACAGGGTGCGTGGGTCGACATCACTGGTGACGGCTTTACCGTTCACCGTCAGCGCGACGGCGGTCATTGGCTTTCCTCCTTGAACTGCCTCAAAAGTCTCGGTCTGGGCGCCGGCGGACAAGCCCGGCGACGGAACGGGTTAAATCGGGGGGATTTTGCGGATTTGCAGGGGAATAAGTCAACTCTGAACCCTCAGTGCTCGACATAGCCTTGGCGAGAGGGCTTCGGACTATGGCTGCGCGGGGGCTTGGGCCCCGCTGCCAACCGCAACCGTGAACTTCAGAAAGAAGTCGTCCGCAGTCTTTTTGGCGGCGCTGTTGATGAGGCGTTGTCCGAGTTGCGCCAGCTTTCCCCCGATTTGCGCCTCGACATCATAACTAAGCAGTGTCCCACCGTCCTTGTCGGAGAGGGATACTTTCGCTCCCCCTCTGGCAAAGCCCGCAACACCGCCGTCTCCTTCACCGGAGATGCGATAGCTGTTGGGCGGATCGAGGTCCAAGAGCTGCACCCTGCCCTTCCAGCGGGCCTTGACCGGTCCGACCTTCACCGTGGCAACCGCGCGGAACTCGCTGTCCGAAATTTTTTCGAGCTGCTCGCCACCCGGAATGCAGGTTATCAGCACCTCAGGGTTATTGAGCTTCGCCCAAACCACTTCCCGGCTGGCGGGCAGCTGCACCTGCCCATTCATGGTCATGGCCATCAGCAATTCTCCATGGTGAGACGACCCGGTATAGAGCCTCGGGCGGCAACTGGGAAAGTGCCTTTGTCACGGGCCGATGACGGTCCTCGGCCGCACTGAGCAAGCACCCTTGTAGAGGGCGGGCTTGAAACCCGCCCCGCTACCACTACCAAGGCTCTGCCCAAACCTTTATGGATCGCTGCCCATCACCGAGGAGCGGGCGAAGGGACAAGCACATCGGGAGAAAACCATGCCGATGATCGACACCGATGGCTGCCCCATCCACGTGGAAGTGGAAGGGCGGCAGGGAGCGCCCGTGCTCATGCTGTCCAATTCGCTCGGGACCACGCTGCACATGTGGGATGGCCAGGTCGGCCCCTTCACGGAGCACTTCCGGCTGGTGCGGTATGATCGCCGCGGGCATGGCCAATCGGGTGTGCCGCTAGGGCCCTACAGCATGGAAAGGCTCGGCCGGGACGTGCTCGCCGTGCTCGATGCTGTTGGCGTCGCGAAGACCAACTGGTGCGGCCTTTCGATGGGGGGCATGGTCGGCCAGTGGCTCGGGGCACATGCGCCCGAGCGTGTGGAACGTCTCGTCCTCACAAACACATCCAGCTATTTCGCGGATAAGGGCATGTGGAACGATCGCCTGCGCCTTGTGCGCGAGAAGGGCGTTGCCGCATTTGCTTCGGCGAACATGGAGCGGTGGTTTACGAAGGGCTTTCGCGAGCGCGCGCCCAAAGTCGTCGCGCGCGTGCAGGAGATGTTCGCAGCGACGCCGCTCGAAGGCTATCTTGCCTGCGGTGCAGCGGTTCGCGACATGGACCATCGCGAGCTCCTGCCCAGGATCAAGGCCCCGACCCTCGTTATCGCCGGCAAGCATGACCCCGCGACACCTCCTGAAGCCAACGAGTATATCAGCAAGCACATCGCGGGAGCGAAGTTCACCCTGCTCGATGCTGCCCATCTCTCCAATATTGAGCAGCCGGAAGCTTATACCAAGGCCGTGCTGGACTTCCTGATGGGTTGAGCCACCTGGTTGAGCCATGGCGGACGGCGGACAACCTGATCTCGCGCTTGCCGGAGAGTTTCCCGCGGCTACGTGGGACGAATGGCGAAGACTGGTTGACCGCGCACTCAAAGGCGCCGCGTTTGAGAGCAGGCTTGTCGGCAAAACCTACGACGGCTTGCGCATCGAGCCGCTGCGTGCGCGCAAGCCGCAGGCGAGCCTGGTCATCGGACGCGCGCCGGGCGCGCCCTGGTCAGTCATGCAGCGCCTGGACCACCCGGATCCGGCGGGCGCAAATGCACAAGCACGCGATGATCTTGCAAACGGCGCGACCGATCTCGCGATTGAATTTGCCGGAGCAATAGGAGCGCACGGATACGGCCTCGCGGCGGCGGAACGCGATGCAATCAGACGCGCGCTCGAGGGTATTGATCTTGCTTCCGGCGTAGGGGTCGATCTCGATCTGGGGCTCCAACCCATTGAGGCGATCAACAATATCACAGCAGTGGCGAGCGATCAGGGTACTGCGCCGGGCCACGTCAACATCCGTTTCGGTCTCGACCCCATCGGTGCGGCAGCCTTGGCAGGGGGTAGCACACTTCCCTGGGCCACCCAAATGCACGAATTCAGCGCGCTGATCGCCGAACTCGCGGCGCGGGGATTTCGTGGACCGTTCGCTGCCGCTGACGCGCGCGTCATCCATGATGCGGGCGGCTCCGAGGTGCAAGAGCTCGCTTATGCGCTTGCCGTCGCGGTGCAATATCTTCGCCTGTTGGAAGCAGCGGGGCTTGAGCTGGATGCGGCCCATCGCATGATCTATTTCCGCCTATCCGCTGACGCGGACCAGCTTTTGACAATCGGAAAGTTTCGCGCGTTGCGCAAACTGTGGGCCCGCATCGAGGCGGCGTGTCGCTTGGCCCCGGCCCCGGCGTTCGTGGTTGCCCACACCGCCTGGCGCATGATGACGAGGCGCGACCCCTACGTGAACATCTTGCGTGCGACCATTGCGGTGCTGTCTGCCGGGCTCGCTGGCACCGATGCCATCTCGGCGCTTCCGTTCACCATGGCATTGGGCCTGCCCGACCATTTTGCTCGCCGCCTTGCGCGCAATACCCAACTCATTCTGCTGGACGAATCCAATCTGGCCAAGGTGAGCGATCCCGCTGCCGGCTCGGGCAGTATCGAAGATGTGACGGATCAACTTTGCCGCGCGGCCTGGAACGAGTTTCAGCAGATCGAACGCATGGGCGGAGCATGGGCGGCGCTCGAACAAGGTGCGCTCCAGCGCAATGTCGCGCTCGTGCGCGCGCAACGGGAAGCCGCGGTGGCGCGGCGTGCAGATACGCTCATCGGCACGAGTGATTTTCCCGATCTCGCCGAGCTGCCCGTGGCAGTGGA
>Ga0209331_1000208_pt1 | contig 21379 bp, 19 predicted proteins | sample JacPinW_OM3H0_M3_FD_187971 | JGI IMG/M metagenome (GOLD analysis project Ga0209331, IMG submission 187971) | Forest soil microbial communities from Algoma, Ontario, Canada - Jack Pine, Ontario site 1_JW_OM3H0_M3 (SPAdes) (version 2) | ecosystem: Environmental > Terrestrial > Soil > Boreal...
AGCTTGTCCTGCGCATAGGCGCGCGCGGTGTCGCGGATCATGCGCTCGTCTTCGGTGAGCTGCTCGTCGAGCATGAACGGATCGTCCCACTGGAAATTCGCCACCGACGGCTTGTCCTTGGTCTGAGGGCGCACGCTCATGAAAAATCCTTTCGCGTCATTGTCCTTCGGAGTTGTTGCTAAGTTAAAGCGCAACAGGCGAGAGCGCAATTGAATTGCTCCTTCGTCATTCCGGGGCGCGCGAAGCGCGAACCCGGAATCTCGAGATTCCCCGATGTGCAATTGCACATCTGAGGTTCGCATCTTCGATGCGCCCCGGAATGACGACGCCCTACTCTTCCAGCTGTTCGTTACAGACGATCTCGATGCCAAAACCGGACAGTCCCTTGTAGTCGTGCACCGACGAGGTCAGATGGCGGATCGAGGTGACGCCGAGATCGCGCAGGATCTGCGCGCCGACGCCGACCTCGCGCCATTGCCGGTTGCGGTCGGCTTCCGCGGTTTTCTCCTCCGGCAGCGGCGCCACGGGGACACCGGCGGCGCCATCGCGCAAATATACCAGCACGCCGCGACCGGCTTTCTTGAAATGCTCGAGCACGGCCTGCATGCGTTTCGGGCCGGTAAAGATGTCCTTGACGATATTGGGTTTGTGAAAGCGCGTCAGCACGTTCTTGCCGTCGCCGATCCCGTTGTAGACGAACGCCACATGCGCAATGGAATCGAACGGCGAACGATAGGCGAAGCCCTGCAGCGGTCCGATCGGGCTTTCCGTGGTAAAGGTCGCAACCCGCTCGATCAGCTTTTCGCGCGCCTGGCGGTAGGCGATCAAATCGGCGATGGTGACGTGCTTGAGCTTGTGGTGGGCTGCGAACCGGGCCACCTGCTCGCCCTTCATGACCGTACCGTCGTCGTTCATCAATTCGCTGATGACGCCGACCGGCGGCAACCCGCTTAGCTTGCAGAGATCGACCGCGGCCTCGGTATGGCCCGAGCGCAACAGCACGCCGCCGTCGCGGGCGATCAGCGGGAACACATGGCCGGGCCGCGCGAAATCGTTGGCGCCGGCATTCGGATTGGCCAGCGCCCGGCAGCAGGAGGCGCGCTCGTCCGCCGAAATCCCGGTACCACCATCGGGCTTGTAGTCGATCGACACCGTGAAGGCGGTGGTGTGGCTGGATTCGTTATGCGCCACCATCGGATCGAGCCGCAGCCTGCGAGCGTCTTCGCCGGTGATCGGCGCGCAGACGATGCCCGAGGTGTGACGTATGATGAACGCCATCTTTTCGGCGGTGCACAGCGATGCTGCGACGATCAGGTCACCCTCGCCTTCGCGGTCATCGTCATCGGTGACGACGACGAGCTCGCCATGGGCAAAAGCTTGCAGAACTTCCTGGATCGGATCGGCCATTTGATACGGGTCTCGCGTTGGTGCCGGGAGCATTAGCCGGACTCTTGAACCCGCGCCAGCGTCATTACGCAGGGCAGATCGGCTGGGGGGCTTAACGACAAGCGCTGCAGACTTGTCTAAGATCGGAACCAACGAAGAACAAGGGAGACGCCCTCTATGGCTGCTGCGACGTTCGACTTTGCGCCACTGCTGCCCGCGGGACTGCCCGCGCCGGCTGCCCGGTGGACTGGGCTAGCAAAATACAGTTTTGTCGGCGGCAATAACGATCCGGATCAGGTCCCGGTCGAGGGCCTGATCGACGCTGCCAGCGCCGTGCTCAGGCGCGAGGGCCGAACGCTCGCCACCTATGGGCTCGCCAGCGGGCCACAGGGTTATCTTCGCCTGCGCGAATTTCTGGCGACAAAACTGCAGCGCGACGCCGGCATCGGCTGCGCCGCCGACGACATTATGATCGTCTCCGGCTCGCTGCAGGCGCTCGATCTCGTCAACGCGACGCTGTTGGCGCGCGGCGATACCGTCATCGTCGAGCGGGACAGCTATCAGGGCGCGCTGAACCGGCTGACCCGGCTTGGCGTCAACACGGTCGGCATCCCGCTCGATCATGAGGGCATGCGGATGGACGCGCTGGCGCAAGCGCTTGCCGACCTCAAGAGCCACGGCATCACGCCAAAATACATCTACACCATCCCAACCGTGCAAAACCCGACTGGCACCATCATGCCGCAGGCGCGCCGAGCCGAACTTTTAAGACTCTCGCAACAATACGCTGTGCCGGTGTTCGAGGATGATTGCTATGCCGATTTGATCTGGGACGGCAACCGCCCGCCCGCGATCTACGCGATGGGCGGCAATGGCGGCGTCGTCCACATCGGATCATTTTCAAAATCGATCGCGCCGGCGCTACGGGTGGGCTTTATTGTCGCACCCTGGGAGATGCTGTCGCGGATGCTGGCGCTGAAGACCGATGCGGGTTCGGGCGCGCTGGAGCAGATGGTGCTGGCGGAATATTGCGCGCCGCATTTTGCCACTCACGTGCCGAAATTGACCCGCGGCTTGCGTGCAAAACTCGACACGCTGATGGAGGCGCTCAACGAACAGTTCGGAACATCCGCCGAATTCGAGGACCCGAAGGGCGGCATCTTCCTGTGGGTCAAACTGCCCGACAACGTCGATACCCTGAAACTCTACCAGGCCGCGCTCGCCGCCGGGGTCTCCATCAATCCGGGACCGGAATGGTCCACCGACAAGGCCCATGCCGGCAGCCGGCTGCGGCTGTGTTTTGCCAACCCGTCGCACCAGCAAATCCGCGAGGGCGTCGCCGTGCTTGCCGAAGTGTGTAGAAGGGAATTCGGCGTGCCGACGAGAATTGCCAACGTGGAGGCGCGCGCCGGAGCCTGAACTAGCGCGTGCCGAAATTCGCTTAGAATAGCCGTCGATAGCCGCGGCCACACTACCGCGGAAAGCTGATGATCTCGACCCAGTTCGGATTCTTGCCCATCGGATATTCCCTCAGCTTGGTGAGCTTGCCCGTCGCCTTGTCGATCGCGTAGGCCGTCAGGCTATTGGACAATTGGCCGACGACGAGCAGATAGTGGCCGGTCGGGTCGATATTGAAGGCACGCGGCTGCTTTTCGGTCGGATAGGAATCGATCGATGTCAATAATCCCGTCTTGGGGTCGACGCGAAATGCCGCGAGCGTGCTGGTGGTACGCTCAGAAGCGTAGAGAAATTTGCCATCCGGCGTCAGGTGGATATCGGCCGCCCAGGGCTTGCCGTCGAAGCCCTTCGGCAGCGCAGTCGTGACCTGAACTTCCTTCCTCAAGGTGCCGGTCTTGGCGTCCCACGGGAAAACGTAGATCGATGCGTCGAGCTCATCGACCAGATAGACGAATTTCTTGTTCGGCGAAAACACCAGATGACGCGCCCCCGCTTTGGCCTTGATGCTGATGCTCGGCGGATCGTTGGGCGTCAGCTGGCCGGTCTTGACGTCGAATTTCTCCTGATACACCAGGTCGCCGCCGAGACTGGTGTGCAGCACGTAGCGGTTCGACGGATCGGGCAGAATGCAATGCGCATTCGGCTGCGTCGCCATGATCTGCTGCGCCGCCTGCACCACCCCGTCGGGTCCAATCGGATTGACCGCAACCTTGTTGCCGCCATACGACGCGCTCAGCAGAAATTTCCCGCTCCGGTCGGTGACGATATAGGCCATTGAATCGGCCAGCGGACCGGGGCCGACCAGCGTCAGCTTGCCGGTCTTGGCGTCGATTGCGAAGGTCACCGCTGAATACGGCTCGTTGCGCAAGCCGACATAGAGACGCTTTTTGTCAGGGCTGACCGCGAGCGGAAGCGAGCCGCCGGGCTTGGTGGGACCGGCCACCGCCACGTTGTCGACCAGCGTCAGATCGCCGCCCGGTTTGAGTTCCAGAATAGTGACATCCTGGCTATCGGCATTTCCGACATAGACAAATGTCGCGGCGCTCGCGGATGACAAGAATCCTGCTCCCAATAGAGCCGTCACGCAAAGTAACAGCTTCAGATTTGCACGTGTTCGCACAGTGTCTCCCCCACTTGATGTTGATCGAAATTTGCTTGGTGACTTGATGAAAAACCGCCTCACCGTACCGCGAACGGCGCCTGATAGGGCCGGCCGAACGGCACGCCGTTGATTACGGTCTGCGCGGGTTTCAGGAAAACCTTGCCGTCGCGCTTGTTGTTGCGGGTGTCGACGAACGTGACCGGCCCTTCCACCAACTCCATGACCGCGACGTCGCCGGGCGCGCCGACCTGCAGGGTGCCAATTTTGGGCGCGCGGTTAATGATTTTGGCCGGCGCTGATGTCGTCATGGTCACTACCTGTTCGAGCGAAAAGCCCATCGCCATGAACTTGCTCATCACGTTCGGCAAAAACGGCACGCCGGGAGAATTACCGGAGAATACATGGATATCGGACGAAATGGTGTCGGGTGCGCAGCCGTCCGGGATCGCTATTTCCGCAACCGTAAAGTCAAAACTGCCGCCGCCATGGCCGACATCGAAAATAACGCCGCGCTGCTTGGCGGCGAGCGCGGCCGGCAACAGTTTTCCGTCCTGCACGATGTTGGTGAAGGCGCCGGCGATGTTCGGCGCGCCGGAATAGGCATGGGTCAAGACGTCGCCCGGCCGCAGCAGATCGAGGATTTGCGACATCAGCTCCCTGGTCTCGACGCCGCCGATATGCACCATCATCTTCGCCGGCCAGCCGCACATCTCGCAGGCCGCAATGCCGCGCTTGAGCGGCTCCAGACCGTGCTTGAAGATGACGTTTTCCGACATCCTGACCTTCACCCCGATCAGGAAATCCGGATTTTCGGCGAGCGCCATGGCGCAGGCTTCGGTTTGCGCGTTGTCGATGTTGTAGAGCTCGGCGACCGGGAACGCCGACAGACCGTTATTGGCGATATGGACGAAGGCATAGATCCGCGCCCGCGACTGCGCCACGATATAGCGGCGCAATGCCGCGAGGTTGTTGACGCCGGCATCGCCCGCCGACACTACGGTCGTCGTTCCCTGAAACTGCACCAGTTCGTCGGCGGGAATGCCGATCGCGGAGCCGTAGGGGTAAACGTGGCAGTGCAGATCGATCAGGCCCGGTGTCACCAATTTGCCTGACGCGTCGATCGTCTTCAACGCACGCTCGGTGGGGATCTCCGCCTCGATTGCCTCGATCACGCCCCAGCGGATGCCGATGTCGCGCTTTCCGCGCAGCGACTGGCTGGGATCGAGCACGTCGCCGCCTTTGATCAACAGATCGAACTTGTCGGCGGGGCCCATCGCCGCGTCGGCGGAGCCTGTAAGACGCCCCGACAGCGTGGCGGCGGCGACCGATCCGGCAAGGAAATTGCGGCGCGACAATGCGGACATGCTGGCGTTCCCCCAAATTTTGTTTTGTGGGCAGATCATGCGCCGGGTACCGGCGCTCCGCAAGCGGCCCATCGATGGTGTCGCCGCATTGCAGGTCCGTATCGAAATGCTAAGTTTCGAGCGCCAGTCATCTCACCGAAAGCGGAGCTACGGAACGTGAACGGGCATTTGAGCCGGTTGGCGGTGGCCATCGTTTTTTCCATGACGCTTGCGGTCACCGCATCCGCGGCAACGATGGCCGAGACGGCGCTCAAATGGGGCTTGATCGGACCCTGGTCGCTCGACTGTTCGCTGGCGCCCGACAGAGACCGGGGCACGGTGCTGTCCTATGAAATTGCAAAGGGCGGCCGCGTTGTGCACCGGCGCGACTTTGGCGACGCGTCAGATGAAAACCGGGTGCTCAGCGCCGAGGTCTCCGGAGACGGCATGCTCAATTTGCGCGTCTACTTTCCGAAATCCAGGGAGACCCGCGAATATGGCCTGATGATGCAGCCTGACGGCACCACGCGCGCGATCTATAATCGCAACCAGAAGCGGGAATACACCATCAGGGATGGCAAGTTCACCGCCAACGGCAATCCAACGCCGCCACAGCACAAATGCGGCTCGAGCGCGCTGTTATTGCGGACGCTGAGCTGATGGCGCGAGCCAAGCTGAACAGCTGTTCAGAATTCTCTTGAGGTTCCGTCGGAACGTTCCACGCGGCTCGAATGTTTAATCCTTTACTGATGGAGGAGAACAACATGAAGAAGCTTGGATATGTGATTGCCGCACTCGGCGCCATCGCGGTCGCCGCGCCGTCGATCGCAAGCGCCGAGGACGTCGTGATCGGCCACCGCGACCACGATCGCTACAGCGATCATGATCGCTCCGGTGCGCGGGCCGAGTTCCGCGAACATCGCGACCGCGGCTGGCACGAAGGCTGGCGCCATCGCCACGGCGATAAGGTGGTGATCACCAAGCATCATCACCACGAATACTAAAAGGTCGACACAGGAATGGCCCCGCGAGGGGCCATTCTTCTTTTGCGGCATCAAAACGTTTACGGGGTGCCGATCGCTCCGCCTTGCGTCGGCGGGTCGCATCGGCGGCTTCCGGCCGCCCTTGATGGAAGAACACCAACCGGAGGTCGAATGAGGCCGCAAAAATCAGAAAAAAGCGGTGGGCACGGCGCAAAGAGCGCCTTTGCCCACCCTACAACCTGATCGCAAGCGCTAGTCCCACGCCGGCGCGAATCCAGGGTTCACGCAGCGCTTGTCTTTCAGCAAGCCGGCGATGGCCTTGAGGTCCTCGTCATCGAGGCCGATATTTTGCGCGTCGAGATTGGCCTTCTGGCTTTCCTTCCGCGAGGCCTTCGGGATCGCGGCGACGCCATCCTGATCGAGCAACCATTTCAGCGCCACTTGTGCTGCGCTGGCGCCATGCTTGCGGCCGATCGCGATTAGCGTCTCATCGGAGGCGACGCGGCCCTGCGCCAGCGGGCAATAGGCCACCAGCGGGATCGATTTCGCCGCCAGATATTTTCGCAACTTCGTCTGGTCGAGCATCACGTGATATTCGATCTGGTTGCAGGCGATCGGCGCCTTGATCTCCTCAACCACGGTCTTCAACAGCGCAACGTTGAAATTGGCAACGCCGATGGCGCGGCTGCGGCCCTCTTGCTTCAGCTTCATCAGGGTTTCGAACATCGCGGGCAGGTTCATGTTCTTCGAAGGCCAGTGCACGAGGTAGAGATCGACGTGATCGAGCCGGAGCTTTTTCAAGGAAGCGTCGAACGCCCGGCGGATCGCATCGGGCGCGAGGTTTTCGTGCCAGACTTTGGTGGTGACATGCAGATCGTCGCGCTTGATCCCCGCCGGGGCGATGGCGGCGCCGATCGCCTCTTCATTGCCGTACATTTCCGCGGTGTCGATGTGCCGGTAGCCGAGCGCCAGCGCGCTCTCGACCGCGGCGCGGCAGGCATCGCCCTGCATGCGAAAGGTTCCGAGCCCGAGCCGCGGCAGGCGGATGCCCTGGGTTTGCAGATATTCCATGATGACTCCTTGGGAGATAAAAGACTCGAAACCCGGCATCATTAACCGGCGATGCCGCTTGAAACGTGCGTTTCGTTGAAAGATTGAGGACCGACGGCGGGTCTGCCGTCTTGATAGTCTGCCCGCGGCACGGCGTCCAAATCAAGATCGAGTTACGCGGAGCCAGCCTTCCGAAAGTGCGGATGACTCAGATGTGCTCGGCGAACAGCCTGCCCGGCCGCGCATCCGGCCGCGGCTCGATGCCGACCGACCATAGGGCGCGGTTGTCGACGTCTTTCAATGTCACCGTCATGAAGCCGGTGCCGCCATCGATATCGACGCGGCCAAAAAACTGCAGTCCGAAGCAGGGTGCGAGATTTTCGCCCTGTTCGGCGCTGCAACCCTTTTGAAACATCGCTTTGGGGCCGAAGGTGTTATCCAACTCACCAGGCCCCCAGGTCCCCGCATGAAGCGGGCCGGAGACGAATTCCCAGAATGGCTCGAAATCCTGGAACACCGCGCGGTTCGGATCGTAATAATGCGCGGCCGTATAGTGCATGTCGGCGGTCAACCACACGGCATTCCTGATGCCGGCGCGCTTGAGGAACGACAACAGATCGGCGATCTCGTGTTCGCGCCGCTCTGGCGGCCCGTTGCCCAGCGCAATCGCGTCTTCGCTGATCAGCCCGATCGGCAGGTCCGCGGCGATCACCTTCCAGGTGGCGTCGGATGCGGCGAGCTCGCGTTTCAGCCAGGCCAGCTGAGCCGCGCCCAGGATAAAGGTATCGCTACGATCCTCGCGCTTGTTCCAGGTCGAATCGCGATAGCTGCGCATGTCGATCAGGAAGACATCGAGCAGCGGCCCGTAGGATATCTTGCGATAGACACGCCCCGTTTGCGCCGGGATCTCGCGGATCGGCATGAATTCAAAAAACGCCTGGCGCGCGCGCATCACCAGCCGCGAGCTGCCGTCCTCGGCGTAGCCGGTCTCGTCGGCGCTGCCGATCGGCGACCAGTCATTGGTCACTTCGTGATCGTCCCATTGCGCGAATATCGGCACCTCCGCGTTGAAGGCGCGCAAATTATCGTCGAGCAGATTGTATTTATAGTTGCCGCGAAACTGCGCCAGGCTGTGCGCGACGACGGATTTCTCTTGCGTGACGATATTGCGCCAGAGTTCGCCGTTCGGCAGTTTCAGTTCACTGGGGACGGGACAGTCGGCGTAGATGTGATCGCCGGAATGAATGAAAAAGTCCGGGCGGTTCTCCAGCATGGTCTTGTAGGTGCGCATGCCGCCGCGGCTGCGATCGATGCCCCAGCCCTGGCCCGCGGTATCGCCGGACCAGACAAACGAGACCGATTTTTTGTCGGTTGATGCCGTGCGGAAATGCCCGATTTGGGTTTCGCCGGATATCGATCCATCGATATTGTCAAACCGTACCCGATAGAAAATGTCCGCGCCCCGCGGCAGACCTTCGAGCAGCACCTTTGACGTAAAGTCGCGCTCCGGCGACGCATCGGACGACGCGGCGCCAAGGATGGTCTTGAAACTTTCGACCGTCGAATATTCCACTTGCATGCGCGCGGCCCGGTCGGCCCTCGCCCACACCACCGCCGAATTTGCGGAGACATCGCCCGACTGCAGTCCGCTTGCGATCTGCGGGCGATCCGCGGCCCTGGAGAGATAGGGTCTGGCGAGACCGCCTGCGCTCGCGAGCGCGATGGTGGACGCTCCGCGAACCAACAATTGACGCCTGGTCAGATGTTGCTTCGCGCGTATCGCAATCGCCATTGCCGGTGAACCCTCGTCGAATCACGACGGAGGGTGCCCGCTCAGTTTGACTCTAGGCCGAAGGTTTTGCGACAGGCGGATGACTCGATGAAGTAGCGTAGCCCGGATGGAGCCAACGGGTCGGCGCGAAGCGCCGCCCGACGACAGGCTCCGCGAAATCCGGGACGGTTGCGTAAAGGGGGGTGGACTTTTCCCGGATTGCGCTTCGCTCCATCCGGGCTACGTAGCTTCTGCGAGTGATGCTCTACCGCTTCCAGCCGCAGATGCCGCCCGACTTGCAGGGCCAGACCTGAATCCTTGTATCGAACGCCTGGGCATCGAGCGGACTACCGTGTCGCCGCGCGAGTTTTGCACGCGCCGCGCCGCGCGGTTTCTCCGCGCGCGTCTCCGCAACCCTGGGGACCTCGATCCTCTTGGTATGGACGATCCTGGGCCCGGCTTTCGCTTCCGCGCCAGCCTGCGCGCTCTCATTTGCACGATCGCCCTTGGCTTCGATCTGCACCGGTGCAAATTTGGCAGGTGGCCCGAGCGGCTTCGGCGACAGCACGGCTTGCGAAAGATCGAGCCCGAGGTATTCATCGGGACGATATTCGTCGGCCGATGACAAGCCGCTCCACGCCAGCAGCGTCGCACCGATCGCAGCGGCGAAAACATTTTTGGGGGTCATTCGAGACCTCCTGAAACCTGAATAAGCAACATCCGGCAACACCAACTCATTTAAGCTTCGTCCGGTGCAATTCCAGCCGTTGTTGCCGGCAAGGTTACCGCGCCGTCGATGCGACTTCCGAAGGTAACGGCGTGCGGGCGTGAAGGTTTCGGCCCCGGGGCTTCCGATCCCATGGACAGGCGGCACGAAAGACCCCTTAGAATAGATATCCTATATATCACTTATTGACACTCCAGCATCACTAGTTACGATGCAGGAATAACGTTTGATAACGATGGGGTCGCGGGGGCCGACCGATGATCACAGCCGCACAGTTGCGGGCCGCAAGGGTGCTTCTCGGCATCGACCAGCGCCGGCTCGCCGAATTGTCTGGGCTTTCGTTACCGACCATTCAGCGGATGGAGACGAGCGAGGCGATGGTGCGGGGCAACGTCGATTCGCTGATGAAGTTGATTGCCGCGCTCGACTCGGCCGGGATCGAAATCATCGGCGAAGGCGCCGTCAGCCACGCAGGGGGGCGCGGGGTGCGGCTTAGGAAAGAACATGGTTCGGCTAAAACACCTGCAGATGTCTCGCGATAGACCAGAGCCTGAGCAAGGTAGCGACTTTCTGCTGCTCGCTCGAACGGGTCGACAACGCAGCTGGTCACGCCCAGAGCATCTCCGCGATCAGCGCGCCCGCTCCAGCGGCCGCGCGGACGACGGCTTGGATTGCCGGACCGGCTTTGGTTTTGCTACATGCTCGCGCAGCCGCACGCCGCGGCCACCGGTCGTGCTCGGAACGCCCGGATTGATCAACTCGATGCCGGCGTTGTCGAGCGCGGAGACCAGCTTCATGAGCGAATCGACATTGCCGCGCACGACGCCGTCGCTGGCTTCCATGCGCTGGATGGTCGGCACCGAAAGGTCTGCCAGCTCAGCCATTTGCCGCTGATCGATGTTCAGGAGCGCGCGCGCGGCCCTGAGCTGATGGGCGGTGATCATGAAAATGGCTTCTCCGATTGCGAGCCAAATAAATTCACGGCGTATATTAATACTGTATAAATTGGCGCTTCAAGCATCAATTTAGAGGCGCAGTATATCACAGAGGGCGATGGCAAGCGTCTCGCATCCGGATCCAGAATCAACCGACAGTATCATTTTTTTAGGTTGCTGGCGGACTTGCGCGGCGGGTGCTGATCGCCGAACCGCTTGCGGTTGAACGGCACCGCACCGGAGCCCGCAACAATCTCGACGTCTTCGAGCTGCAGCGGCTCGCCGCGCGCCGATGTTAGCGCGGGATATTCGATCGGCCGCCCGCTCGCGCGGTCCCTGAAAACCACCTGCGGCCCTTCGGGCTCCGCAAGCCAGTCATCGCCCCATTTCTTCAGCGCCAGATAAGTCGGAAAGAAATCACGGCCCTTTTCGGTCAAGACATATTCGTAGCGTCCGCTATGCTCCGGCAACGGAACGCGCGTCATCATGCCGAGATCGACGAACTTTTTCAGGCGCGTGCTGAGGATATTCGGCGCGACGCCGAGATAATATTGAAACTCATCGAACCGCCTTGTGCCGTAATAGGCTTCGCGCAGCAGGAGGATCGACCAGCGGTCGCCGACCACCTGCATGGCGCGGGCGATCGAGCATTCCTTGTTGAGCGAGCGGGAACGCTTCACGTCGTCTCTCACAGTTCATTTGCGTCAGGCCAGTCCCGATCGCTTATAGCAGGGGACGAAGGCCTGCCGTCACCCCCCCTATGATCGGAATCGCCTTAAGCGCATGGCGGTCACGCCGCCTGCCCTGTGGCCTCCGGCGCTTTGACCGTGGCCTCAGGCTCGAGCGCGCGACGATGCACGACCAGCGCACCCGTTTCGAGAAGTCGTTGCAGCTCGGCTTCACCCATGCCCAATTCAGAAAACACTTCGCTGTTGTGTTCGCCCTGGAAGGCCGGGGCGCCGATCGGCGTCAGCTCATCCCGGGAAAAATGCCAGGGGCGGCCCGGCAATTTGTATTCGCCGCCGCTGCGATCGGAAACGAGCTGGACCGCGCCCCAATAGTCGCTCCATTCGGACTTGGTCAGCTCCTTGATCGAGCGGATTTCCCCCATCGCGATCTTGGCCTCGTCGAACTGGGCGTCGAGCGTCGCCATGTCGGGAAACGTCAGGATCCAGCATTGGATGACCTGATGCAGCGCACCGAAGTTCAGCCGCCGCGCCGCGGCGGTCGAAAACCTAGGATCGTCCATCAGGTCGACGCGCCGCATCGCGCGCAGCCAGGACGGAAACGTCCGGCTGCCGACAATGCTGGTGGCGACCGTAAAATGCTCGCCCTGCGGCCCCGTGAAGAAGGAGCAATCGGTCGCGCCGAGCACGGCTGGCTCCGCGCCGATATCGTCGTCGGTGAGATCGACATGGGCGCGCTCGTTGACCGCGAGCAAGGTCGCGGCCATCGCGACATCGATATACTGGCCTTCGCCTGTCGTCTGCCGGCTGCGGAGCGCCGCGAGGATCGCGATCACTGCCTGCAATCCCGTATAGACGTCGGCGTGCGAGAGACTATCGGTGCGCGGCTCTTTTAGAGCCTCGCCATAGTGACGGACGCTGTTCTCGGTAAAGCCGGCCTCCGCCTGCACCGTCGGCGCGTAGGCCATCCGGCTGCGCCACGGGCCACCCTGGCCGTAGCCGGTGATCGAGGCGTAGATCAAACGCGGATTGCGCTTTGACAGGGTTTCATAATCGAGGCCAAAGAAGCCGAGAGTACCGGCGCGAAAATTCTCGACCACGATATCGGCGGTGTCGCACAGTTTTAGCGCGAGCTCATAGGCGCCGGGAATGTTCAGATTGATGCTGACGTTACGCTTGCCCGCGTTCTGCTGGGCATAATAGCCGGACATGCCGTCGGTCGACGGAAACGCAAACCGCGAGACATCCGGGCTTGGCGGCTCGACCTTGATGACCTCGGCACCGAGATCCTGCAAGGTCCGCGCGCACAGGGGACCGGCGAGCACGCGGGAGAAATCGACGACGCGGATTCCGCTGAGGGGGCCACTCATGATCAGCGCCCCGCGAATTTGGCGAGACCCGGGCCGTTCTTGCGGAACGAGGCCAGGCCGGTTTTGAGATCTTCCGACGCCCAGATCGGCGCCTGCACCCTTGCCATCGCCTCATCCGCGGCGGCAACACCGTCGTTGACGGCGATGCGCGCGAGCTCTTTCGTCGCGGCATGCGCGATTGTCGGACCTTGCGCGAATTCTTCGGCGATCGCCATGGTGGCTTTTTCCAGATTCTCCTCTGGAACCGTCAGATTGATCAGGCCCCATTTCTCCAGGGTCGGCGCGTCATAGCGGCGCGCCAGCATCGACATTTCCTTGGCGCGCAAGGCGCCGATGCGCTGCACCTGGCGCTGGATGCCGCCGAGCAGTGGATGCAGCCCAAGCGTTGCCTCCACCGAGCCAATTTTGGCTGACGACGCCGCAATGATGTAGTCGCAGGACAGTGCCAGCTCGAGCCCGCCGCCAAGACACACGCCGTGTACGCTTGCGATCAGCGGGATCGGCAGCAATTCCATGAACCGCAAGAACTCGACACCGTTGAGGATACGGTTTTCATTGCTTTGATCGCCGCTGCCCTGCGCCACGCGTTTGTCGAAAATGTCGAGATCGGCGCCGGCCGAAAAATGCCGCAAGCCGCTGCGCAGCACGATGGCGCGGCTTCCGGCATCGCGCGCAGCCTCGATCTGTTCGACAATGGCATTGATGAGTTTCGGACCCAGCAGATTGTAGGGCCGGTATATCATGGTCAGCACGGAAATATTGCCGCGCTGCTCGCGCGTGATCAGTGCATCCTCGGACACGGCATGCCTCCATTTTTTGGCGCGCGGCTCTGCGCCGGGCTTGTTGATTGCAGCCAGCTTACAACACGACTTGCACTTTGCAAGTCATGTTTGCAGATTAAATGATGCTTGTCATTTTATTAGGCGACGCCCGAGGCTTGTCGCCCGCCGCGCCAAGCCAAAGTTTACGAAAACGTTACTTCCGGAAATGCGTCAGGCGCCAGCGCACCAGATCATCCGCGCCCGGCCCTTCCTGCGGCAGCAAATCCTGCGCCCTGACGCGTTGTCCCGTCTCACGGTCGACCATGGCAAGTTTGACGTGGTGTCCGGTCTTGCGGTCGACGAACCGCAGCGGCGACCCGGCATCTCCGGAAACCGCCCATTTATCGCCGACCTGCGCGAGTGCCTGGATCACAAGAATGATGTCCCTGCCCTTGGCGGTCAGGAAATATTCGTACCGCTCCGGATTGGTCTGATAGAGCCGCCGCTCGATCAATTCATTGTCTTCAAGATGCTTCAGCCGATCGGACAAGGTCGCATTGGTCACATCAGTTGATTTGCGCAGGTCCTCGTACTTGGCAAGCCCGAGCGACAGATCGCGCAGGATCAGCACCGCCCAGCGGTCACCGATCGCCTCGAGCACGCCGGCGATCGAGCACGCCATCCCTTCAAAACTTTTTGACCGCATAAAATGCTTGCCTCCTAGTGACTCTTATCATTAGAGTGACTTGCTGTCCAGCGCAGCGGCCGGTTCAGGGTGGCCACAGGCGAGGCCACAGCAACCGGTGGAATGGGAAAGTCAGCGGAGCGAGCTTCGTGACCTCGCGATCTTCGTGGCGATCGATATCGCCGACTTCTGCTTTTCGTGAATGAACACCGGTCGTACGCGCAGGAGAACGTCATGAATGAGCAAAGCCCTGCCCCCTATGTCGGTCAGCCGTTGCTGCGCCGGGAGGATTTCAGGTTCGTCAGCGGCAAGGGCCGCTACGTCGACGATTTGAAGCTGCCCGGCATGCTGCATATGGCGATCCTGCGATCCCCGCACGCCCATGCCATCATCACGCGCATCGACATGTCGGAGGCTGCGCGGGCACCCGGCGTTCGTCTTGCGTTGTCCGGGGCTGACCTTTCCGGGAAACTCGGACCGATCGTTCCGAACTGGATCATACCGGGGACGAAGGTTCCGCATCGCCCCGTCGTCGCCATCGATCGCGTCCGGTTTGTCGGCGAGTGCGTAGCGCTTGTAGTCGCGGAGACACAGCACATGGCCCACGACGCGCTCGGCCTGATCGAAGTCGATTACGAGACGCTGCCGTCAGTCGTAGATGAAGTTGCAGCGATCGGGGACGGCGCCCCGCAGTTACACGACAATGTGCCCGGCAATGTCACGACCGTCTACAAAACTGGCGGTGGCGATTACCGAAAGGCGGTCGGTGAAGCCGATCAGGTCATTCGCTTACGTCTTGTCAACAACCGTCTGATTCCGACATGCATGGAAACCCGTGTCGTTGTCGCTGAGCCCACGCCCGACGGTGTCCTCACGGTCCATATCCCGAGCCAGGTGCCGCACATGCATCGGCGCTGGATCGCGGAGACGGTCGGCATTCCCGAGAATCGCCTCAGGGTCATTGCCCCGGATATCGGCGGCGGATTCGGGGCCAAGATGCACCTCTATCCAGAGGAACTGTTGTGTCCCTTTGCAGCACGCGAGCTTGGCGTCCCCATAAAATGGTGGGAGTCGCGCTCGGAGAGCCACCAATCGACCAGTCACGGCCGCGCTCACACCGAAATCATCGAGGCGGCGATCCGCAATGACGGAACAATTTTGGGCATGAAGGTCGAGACGCTCGGCAACGCCGGCGCTTATCTCTCGAACATGGCGACCGGCGGCCCGACGGTGAACACGGTGAATTTCGGCACCGGCAACTACAAGATCATGCACTACGAGGCCATCGCAAAGGTCATCGTGACCAACACGGTGCCGGTCGATGCTTATCGCGGCTACGGACGCCCCGAAGGCGCCTATATCGCCGAACGGACGATCGACGCCGTCGCACGCCACCTGAAACTCGATCCCGTCGAGGTGCGCCGCAAGAACTTCATCCAGAAGCCGGATTTTCCATTTCGCCCCTATGGCAGCAAGGGCACCATCTTCGACAGCGGCGACTACCAGGGCTGTCTCGATAAGGCGCTTGCCGCGTTCGACTATCAAGCGCGCTGCCGCGAGCGCGACGAGTTGCGGCGCGCGGGGCGCTATCGCGGTATCGGCATTGCGGCTTACACGCATATGTGCGGCATGGCACCGTCGCGACGATTGGCGTTGAGCGGTTTTGATCGCGGCGGGTGGGAAAGCGCGCGCGTCAGCGTGGATTCGAGCGGCCGCGTGACAATCTATTCGGGCTCGATGAGCCAGGGTCACGGCCACCAGACCTCGCTGGCACAGATCGCTGCCGACGTCCTGCAGATGCCGATTGAAAATATCGACGTCGTGCAAGGCGACACACGGCAGGTGCAGGCCGGCCACGGCACCTTCAATTCCCGCTCGATGGCGGTCGGCGGGTCGGGGGTCCACGTCACGTCGCACCGGATTGTCACCAAGGCAAAAAAGATTGCCGCCAGCATGATGGAGGTGGATGAAAAGGACGTCTCCTATCACGCGGGCGCCTTCACCGTTCCCGGCACCGACATTGCGCCGGTCACGTTCGCGCAAGTGGCCCGGATGGCTTACGTAGGTCATCGTCTGCCGGATGGTCTGGAGCCCGGCCTCGACGAGACCGTGTTCTACGATCCGACCGGCATGGGCGCGCCTTCGGGCGTCCATTTGGCCTATATCGAAATCGATCCGCAGACCGGTAGCGTCGATATCCTCGATTACGTCGCGGTCGACGACGTCGGAACCATCATCAATCCGCTGCTCGCCGCCGGGCAGATTCACGGCGGCGTGGTCCAGGGAATTGCCCAAGCGCTCTATGAAGAGGCCAGTTACGACCCCGACAATGGACAATTGATGACGGGCTCGCTGCTCGATTATGCCGTGCCACGCGCGGACAGCGTCCCCAATATTCGCTCGATGTTTCAGGAGACGCCGTCGCCGACCAATCCGATCGGCGTCAAAGGCATCGGCGAAAGCGGCTCCATCGCGGCGCCGCCGTGCATGGTTCACGCCGTGCTCGATGCGCTCGCGCCGTTTGGCATAGCGCATATCGACATGCCGATGACGCCAGCCCGCATCTGGTCGGCGATCAAAAGGTAGCAGCAACGGAGCTCAACATGCAAAACCGTCAAATCTCCCAATCGTCTTCCACGCCTTCGATTTCACACGTCAACGTCGCAACAGGGCTTCCATATGACCGATTGATCGAGGCGTTCGAAGCATCGCTTGGAAAATGGGACCAGCCTGCCGTGGTGCAGCTGTCGAAGGAAAACGCGAAATGGCCGCAGGTCGAAGCCGCAATCGCGAAGATGGCCGAGCCCTTCGGGCTGATGGTCTTGGCCAAAATTGATCAAGGACGAATCACCTCCCTCTCGGGAACACCAAAAATGTGCACGCTCTATCTGGTTGGCAATCCGGCGATTGCAAAACGGATTATAGAGATCGACCTGCGCGGCAGCTTCTACGTGCCATTCCGCGTTGCCGTCCACGACGACGGCAGCCCGGATGGCGGCATCATCTCATATGATCGTCCGTCTTCATTCCTGGCGGCGCTAGATCGGCCCGAGCTGGACGCGATCGGCAAATCTCTGGACGAAAAGCTTGATCGCGTGATTTCAAATCTGGATCATCACGCGAGAATTTAGCTGGCTTCAGATCTCGGGGCCATGAATAGCTACCCCGCCGCAGCGCTTGCGTGAATGCGTTGCGACCGCATCTGGTGCGCTGCCGCCTCGTGATCCGGCAGCAGCGACAGCCGCACCGCGACGTGCTTGTGATAGGGCGTGCCGGCGATCGGATCGCGATTGCCGCTCTCGGTCAACAGGTTGATCCGCGGCCCATTGGTCAGGCGCTCGCCGCCTGGTGCGGGATAGGCCTGGCCGTAGCCGTGCGGCAGCGCGAGTTGGCCACGCCGCATCGAACCGTCGATCTTGCAACGAACGATGAGGCGCCCGACCGGGGATTCAACGGCAATCCAGTCGCCGTCTTTGGCGCCCAGTTCGCGGAGGTCAACCGGATTGATCAGCAACGCGCCGTCCGGATCATCGCGGCGCCACTTGGGATCGCGAAAAATCTGATTGGCGTTGAACATCCGCCGCTGCCCGGCCGCCAGCATGAAGGGAAATTCCTTGGGCGCACCGGCGTTTTCGGGGTCCAGGCGCGTGAGCCATTCGAGCATCCCGGGAACCGCGAGGCGAATTTTGCGATCGGGATGGCCGATCAACGACCAGACTTCGTCATATCCGTGCTGGGTGATGGCAACGCCCTGCCGCGTCGCGACGATGGCGTCGAAAAGAAGATCGCCGAGCGCTTGATCCGGAATATCGTCCGCCGCGCCGATCGCCCGCCGCACCGCTTGCGGCGAGCGCTTGGCGCAGGAAAGCGCCGCGTTCCACAACGGCGCGGCGGCAGCCGTGCCATCTGGAAGGGTCTGTCCGAGTGTATGGTAGAGCACCAGCGCGGCCACCGAAGCTGCCGAGGGATTTTCGCCCATGAAAGCGCGAAACGCCGCGGTGAATTCCGCGCGCGAGCGCTGAGCTGCCTCTCTTAGCGGCGCCAGCGCATTGTCGCCGGGCAGCAAACCGAGTGCGCGGGCAAGCCGCGTGTAGATTTCAGGCTCCGGCAAGGTGCCTTCGAGCGGCGGCACGACGCCGGCGCGAACGTGGAAATAATTGGTCGGGAATTCGAAGTTGAACAGCGTGAATTCGGTCTTCTCATACTGCGAAGACGCCGGCAGAACGTAATGCGCGAGTTGCGCGGTCTCGGTCATGGCGACATCGACCACGACGCAGAGTTCGAGCGAGCGCAGCGCGCGCTCGACGGCTTTGGTATTTGATGCGGTGTTGGCGGGATTGGAGCTATCGACCCAAACGCCGCGCAAGCGGTCCGGATGATCGCTGAGCACGGCCTCCGGGAAAATGTTCGGTGGAAGAAGACCGGCAATCACCTCATCGCCGGTCGCCGTAAATTTCTGGCCGGGAGAATTCCCCCATAGCGGCTGCAGCCAGCTATGCAGCTGGTTGGTGCCTTTTCGGCCAAAACTCCCGGAAAGCATGATCAGCAGTTTTTCCAGATACGAATTGAGCGTCGAGTTGACGCCTTGCTGAATCCCGAGCTCGACACGAACCACCATGGCCTTTGACGCTCTTATCATCGTGGCACAGCGCTCGATGTCGGCCATCGAAATTTCCGCGGCGGCAGCCCATTCCTCGACGGTAATTTCCAACAGAGCCTGCTTCACCTCGTCAAAGCCGACCGTGTGCTCCCCGATGAAGTCGTGGTCGATTGTCTCGGACCGGACCAGCGTAGCGAGCAGCGCACCGAGCAGAAACGCATCGGCTCCGGGGCGGACGGCGAGATGCAGATCGGCCATCTCCGCGGTCTCGGACCGGCGCGGATCAACCACGATCAGCTTTCGCGAAGGGTCCTTGCGAATCCGGTTGAGGTGGTCGCGGGCGTTGGGAAAGCCGTGCGCGATCCACGGGTTTGCTCCGATCACCAGCAGCAGGTCGCAATGGTGCACGTCCTCGGCGGTGTGGCAGGTCTGGCTGCCGAACATGTGACCGTTGATCCAGAAATCCCCGGTCTTCTCCTGCGACAGCGCGTTGAAGACATGGCGCGAACCGAGCGCGCGCAAGAACGAATTGGCATAGGCGCCGCCGGCGTGGTTGCCCTGCCCGCCACCGCCATAAAGCGCCAGGCTCTTGCCGCCGTGCCGGTCAACCAGATTTTGTACCCGCTCGGCGATCTCGGCGATCGCGACATCCCAACTGATCGCATCGAACCCGCCATCGGCGCGGCGGCGCAGCGGCGTCGTCAGCCGGTCCTTGTGGTGCGCATAGAATGGAATGCGCGCCGCCTTGTTGCAGAGATAGCCTTGCGACTTCGGGCTGGACCGATCGCCCCGGACTTTTTCGATATGCCCTTCATTGACCAGGACTTCGATACCGCAATTGACGTAACACAGATTGCAGGCGGTCTTGTGCCAAGTACCTGACGTCATGTTGGCTCTCCCTGCTGATCGGAGCTGTTTTCTTCGACGCGAAGCGGGAGCTACCCCGCGAGTTTGGAAAAATCCGGCTTGCGGCGCTCGGCGAATGCGGCGAACGCCTCGCGGGCCTCGCCGGTCTGCAACCGCTCGCGAAACAACGCGCCCTCGCGGGCGATTTGAGCAGCGATCTTGTCCATATCGCGCATCAGCGCTTTTGTATGGTTAAGCGAACCGGCCGGCCGCTTTGTCAGAGCTTCGGCCGCCGCGCGGGCCTTGGCGCGCAACTCCGCGGCCGGCACAACAGCATTGGCCAAGCCGCAGGCCAAAGCGGTTGCGGCATCGAGGGGTTCTCCGAGCGCAAACATCGCGTAGGCGCGGACGTGCCCGATCCGCGCCGGCAACAGCCAGCTTGAGGCTGCCTCCGGCACCAGCGCCAGATTGACGAACGGCGTCATCAACTTTGCGGTGTCGGCAAGATAGACGAGATCGCAATGCAACAGCATGGTGGTGCCGAGGCCCACCGCATTGCCCTGCACGGCGGCAACGACCGGACGTGTGGCTTTGCTGATGGTGCTGATGAAGCGATGTGCCTGGCTCTCGCTGGTATCCGTGCCGTTGGCCTGCGCGCTGAAATCGGAGATGTCGTTGCCGGCCGTAAAACTGTCGCCGTCACCTTGGAACAGAACGACGCGCACCGCCGGGTCTTTCTCGGCGCGCTCCAGCCCGTCCGACATCGCGCTGTACATGGCGTTGCTCAGTGCGTTCTTCTTGTCAGGCCGCGCCAGCGTCAGCGTCATGATGCCTGCTTCGATTTCGGTCTTGACATGTTCAGTCATGATCGCTCCTCTCAAGGGCCAATTTCTCGTCACCATTTTTCCGCGAACGGACGAAGCTCGGTCAGGAACGACCATGCCGAGCGGTCCTGCTGATAAAGGTGCCACAATTCGTCGGCAATGGCCGATGGTTTAATGAAGAACTCGTCCGGTGCGTCGCGCAGCCGCTCGCGCATGCGCGGCACATCGATCACCGCATCGATCAGCACATAGGCCACGTGGATGCCGCGCGGTCCGAGATCGCGCGCGATCGACTCCGACAAAATGCGCTGCGCGGCCTTGGTCGGCGCAAAGCCGGCAAAATTGGCTTTACCGCGGATCGCCGACGTATTGCCGGTCACGAGGATCGCGCCGCTGCCGCGTCTGATCATGTCCGGCGCCACTTCGCGCGCCAGATACAGCAAGCCCATCACGTTGACCCGGAAATTATGCTCAAGCATCTTGGGGTCGATTTCGAGAAATGTCCCCCACCCGCCCCCGACTGCATTGTGGATCAGGACATCAGGGGCGCCGTACGTTTGACGAATGCTGGTAACAACCTCCGTGACCTGGCTTTCGCTAGAAACGTCGCAGATCATCGCGTGAGTGTCGGGCAGTTCCTGCGCGAGAGCATTGATTCGCTCAGCCGACCGCGCGAGCGCGATCACGCGAAATCCGCCGCCCGCGAAACGCCGCACAATCGCGGAGCCGGTGCCGGGTCCGACACCTGTGACAATGGCAATCGGCTTTTCAGTCACGGACGCTGCCTCGCCATGGTTGTTCGCTTCGCCCCATGTTAGATGATTATCATCATATAAAGCAACCGCAATTTGG
>Ga0209331_1000209_pt1 | contig 21368 bp, 21 predicted proteins | sample JacPinW_OM3H0_M3_FD_187971 | JGI IMG/M metagenome (GOLD analysis project Ga0209331, IMG submission 187971) | Forest soil microbial communities from Algoma, Ontario, Canada - Jack Pine, Ontario site 1_JW_OM3H0_M3 (SPAdes) (version 2) | ecosystem: Environmental > Terrestrial > Soil > Boreal...
GGTGAATTCCACCGTCCGGGTTGCGGTCGAGGAACTTGGCAATGGGTGATTGGCCGCCAAGCGGGGCGATCAGCTCGATCTTGGTATTCGGCAGCGTAATGAATACGGTCGTGACCCCATGTGCGGGCTGGGCTGCCGGCTCTGAAACCTTTGCCCCGAGCACGCGTCGATACACCTCTGCGGCCCTGGCGATGTCGTGAACGGCAATGGCAACGTGGTTGAGACGTCCAATCATGGTTGCTTCCAGCAAAAGCGCCCGGCCAGCAGTGCTGGCGGGAACGCCAGCGCTACGGTCCAGAGGCTTACACTTCGATTACGTGCACGTGGCAAGTAGGCTTTTTGTTCCAGGCGGCGCCCAGGGATGCGCGAACGGCACGGCGGATCGCCTCGGCCACAGCATCGGGATCGCGCCGGTGTGCGCGCGGCAAACTATCAAAGGCCTCCACGGCAGCGATCCGTGAGACCTCAGCCGTATTGCGTCCCTGCGCATCAGTCGCCGGGATGCCGGTAAGCGTGACCATGGGATCGCCAAGCATCTCGCCTCTGCTGGAGAGCGCCATTGCGATTGAGACGACCCCCGCGAAGCCAAGCCGGCGCCGATCGGCGACAGTGCGCTCTTCCGCGCTGACGAGGAGCGAGCCGTCCCGGTAGACGCGCCCGGCCGGTACCTCGTCGATTTTGCCAGGCTTCCCCGGAGCAAGCCGGATGAGCTCGCCGTCCCGGCAGACAAGAACGGTTTTTACGCCGGCGGAGCGGGCAAGCTCGGCGTGCTCGGCCATATGGAGCGGCTCCCCGTGCACGGGAAGCAGCACTTGCGGCCGCACCCACGAGATCATGTCTCTCAGCTCGTCCCTGCGGGGGTGGCCGGAGGCATGAACGAGATGGGTGCGATCGGTGATGACCTCCACCCCCTGCGCGATCAGGCCGTTGATGACCCGCATCACCGCCTTTTCATTGCCGGGGATGGCGCGCGACGAAAAGATCACGCGATCGCCCCGCGAAAATGCCACGTCCGGATGCTCGTCCTGGGCGATGCGCGATAGCGCCGCGCGCGGCTCGCCCTGGCTGCCCGTACAAAGCGCCACCACCTTGTCCGGCGGCAAATGGCCGTAGATATCCACCGAACGAAACTCTTTGATGCCTTCGAGATACCCGGTCTCGCGTGCGACCTGGGCGATGCGATCCATGGCACGCCCGACCAGGACCACTTCGCGCCCGCATGACGCGGCAGCTTCTGCCACGGTGTGCATGCGCGCCACATTCGAGGCGAAGGTCGTAACCGCCACCCGGTGGGGCGCCGAGCGAATGAGCTTGACAAGGCACTTTGCAACCTCCGCCTCCGACGGGGAGCGGCCCTCCCGTACCGCATTCGTAGAATCGCCAATCAGCGCTAGACAGCCTTCGTCACCCAGCGCACGCAGCTTTGTTTCGTCGGTTTGAGGCGAGATGACGGGGCTGCGATCGATCTTCCAGTCACCGGTATGCAGCACCGTGCCGAGGGGCGTGCGGATGATAAGACCGTTCGATTCCGGTATCGAGTGCGCCATTGAGACGAGCTCGATGTCGAACGGGCCGAGGGCAAATCGTCCACCAATGGGAACGATATTGACTGGAATGTCGGGCGCACCCGGCTCCCCTGCCCTCTTGGCGGCGAGGAGTGCGGCCGTGAAGGGGGTTGCATGGACCGGGATCTTTAGCTGCGGCCAGAGATCGAGGAGCGCGCCAAAATGATCCTCGTGCGCATGCGTGAGCACGAGGCCCAGGAGATTACGCCGCTCCTCCACGAGATAACGGATGTCGGGAAGAATGACTTCGATGCCGGGCAACTCATCCCCGGCGAAAGCGACCCCCATGTCCACCACAATCCAGCTGCGGTGCTGCTCAGGACCGAAGCCGTAAACGGCGAGATTCATTCCGATCTCGCCTACTCCGCCGAGTGGCGCGAATACGAGCTCATCGGTGGGCCCTGGCATGCTCGTGTTCCGATCAGCCGGCGTCTTGACGTACGGAGAAGAGCTCCGCGTAAAGCGTATCGCCAGCTGTAACGGCTACAGCGCGGCCGTCCGGCAGGCGCAAGGTCATGTTGCCATCAGCGTCGAGGGTTTCGAAACGGCCCGACAATTCACGATCTGCGACACGTACGCGTATGTCCTGGCCGAGGCCGGCGGCGCGGGCGATCCAATCGGCGCGCACGCTCGAAAACCCCTCTCCGGCAGCCCATTGCGCCAGCCGTTCCATCATCTTGACTGAGAGATGAGCGAACAGCGTGGAAGGGGTAACGGTAGCGCCCGCGGCCGCGAGGTCGGTCGCAGGATAATCCGTATCCCTCGGATGCGAGGCGCAGTTGACTCCGACGCCGATTGCCACCGCGGGAGCATCACCGGTTTCGCCTTCGATCAGAATGCCGGCGAGCTTGGCTCGCCCCAGCAAGATATCGTTCGGCCACTTGATGACGAGGGCCGCCTCCATTCTTTTCGTGCACTCCCCGATCGCGTCATGGAGCGCGAGCGCTGCGACAAGCGAAAGCTGAGGCCACACGCGCGGCAGCGGCGGCGCCGTGAGCAGCAGGCTCGCATAAAGATTTCCGGGTTCCGACACCCAGCGCCGTCCGCGCCGTCCGCGGCCCGCACTCTGCCGGGCAGCTACTACCCAGAGCGGTCCGCGCTCTCCTTTGCGTGCAAGGTTCAATGCTTCTGTATTGGTCGAGCCAACGACTTCATGCGCGACAAGGCGTACGCCCGCCGCGATTGCCCGGGAATCAAGCCTCATCGCAGCTAGAACAACGAGCGCGCGGCAGTGCTCGCGGCTTCGACCAAAGGCGCAGGGTAGATGAAGAACAGCAGGTTGAACAATCCCGTGATCGCGAGCACAGCCCCAACCTCGCGTGGCATCGGCTCGAAGCGCGGCGCCGGCTCGTCGAAATACATGATCTTGACGATGGCGAGATAATAGTAGGCCCCTACCACGCTGGTGACGACGCCGATGACGGCGAGGGTGAAAAGGCCCGCTTGGATGGCTGCGAGGAATACATAGAACTTGGCAAAGAAGCCTGCGAGGGGTGGAATGCCGGCCAGTGAAAACAGCAGCATGGCCAGAAAGAACGCCATGGTGGGTTTGGTGCGAGCAAGCCCGGAGAGATCTCCGATGTCCTCGACCATGCTCCCGTTGCGCCGCATGGCGAGAATGCAGGCAAATGTCCCCAGCGTCATGGCGAGATAAATAGCCGCATAGACGAGAACCCCCTGCACTCCTTCGGGAGTCCCGGCGGCAAGCCCGATAAGCGCAAATCCCATATGGCCGATGGAGGAATAGGCCATCAGCCGTTTGAAATTCCGCTGCCCGATAGCTGCGAAAGAGCCGAGAGCCATGGACGCGATCGAAACGAACACGACGATCTGCTGCCACTGCTCCAGCACGCCCGGGAAAGCCACGATGGTCGGACGCACGAACATCGCGATGCCTGCCATCTTCGGGGCCGCGGCAAAAAATGCCGTCACCGGCGTGGGCGCACCCTCGTACACGTCGGGCGTCCACATATGGAACGGCACAGCAGAGACCTTGAAGCAGAAGCCGGCGAACAAAAATACGATCCCGAAAACGAGACCGAGGCTCGGCTCGCGCGCAGCCTTGGCAATGCCGGAAAACGATACGGTGCCGGTGAAGCCGTAAACCAGCGACGCGCCGTACAGCAGCATGCCGGACGAGAGCGCTCCAAGCACAAAATATTTCAGCCCCGCCTCGGTCGAGCGGACGGAATCGCGGTCGATTGCCGCCACCACATAGAGCGCGAGACTCATGAGCTCGAGCCCAAGGTAGAGCGCGATCAGGTCGCCCGCGGAAATCAGGATCATCATCCCGGCGGTCGAAAGCAGGATCAGAACCGGAAATTCGAACCGCTGCTGATTCTCGCGGATGAGGTAATCGAATGACATCAGGATCGCCGCCGCCGAGCCCGTCAGCGCCAGCAGCTTCATGAACCGGGCAAAGCTATCGAGCACGAAGCTGCCGCCGAAAGTCACAAGCGTTCCCGAGGGAAGCCAGACCACAATGGCTCCGGCGACGATCAGCAGCAGAATTGCCGCGCTCTCGATGCCGCCCGATGTCTCTCGTCGGCGGAAAACGCCGGCGAGCAGCAACACCATTGCGCCAAGCACAAGGACGAGCTCAGGGAGTGCCGGCAGCAACTCCGGAAGCCCAGGCGTCTGCGTCATGGCTGCCCCCGCAAAGCTGCGGTCTTGGCCGCTCCAACCGCATGGTTGTAACCATCCAGGAGCTGCGCCACTGACGCCGCCGACATGTCGAGCACTGGCTTGGGATAGATGCCGAACAGGATCGTCAGCGCCACGAGTGGCCCGAGCGTGATCATCTCGCGGTAGTCAAGGTCCTTGATCGCGGCGAGGCTCGGCTTGCTCAGCGTCCCGAAAACGACCTTGCGGTAAAGCCATAGCGCGTAGGCTGCGGAGAGAATGGTGCCGATTGTCGCCAGGGTCGCGACCAGACTATTCACCCGGAACGTGCCGATGAGGCTGAGAAACTCGCCGACAAAGCCCGAGGTGCCGGGCAGTGCGACATTGGCGAGCGTGAACACCATGAAAGCCGCCGCATAGAGCGGCATTCGATTGACGAGGCCACCATAGGCGGCAATCTCGCGTGTGTGCATTCGGTCGTAGACGACGCCAACGCACAAGAACAATGCCGCCGAGACCAGACCGTGGGAGATCATCTGGAAGATGCCCCCGGCGACGCCCTGCGTGGTCGCAGCAAAAATTCCCATGGTGACAAAGCCCATATGGGCCACGGAGGAATAGGCAATGAGCTTCTTCATGTCCTCCTGCGCGAGCGCCACCAGCGATGTGTAGATCACTGCGATCACCGAGAGCGCGAAAACGAGCGGGGCGAGGTCGTGAGAAGCCGCCGGAAACATCGGCAACGAGAAGCGAAGAAATCCGTAGCCGCCCATCTTCAGGAGAATGGCCGCAAGGATCACCGATCCGGCGGTCGGCGCTTCGACATGCGCGTCAGGGAGCCAGGTGTGCACGGGCCACATCGGCAGCTTCACGGCAAAGGAAGCCAGGAAGGCGAGCCATGCCCAGGTCTGCAGGCTGCGTGGGAATCCGTGGTGCAGCAGCACAGCAATGTCGGTCGTGCCGGCGTCCCAGTACATCGCCATGATGGCGAGCAGCATCAGCACGGAGCCGAGCAACGTGTAAAGGAAGAATTTGAAGCTGGCATAGACTCGGCGCGGGCCGCCCCAGACCCCGATGATAAGGAACATCGGAATGAGCCCGCCCTCGAAGAACAGATAGAACAGCACGAGATCGAGCGCGGCGAAGGTACCCACCATCAAGGTCTCGAGCACCAGAAATGCGATCATGTACTCTTTGACGCGCCGCCGGATCGGATTCCAGCTCGCAATGATGCATATCGGCATCAGGCCGGTGGTAAGGACGACGAAAGGCAGCGCAATGCCGTCGACGCCCATATGGTAGGTGATCGCTCCGCCAAGCCAGGGCTGTTTCTCCACGAACTGAAACTCGAACGAGGTTGGGTCGAAGCGGTAGAGCAGGATCAAGGAGATGGCGAACGTGACCAGCGTGGTCCACAGAGCGATCCAGCGCGCATTGCGCTGCTCGGCCTTGCCGTCGCTCGGGAGGGCCGTGACGAGAAGCGCGCCGACGAGCGGCAGGAACGTGGTAACGGACAGGATTGGCCAGCTCATTTCAGCCGATCCGACCGCCGAACATGAACCAGGTGATGAATGCCGCCACTCCGATCAACATGGCAAAGGCGTAGTGATAGAGATACCCGGTCTGCAGCCGAACGGCGCCTTGCGTGACCTCGAGCACACGCGCAGAAACGCCGTCCGGTCCGAAGCCGTCGATCAGCCAGCCATCGCCCCCCTTCCACAGCAAGCGTGCAAGCCACAGGGTCGGGCGGACGATGATGGCGTCATAGATCTCGTCGAAGTACCATTTGTTGAGCAGGAACCGATAAAGCGCGTCATGCTGGCGCGCGAGCTCGGCTGGCAGCTGCGGACGCCGCATGTAGAATTCCCACGCGATCACAAAACCGACCGCCATCATCACTGTCGGGAGCACCGTGACCAGATAGGGGGCGTGGTGCATGTTTTCGAGAATGCCATTCTCCTGCGCAAGCTTCAGCGAGTCCCGGAAAAATTCGGTTACCCCGTGACCCACGAACAGATCCTGGAAGGGAAAGCCGGCGAAGATCGACCCGACCGCCAGGACCCCGAGCGGGATGATCATCACCAATGGACTTTCACGTGCCTGCTCGTAGTGGTGATAGTCGTGCGGGCTGCCATGAAAGGTAAGAAGGATCAGGCGCCAGGAATAAAAAGCCGTGAGCGCAGCCGCTATGACGGTCGCCCAGAAAGCATAGAGCGCCATCGGATTATGCGCCGCATAGGCCGCCTCGATTATCGCATCCTTGGAGAAGTATCCGGCCGTGAGGGGAAACCCGGTAAGCGCAAGCGTGCCGACCACCATGGTCCAGTAGGTGAATGGAAGCCTGTCCTTGAGGCCCCCCATGTGCCTGATGTCCTGCTCATGATGCATGGCGATGATCACCGAGCCGGAGCCGAGGAACAGCAGTGCCTTGAAAAAAGCATGCGTGAAAAGGTGGAACATGCCCACCGAATAGGCGCCGGTGCCCATGGCAACGAACATGTAGCCGAGCTGAGAGCACGTCGAATAGGCAATGATCCGCTTGATATCGTTCTGAACGAGGGCGACGGTTGCGGCAAAGAACGCGGTGGTCGCTCCGATGAACGTCACGAATGTCTGCGCGGCGGGAGCAAGCTCGAAAAGCGGCGAGAGGCGCGCCACCATGAAGACTCCTGCCGTCACCATAGTGGCGGCATGGATGAGTGCCGATACCGGCGTCGGTCCTTCCATGGCGTCGGGCAGCCAGGTGTGCAGCAGAAACTGCGCCGACTTTCCCATGGCGCCCATGAACAGAAGGAGGCAGATCAGGGTAAGGGCATCCACGTTCGCGCCCAGGAAGTGAATGGTCTTGCCAGTGAGCGCCGGCGCCTGTGCGAATATGGTGTCGAACTCAATCGCTCCGGTCAGAGCGAACACGGCAAAAATACCGAGCGAAAAGCCAAAATCGCCCACCCGATTGACAAGGAACGCCTTGATCGCAGCCGCATTCGCTTCCGGCTTCTGGTACCAGAACCCGATGAGCAGATAGCTCATCAGCCCAACACCTTCCCAGCCGAAGAACAACTGCACGAGGTTGTCCGCGGTCACCAGCATCAGCATCGCGAACGTGAACAGGGACAGATAGGCAAAGAAACGCGGGCGGTGTGGATCCTCCTCCATGTACCCGATGGAGTAGAGGTGTACGAGAGCCGAGATGGTCCCGACCACCACGAGCATGACGGCGGTGAGAGTATCGACGCGCAACGCCCAATCAATCTTGAGGTCGCCGGAGATGATCCAGGGAAACAGCGTCACCCGGGCATCGTGGTGAGCAAATCCGACATCCACAAAGGCCACCCATGACAGCAGCATGGAGGCAAACAGCAACACGGTGGTGACAAGCTCTGCCGGCCGTGAGCCTCCGGCTGCGGCAGGTTGCTGCGTGCGCGGTTCTGCCGACGACGCAAGCAGGGCGGCATGTGGCTCGTGCGGCGACGGTGCGCCGCGAGGGTGACTCTCATCGACCGGCCCATGCGCGTGATCCTCCGCGTCCGCCGCGGGAGTGCCGCCGGGATGACGGGCATGCGCTCCTGCAAGGCTGATGAGGGCTGCAATGATCGCCCCCAGGAGCGGCAGGAAAACGATCGCCTGATACATGGCTCTTGAGCCCTCAGCCCTTCATCAGATTGATGTCTTCGACGGCGATGGAGCCGCGATTGCGGTAGTACGCCACCAGAATGGCAAGGCCGATGGCCGATTCCGCTGCGGCGACCGTGAGCACCAGAAGCGCGTACACCTGCCCGACGAGATCGCCGACAAAGCTCGAGAAGGCTACCAGATTGATATTCACCGCCAGCAGGATCAGCTCTATCGACATGAGGATGATGATCACGTTCTTGCGGTTCACGAAGATGCCAAATATCCCGATAGTGAAGATGATGGCAGCAACTGTGAGATAGTGGCCAAGCCCGATCGTCATCCCGCAACAGTCCTAAAGTCCCTGGCCCGACCGGACCTTGACGATCTCGATCGAGGTCGCCTTCGTTCGGGTAATCTGATTGGCAATATTCTGTCGCTTGACCCGTGGCTTATGGTGCAACGTAAGCACGATGGCACCGATCATGGCCACGAGCAGCACGATCCCGGCCACCTGAAAGAAGTAGACGTAGTTGGTATAGAGCACGTGCCCAAGCGCTTCAGTATTTGGAACCTTGGCGAGCGGCGGAATGGGGGTCGCAATCGCCGCCCGCACATTCGCCCCGATCGACCATGTGAACACGACCAGCAAGAGCTCGATCAGCAGAATGATGCCGACCAAGGCCCCCACGGGCAGATATTGCAAGAAGCCCTGACGCAGCCGGGAAAAGTCGACATCGAGCATCATCACTACGAACAGGAAAAGCACCAGGACCGCCCCGACATAGACGATGATGAGTATCATCGCCAAGAACTCGGCGCCGAGAAGCACAAATAACCCCGCGGCGTTGACGAACGCGAGAATGAGAAACAGGACGGAGTGAACGGGATTGCGTGACGCAATCACCATAAAGGCCGCGGCAACGCATGTCGCGCCGAACGTATAAAAGAAGATCGCTGGAAACAGCATCGGCCGTCACCGATAAGGGGCGTCCAGCGCGATGTTCTTGGCGATCTCGCGCTCCCAGCGATCCCCATTGGCGAGCAGCCGCTCCTTGTCGAACAAGAGCTCCTCGCGTGTCTCCGTCGCAAATTCGAAATTCGGCCCCTCGACGATTGCATCGACGGGGCACGCTTGCTGACAAAGCCCGCAATAAATGCATTTCACCATGTCGATGTCATAACGGGTGGCGCGGCGGGTGCCGTCGTTACGGCGCGGGCCGGCCTCGATGGTGATCGCCTGGGCCGGGCAAATTGCCTCGCACAGCTTGCAGGCAATGCAACGTTCCTCCCCGTTGGGGTAACGGCGCAGGGCATGCTCGCCGCGAAAGCGCGGCGAGACCTGTCCCTTCTCGAACGGGTAGTTCAGGGTCGCTTTCGGCTTGAACAAATAACGAAGTGCCAGGAAAAATGCCGCTATGAACTCCCCCAAGAATACGGAGCGTGCAGCGCGATCGAGCCTCATGACCTCATTTCCTTGTCGGTGCTGCGCCCTGTCCTGCCATTCTCACCAATTCGCCAGCGCTGCAGCGAGCCAGTAGCCAAGCCCTGCGAACACGATGATATCAGCCGCAAGCAAGCCCCTGCGCAGAAGCGAAATCTCCCGCTGCATGACGCCATCATCAACGTGCTCGGCCGCGCCTTCGCCGGCGGCGCGCGTGCGCAGGTGACGTTCGATTGATGACACCAGAGGCGCGTACGCGAATGCGGCAATTGCCGTCCCGATGAAGGCTCCGATGAGGCCGGAAAAGGAGATGTCAATCATGCGGCTTCAGCCTCATTGGGCTCCCAACCCGGCATAGTCCCAGACCTGCGCGATCCCTGCAACGATTGCCACCATCGCAAGCGAGAGCGGCAGGAATACCTTCCATCCCAACCGCATCAACTGATCGTAGCGATAACGCGGAACTATCGCCTTCGCCATGGCGAACAGAAAAAACATGAACGCGCATTTGAGAACAAACCAGATCACCCCGGGTATCCAGGTGAACGGAGCGGTCGGAAATGGCGGCAACCAGCCCCCGAGGAAGAGGATGGTGGCCATGGCGCAGATGGTAAGAATGGCGATGTACTCGCCCAGAAAGAACAGCATGTAAGGCGTGGACGAATATTCCACAGCATAGCCCGCGACCAGCTCGGATTCCGCTTCGACCAGATCGAATGGCGGCCGGTTCGTTTCCGCCAGGCCACAAACAAGGAATATGACGAACATAGGCAGCAGTCGGAGCCAATACCAGCCGAGCAACCCCCACCGGCTCGCCTGGGCTTCGACGATTGCCGAAAGATTGAGCGAACCGGCGCAGATGAGCACGGTGATCAGCACAAAGCCGATGGAGACTTCGTAGGAGACCATCTGCGCTGCCGAGCGCAAGGCGGCAAGAAACGGGTATTTCGAGTTGGACGACCAACCCGCCATGATCACGCCGTAGACCATCAGCGACGAGATCGCGAAGATGTAGAGGATGCCGACATTAAGATTGGCGATCTCCCATTCGGCGCTGACCGGGATTACCGCCCAGGCGGAAAGCGCAAGCGCCCCAGTGACAAGGGGCGCGAGCAGAAACACGCCTTTATTGGCACCGGAGGGAATGATCGGTTCTTTGAACACGAACTTGAAAAGATCGGCGAAGGACTGGAGCAGTCCCCAAGGGCCGACCACATTGGGCCCTCTGCGGATCTGCACGGCGGCCCAGATCTTGCGGTCGGCATAGAGCACGTACGCGGTAACAATCAGCAACAGCAGCAGCAGCAGCACGCTCTGTGCGACGATGATGGTCACCGGCCAGATGTAATCGGTCCAGAGCTCAGCCATTTGTCAATCAGGCATCCGTAAAATCAAGTCGACGCTCGATCCGCTGAAGCCGCATGTCGATCCGATCCGCTCTGGTCGACAGCGTCGCATATTGCAGTGCCAGCTCCGCTTGGCCGCGCTCGAGGTGACCGAGACGGTTTTTGATCTCACCGGTGTCGTTTTGCACCGTGCCCAATCGACCATCAATGCGGCCCAGCCGCTCAAGAATGAGGTTTTCAACATCTGCGGTCATTTGTTCCGCTACTCCGCCGCTCGCAGCGCGCCCCGGCTCTCGGCCAGCGCGGAGCACTCCGCCATGATCGGCGAGGACCGCGCAATCGCATTGGTCAGGTAGAAATCATCTAGTGCCGGGACAAAGGGTGCTTTATCCGGCGTCCCGGCGCGCGCCGCCAGCGCCGCCACATCTGCGCGCAATCCCGGCGAGACTTGATCTATCTGCTGGAGATGCGGATGTGCCTTGAACATGGCTTGACGCAGGAAGGGAAGAGAATCGTAGGGAAGCCGGTGTCCCAGCACGTCCGAGAGCGCGCGAATGATTGCCCAGTCCTCACGCGCTTCGCCGGGCGGGAACGAGGCGCGTCCGGCCATCTGCAGCCGACCTTCGGTATTGACAAAGATGGCTGATTTCTCCGGATACGCGGCACCCGGCAAAATGACGTCGGCGCGGTGGGCGCCCTGGTCGCCATGGGTACCGATGTAGATGACAAGGGCTCCGGGGGCGATCTCGATCTCGTCGGCTCCGAGCAGAAAGATTGCATCGAGCCGACCAGGTTCTGCCATCTCCCGCGCTGTGCATCCGCCCGGACCCGGCGTGAAATCCACATCGAGTGCTCCCACACGCGCGGCCGCCGTGTGCAGCACGCAGTAGCCATTCCAGCTCTCAGAACCAAAAGTGGTGGCAACCTGAGCGGCAAGCGAGGCCACTGCTGCGCCGTCCGGTCGCGCCAGCGCGCCCATACCGACGATGACCAGCGGGTGCTGCGCCTTTCTAAGCACTTCCGCAAACTCGTGCCGGCCTGCTGCAATATCGGCAAGCGTCTGCGGTCCCGCGCCGAGATGCTGGTGCGGGTACGTGAGATCGACCTTTTGACCGATAAGTCCAACGGGAAAGTTTCCCCTGAGCCACCGCTTGCGAAGCCGGGCGTTGAGCACCGCAGCTTCGCGCCGAGGGTTGGAGCCGACGAGGAGAAGCGCATCCGCCTGTTCGATTCCGGCAATCCCGGCATTGAACAGATAGGTCGCCCTTCCTTGCTTCGGATCAAGCGCAGCGCCGTCCTGACGGCAATCGCGATTGGCGACGCCAAGCCGCGTGAGCAGATCCCTCAGCGCGTATATTTCCTCGACCGCAGCAAGATCGCCGACAATTGCCCCCAACCGTCGCGGCGAAGCGGACGAGATCCGGGCGACGATGGCATCGAACGCATCACGCCAGGACGCCGGGCGCAAGCGACCCGCCTCGCGAATATACGGCTGGTCGAGCCGCTGGGCTCGCAGCCCGTCGACCACATGACGCGTCTTGTCGGAAATCCACTCCTCATTCACTTCATCGTTCACGCGCGGAAGAATGCGCATGACCTCACGGCCTCGCGTGTCGATGCGGATGGCTGAGCCCAGGGCATCCATGACATCAATGGATTCGGTTTTGTCCAGCTCCCATGGCCGCGCTGCAAATGCGTAGGGCTTGGAGGTCAGCGCGCCGACCGGACAGAGATCGACCACATTTCCCTGCAGCTCAGAGGTCATCGCCTGCTCGAGATAGGTCGTGATCTCCATATCCTCGCCGCGTCCAATCGCGCCAAGCTCTGGCACGCCGGCAACTTCGGTCATGAACCGCACGCAGCGGGTGCAATGGATGCACCGATTCATGATCGTTTTGACGAGGAGCCCGACATATTTGTCCTCGACAGCGCGTTTGTTCTCGCGATACCGGCTGGCATCGACGCCATAGGCCATCGCCTGGTCCTGCAGGTCGCATTCCCCGCCTTGATCGCAGATCGGACAGTCGAGCGGGTGATTGATGAGCAGAAACTCCATCACGCCTTCGCGCGCCTTGCGCACCATCGGTGACTTCGTGCTCACCTCCGGCAGTTCGCCTTTCGGGCCGGGGCGGCAGTCCCGCACAGCCCAGGCGCACGAGGCGACCGGCTTGGGCGAGCCTTTGAGCTCGACGAGGCACATGCGGCAGTTCCCGGCGATCGAGAGCCGCTCGTGGTAGCAGAAGCGGGGAATCTCGGCCCCTGCGGCCTCGCACGCCTGAAGGAGCGTGTATGCCGGCGGGACCTCGATCTCCTTGCCGTCAACGATGAGCTTGCTCATGCAGATTTGCCTTGAGCTTGCAATCGCTTCACCTGCCTCTCGAGTCGATCCAATCTTCGAAGCAGAGCATCTCTCCGTTCTTTTTGTTTCGTCTTCTCTTGTTGCACAAAGGCAATTCCCTTCCGATACAGTTTTGCGAATTTTTTCTCCGGGAGCGAGCCTGGGCCGCAATGCTCCTCCACAAAGGGGCGAATTTGCCTGTACAGTTGCTTAATTCTCCGTGGTCTTGCTTTCGAACGATCCATCACATTGCCTCGTGCCGCACCTCAATAGATTGTGCGCTCTCTAACTCCGCATCAGCGCTTGCTCCCGAGCCGGGCGATAATAGTCTTCGGGCTGCTTTGCCATCACCCCTACTCCGCCGCCACCTGCACCGGCTCGGGGTGCGGGTTCGCCGTATAGGCATCGATGCGGCGCTCAATCTCGGGGCGGAAATGGCGGATCAGGCCTTGCACCGGCCAGGCCGCGCCATCGCCGAAGGCGCAGATGGTGTGGCCCTCGATCTGGGTGGTCACTTCCATCAGCATGTCAATCTCGCGCTTGTGGGCGCGTCCCTCGGCCATGCGCGTGAGGACGCGCCACATCCAGCCCATGCCTTCGCGGCAGGGGGTGCATTGGCCGCAGCTCTCGTGCTTGTAGAAATAAGAGATCCGCGCCATGGCCGCGATGATGTCGGTCGACTTGTCCATGACGATGACCGCCGCCGTGCCGAGCGCCGACTTGAGCGCTCGGCATCCGTCAAAATCCATGAGCAGCTCATCACATTGCTGCGCAGGAATGAGCGGCATGGACGAACCGCCGGGAATGAGGGCGAGCAGGTTGTCCCATCCGCCGCGCACCCCGCCCGCATGGGTCTCCAAGAGTTCGCGGACCGGAATGCCCATCGCTTCTTCTACGTTGCAGGGCTTCTCTACGTGGCCTGAAATGCAAAAAAGTTTTGTGCCGGTATTGTTGGGCCGCCCTATGCTTCCAAACCACGCGGCCCCGCGCCTGACGATATCCGGAACGACCGCAATCGACTCGACGTTGTTGACCGTGGTCGGGCAGCCGTAGAGGCCCATGTTGGCCGGGAACGGCGGCTTCAACCGCGGCATGCCCTTCTTGCCTTCGAGGCTCTCCAGCAACGCCGTCTCTTCACCGCAGATATAGGCGCCGGCGCCGTGATGCACATAAAGATCGAAGGGAAAGCCGTGGATGTTGTCCTTGCCGATGAGCCTCGCCTCGTAGGCCTGATCCACGGCGGCTTGCAGACGTTCTCGCTCGCGCACGAACTCGCCGCGAATATAGATGTAGCAGGTGTTCGCCTGCATCGCGAAGGATGCGATCAGGCAGCCCTCGACCAGGAGATGCGGGTCGTGGCGCATGATCTCGCGGTCCTTGCAGGTGCCGGGCTCGGATTCGTCGGCGTTGACCACGACATAATGGGGGCGGCCATCGAATTGCTTGGGCATGAAGGACCACTTGAGGCCGGTCGGAAAACCTGCGCCCCCGCGTCCACGCAGACCTGAGGCTTTCACCTCGTTGATAATCCAGTCGGTACCCTTCTCCAGAATGGCCTTGGTGCCGTCCCAGGCTCCGCGCGCGCGCGCTCCCGCGAGCCCCCAGTCTTGCAGCCCGTACAGGTTCTTGAAGATGCGGTCCTTATCGCTCAGCATCGCTGTTATCCGGGTGCGGATGTATCGCCGATGGGAGGTTTGGGTATTGCCGCGTCGCGCACGTTCGCCGAACTGCCCGGTTTCTTGGCGTCGGCATCGCTGACCCCATGGTTCTGCTGTTCGCCTCCATGACGAGTGGAGAAGACCGCAGGGTCGGTGAGCGTCGTCAGCCCGCCGACGGGCGCCGACAACTGACGCTCGATCTGCGGGCCCGGTTTGACATCGCGCCCAGCCGCGAGATCATCGAGGATTCGACTTAGACTGGCCGGCGTGAGGTCCTCATAATAATCATAGTTGATCTGCGCCACGGGCGCGTTCACGCAGGCACCGAGGCATTCGACTTCGATCCACGAAAGCTTGCCGTCAGCGGTCACATGCTGCTGCTCGCCGATCCGTTCGTGGCAAAGCTCTATGAGTTTGTCCGCTCCCCGCAGAACGCAGGGCGTGGTGCCGCACAGCTGGACATGGAATCTCCCGACGGGCGCGAGATTGAACATGGTGTAGAAGGTTGCAACTTCAAGCGCCCGTATCCTGGGCATGTCGAGGAAGCGAGCGACATGCTCAATTGCCTTCTGCGGCAACCAGCCCCCGGCCTGCTCCTGGGCGCGCCACAGCAGCGGAAGAATGGCGGAGTGCTGTCGTCCCGGCGGGTATTTCGTGATCTCGCGCTCGGCCCAGGCGCGGTTCTCCTCGGTGAACGCAAAGCTCTCGGGCTGGATTGCTGGATCGGCGAGGCGGCGAACGGCCATTAGATAAGCCCAACGATCATCGATCCACCTCCCCGAACACGATATCAAGCGAGCCCAGGATTGCCGCTACATCCGAAAGCATGTAGCCGCGAGACAGAAAGTCCATCGCTTGCAGATGCGCAAAGCCCGGGGCGCGGATCTTGCATTTGTACGGTTTATTGGTGCCGTCGGAGACCAGGTAAACGCCGAATTCGCCCTTGGGCGCCTCGACGGCTGCGTAAACCTCGCCGGCGGGCACGTGGAACCCTTCGGTATACAGCTTGAAATGATGGATGAGCGCCTCCATCGAGCGCTTCATTTCGCCCCGCTTGGGGGGCACGATTTTATTGTCCATGATCATGACCGGCCCCTGCCCCTCGGGTGAGCGCAACTGCTCCAGACATTGTTTCATGATGCGCACTGACTGGCGCATCTCTTCCATGCGAATGCAGTAGCGGTCGTAATTGTCGCCGTTCTTTCCAACCGGAATATCGAAGTCGAGCTCGGAGTAGCATTCGTAGGGCTGGGCCTTGCGCAGATCCCAGGCTGCACCCGAACCGCGAACCATGACGCCGGAGAACCCCCACGCCCAGGCATCTGCCAGGCTCACCACGCCGATGTCGACATTGCGTTGCTTGAAGATGCGATTATCGGTCAGCAGATCTTCGAGATCGTCGCAGACCTTGAGGAACGGATCACAGAAAGCCCAAATGTCGTCGAGGAGTTTTGCCGGCAAGTCCGCGTGCACCCCGCCGACCCGAAAATAGTTGGCGTGCATCCGGCTGCCGGAGGCGCGCTCATAGAACACCATCAGCTTCTCGCGTTCCTCGAAACCCCACAGGGGCGGCGTGAGTGCCCCGACATCCAAGGCTTGGGTGGTCACATTGAGGAGGTGAGACAGGAGCCGCCCGATCTCACAATACAGCACGCGGATAAGCTGGGCGCGTCTGGGCATCGTGAGCTGCAGCAGCCTCTCCGCCGCAATGCAGAAGGCATGCTCCTGGTTTATTGGCGCGACGTAATCGAGCCGGTCGAAATAAGGTATGGCCTGCAGGTAGGTCTTGGCTTCGATCAGCTTCTCGGTGCCGCGATGCAGGAGCCCGATATGCGGATCCACCCGCTCAACCACTTCGCCATCGAGCTCGAGCACGAGGCGCAGGACCCCATGGGCCGCCGGGTGCTGCGGCCCGAAGTTCACGGTGAAATTGCGCAACTGCGGTTCAGCCATCGACTGCCTGCCGCGCCATCGCCATTCGCGCCCGCTTATCGTCGAGACGTGCGTTGAACTTGTCCCACGCCACGACGAAGCGCTGGTGACGGCCTTCGCCGATTGCGTCCATTCCGTCGTGTGCCTTGACCGCAAAGGTGATGCGCGGCCCATCGACGGCGACACACTCGGCTTCCACTGTCACGGTCAGCCCAGGCGGAGTCGCGGCCGTGTGACTCACATCGATGTGCACGCCGAGGCTGCCTTCGCCCGCATCAAGGTGGGGAGCGAGGAGCTGCATGCAGGTCCACTCCATCAGGCCTACCATGAAGCCGGTGGCAAACACCGCGGGCATGGTTTGGAAATCGGCCACCTCGGGATAGAGGTGCGGGACCGTCTTTTCCTTCGGCACCCGATATCTGAAACGATGGCTCGATCCGCGCTGGAGCGTGGCCTTCATTGCGAAGGCTCCTTTGCGCCGGTTGCCTTCTCGTCGCCCGGCAGCGGATATCCTGGGCCCTCCCACGGAGAGAGAAAGTCGAAGTTGCGGAACTCCTGCGTGAGCCGCACAGGCTCATAGATGACACGCTTCTGCTCGTCATCGTAGCGGACCTCGACAAATCCGGTCAGCGGAAAGTCCTTGCGCAGGGGATGGCCTTCGAAACCGTAATCGGTCAGCAGCCGCCGCATATCCGGATGGCCGATAAATGCAATGCCATAGAGATCGTAGGCTTCACGCTCGAACCAGTTGGCGCCGGGAAAGACTTCGGTGATCGAAGGCACAGGGATTCCCTCGTCTATTTCGACCTTGACCCGAATGCGCTGGTTCTGCTTGGGCGAGAGGAAATGATAGACCACATCGAAGCGGCGTTCGCGCTCCGGCCAGTCGACTCCAGTGATGTCGATGATGCACCAGAATTGGCAGCGCTCGTCATTGCGCAAGAATTTCACCACCTTGACGATGTCGCCAGCAGCGGCTGCCACGGTGAGCTCTCCGTGGGAGATGTGATGTCCCTGCACGGAACCCGGCAGGGCGTCGGCGATGATCCCGCCGAGTGTGTCGAGGCTATTATTATCCATCAGGGAAATCCGTCAGCGCTCGATAGTGCCGACCCGGCGGATCTTCTTCTGCAGCAGCAGCACCCCATATAGCAGCGCTTCGGCCGTCGGAGGACAGCCGGGCACATAGATGTCGACGGGAACGATCCGGTCGCAACCGCGCACCACCGAATAGGAATAGTGGTAGTAGCCGCCGCCGTTGGCGCAGGAGCCCATCGAGATCACATAGCGCGGCTCGGGCATCTGATCGTAGACCTTGCGCAATGCGGGCGCCATCTTGTTGGTGAGCGTGCCGGCAACGATCATGACGTCGGATTGGCGCGGGGATGCACGAGGAGCAAAGCCGAAGCGCTCACAGTCATAGCGTGGCATCGACATCTGCATCATTTCGATGGCGCAGCAGGCAAGCCCGAATGTCATCCACATCAGCGATCCAGTGCGCGCCCAGGTGATGAGATCGTCCGCAGTGGTAACCAGGAAGCCCTTGTCCGCCAGCTGATCGCTCACCCCCGTGAAAAAGGGGTCGTCGGCGCGGGCAAGCTTACCCGTACCGGACACCAGAAACGTGTTGCCGGCGGGAGCGGCACCCGTCGTGTCTAATCCCATTCCAGCGCTCCTTTGCGCCATTCATATATGAACCCGACCGTCAGAACGCCAAGAAATATCATCATCGAGCAATAGCCGTAGAGGCCGAGATCGCCCAAGACGATTGCCCACGGAAACAGGAAGCTCACTTCCAGATCGAAGATGATGAACAGGATGGCGACGAGATAGTAGCGCACGTCGAACTTCATACGCGCATCGTCGAAAGCATTGAACCCGCACTCGTAGGCGGAGAGCTTTTCCGGGTCTGGCTTCTTGTAGGCGACGAGGAATGGAATAAGCAGGAGCGCCAGGCTGATGACGAGTGCAACACCGATGAAAATGACGAGCGGCAGGTAATCCCGCAAAAGCTCATTCATGGGCCGTCTCCGAAACCGTTTGCCCCATGGACAGGTTCACGGGTCGCGACTTGCCGCCGGACCGGCGGGCACTCGGAAACTCCTGTCAGGATGGAATGTCCCACGGCAAGGACGGGAATGGCATGCCTTAGCCCAGGCCACCTGGAGTGGCAAGGCGGGGTGTTGCGCCGCTGCGGGGTTCCATGCCGTAAAGTAGTCTCGGGACGTCAAGCGCACATGGATGGCTTCGCCGGTGAGGGCCGGGAGGTCCCGTTACGACGATGACGACCCACTCGCGGTTGGCTACTCTCGAACGTCTGGCTGGAGGAACGCATGCAGCGCAAGGTCATGATCTCGTGTGCGGTGACGGGCTCGGCGGACACGCCCGGTCGAAACCCCGCTGTGCCCGTGACCCCGCCACAAATTGCCCAATCCGCGATCGACGCCGCCAAAGCCGGGGCCGCCATTGTTCACGTCCATGTGCGCGACCCGCAGACCACCCGCCCGAGCATGGAGCTCGCGCTCTATCGCGAAGTGGTGGAGCGGATCCGTGACAGCGGGACCGACGTCCTCATCAACCTCACCACGGGCCCGGGGGCGCGCTTCGTTCCGGGTAAGGAGGATCCGGAGAAGCCGGGACCAGGAACCACGCTCAGGCTGCCGGCCGAGCGCGTGCGGCACGTGCTCGAGCTCAAGCCCGACATCTGCAGCCTGGATATGGGCAGCCTCAACATGGGCGCTCACGTGTTCATCAATACGCCCTCCCATCTCGAAGCGATGGCAGTGGCGATCCGGGATGCGGGCGTGCTCCCGGAGCTTGAAGTGTTCGAGACCGGGCACCTCCTCCTGGCGAAGCGCATGATCGAGAGCGGCCACATCAAGCCGCCCGGCATGTTCCAGATCTGTCTCGGCATTGCGTGGGGCCAGCCGGCAAGCCCCGAGGCCATGAGCTACATGCGAAGCCTTCTGCCCGCAAACTCGCCCTGGTTTGCCTTCGGCATCTCGCTGCATCAGTTTCCGATGGCGGCGCAGGCCGTGCTGCTTGGGGGCCATCCCCGGGTTGGGCTGGAAGACAATCTCTATCTGGGGAAGGGCAAGCTCGCTCCGAGCAATGCCGCATTGGTCGAGAAGGCCGGCAAGATCATCGACCTTCTGGGCGACAACCTCGCTACGCCATCCGACGCCCGTCAGATGCTCGGGCTGAGCGCGGCATAGAACTACTGCGTCACGAATTGTTCTCAGGCTCGCAATTCACGTCATTTTGTCATTCCGGGGCCGCGAGCACTCGGATCGGCGCTACGCGCCGTCCGAGCACAGGCTGCGCGAGCGGGAGCCGGAATGACAACGAGGAGTAACATGGCGAAAGAAACGGAGATCTTGGCAGAGTACGCTGCAACGCTGCGCTACGAGGAGATTCCAGCCGATGTGATCGAGCGCGCCAAGCAGTGCATTACCGATACGATTGCCACCACCATCTTCGGATCCGACCTGCCGTGGAGCCGGATGATCGCACAGTTTGCGCAATCGAATGCTCCCGGCGGGAACAGCTCCATCCTGATGCCCGGCGGTGCCCGCGTGCATCCACCGGCGGCGGCGCTGGCCAATGGCGCCTTCGCGCACGCGTTCGAGATGGACAATCTCACTTGGCCCAATACGGGCGTGCATCCCGGAGCGACATTGCTTGCACCCGGGCTGGCAGTCGCGCAGGAGCGGGGCAACAGCGGGCGCGAGCTCATTGCAGCGGTGGTCGCCGGTGCCGAGGTAATGATCCGCATTGGCCGCGCGACCCGGCACAGGAACGAGAGCCGCGGCTTCCATGGCCCAGGCACGACCGGGCCATTCGGCGCCGCCACGGCCTGCGGGCACCTCCTGAAACTTGACGGCTCCCGCATGCGCAATGCGCTCGGCGTTGCCGGCTCGTTGGCATGCGGGTTGATGGAGTTCGCTCGCTCCGGCACGGGAGCAATGGTGAAGCGGCTCCACCTCGGGCGCGCCGCTGAAAGCGGCGTGCTCGCGGCAAGCCTGGCGGCCAATGGATTCACGGGTCCCGCAAGCGTGCTCGAAGGCGAGTTCGGTTTCCTGCGGGTGTTTTGCGGCGGCGAATTCGACGTCGCGGAGCTCACCCGCGAGCTCGGGCAAAGCTATGCGACCCGCGTCATCACGCTCAAGCGATTCCCCTGCCACATCACGGCGCACACTTCGGTCCAGGCGATCCTGGATCTGCGCGCCGAGCATGGCTATGGCGCGGCTGAGGTGAGCTCGATTCATATTGCCGGCAACGAGAAAATGGCGGGGGTGAACAACATGCCCTCGCCCGCCGACATCATGATGGCGCAATACAGCATTCCGTTCTGCGTCGCGCTCGCGCATGTGCGCGATCCCCGTGATCCGCGCTCCTTCGATGAAGCGGCACTGCGCGATCCGCAGATCAGAGCGCTTGCCTCGCGCGTCAAGATCACCGTGGCGGACGATCCGCCCACTCCGCTTGCTGCCGCGGTTACAGTGACCCTGCACGATGGACATGTGCTCACGCGCTCGGTGAGCGATTTCAAGGGCACACCGCAGCGCCCGCTCGATGAAGCCGAGCTGCGCGACAAGTTCCTCCTGCTCACTCGCCACTGCACGGCCGACGCGAGTGAGATGTTCGACCGCCTGCAAAATCTCGAGCGCGAACCTGCTCTCGACTGGATTGCCGTGCGCCCACTTTGAAAGAGTGACGGCGGGGCTCAAACAGGACTGGCGGGGCTCGGGAGCTAGGGCCTGTATTCAGTTAGGCGGAGTTCGCCAGGGAACGGAACAGAATCAAACGCGGAACACCGTTCTATGATCCGGAGCTTGGCGTTATTTTGGG
>Ga0209331_1000210_pt1 | contig 21362 bp, 19 predicted proteins | sample JacPinW_OM3H0_M3_FD_187971 | JGI IMG/M metagenome (GOLD analysis project Ga0209331, IMG submission 187971) | Forest soil microbial communities from Algoma, Ontario, Canada - Jack Pine, Ontario site 1_JW_OM3H0_M3 (SPAdes) (version 2) | ecosystem: Environmental > Terrestrial > Soil > Boreal...
AAACAGCATTATCGGCTCTGAGTCCGCCGTATTGCACAGCAACAGCCCGGATGCTCGCGCGCGCCCCGGTATCAGATGTGACAAAAGGGAACATCCCGTGAAGAAGGATTTTCCGATCAATCTCACCTTTATCATTACTTACTGCCATTCCACCTCTGACTTTAGATTCAATCCCTGTAAATACCTTGCCCCCGGTGACGAGAACGGCGTTGTCAGTGAGACGCATACATCTTCTCCCGCTGGCCTGTGCCGCAGACAGTTCGATCAGCCGAACAACGCCGGCTTCAGCACCTCTTCGCACCACAGCCGGAAACTGGTTGGAGTCGTGTTCTCGGGCGTCCGCGGCTCGGCATTGTCCAGCCCCTCGTTCTTGGCCCGCATCATGTCGGTCATGCCCTGCGCGAACGCCTTGGAGGCGCCGCGTTCGATGAAGCCAGCCTTGAACGCCTCGAAGGAGACCTGCTGGAAGCGCACGGGTTTTCCCAGCACGTCGGAGATGATGGCCGCCATGTCGTTGAATGACAGATCCTCGGGGCCAAGGACCGCCGCGTGGCCAACGCCGCTCCACGAAGCCTCGAGAAGCAATCGGGCGGCAACAGCGGCAATGTCGCGCGTAGCGCAGGCGGGGAGTTTGCGGTCTCCGTCAATGGGAGAGAAGAATACGCCCCGGCTCTTGATCGGTTCGACCTGGCGCAAGATGTTGTCCATGAATGAGGGCATCGTGAGCGCCCGGTAGCTCACGCCTGTGCTGGCTATCAGGTCGTCCATCGCCAGCGACGCCGTAACTAGCCCGGCGTTGCGCGCCAGCGGAGTCCCTCGGCCGAGGGCCGAGATTCCAACCACGCGTCGGACTCCTTGGCTCTTGATCGCCTCGCAAGCCGATCGGGTGAAGTCCAGATAGGCAGCCTCAAGGCTTTGAGCGACAGTGCTCGGCGGTACCAGCCAGAACACAGCATCGGTGCCTGTAAACGCTTGGCTGACGACATCGAGGTCGCTGTGTGACCCCTGCACGACCTCGACGCACTCACGGGTGTGTGCGGGAAGGCGCGAGGGGTCGCGCGCGATTACGCGGATCGGCTCGCCTGTGTCGAGGATGTTCGCGAGGACGTGTTGACCGATATTGCTAGTGGGCGCGGTGACGACGATCATAGGGAAACTCCGAGGATGACCGGACTTGCGGTTTCGTCGGCACCGAGATAGGCGATCGGGAAAATACGATCTATGCTAGGACGTCCATACTATCTTCGCGATCGTCCAGGAGGCCTATGGACCCGCTCTCAGATGTGTTGTCGCTGCTGAAACCGCGCAGCTACGTGTCAGCCGGTTTCGACGCGGGCGGTGACTGGTCCATCCAGTTCCCGGACCAGAATAGGTTGATCAAATGCTACGCCGTGATTTCCGGCGCCTGTTGGCTGTCGGTTGAGGGTGTTGCTGAGGCGGTTCACCTGAAGGCTGGGGATTGTTTCGTGCTGCCGAGCGGACGTGCCTTTCGCCTCGCAAACGACCTGAGTTTGAGGCCTGTCCACGCCGGCACAATCTTTCCGCCGGCGCGCGCTGGCGGCGTCGTCACATACAATGGCGGTGGAGACTTCTTTCTCGTCGGTAGCCGCTTCGGCGTCAGCGGCAGTAATGCGAGCGCCCTCTTGGGCATGTTGCCGCCCATTGTGCATATCCGAAAGGAGGCGGATCAGGCGGCATTGCGCTGGTCAGTAGAGCGAATGATGCACGAGCTACGCGAAGGACAGCCGGGCGGCATTTTGGTCGCGGAACACCTCGCGCACATGATGCTTGTGCAGGCCCTGAGGCTACACCTGGCCGAAAAATCGCGAAGCGACGTCGGGTGGTTCTTCGCCCTGGCGGATAAGCGATTGAGCGCGGCGATGGGCGCAATGCATGGCGATCCGGCGCAACGCTGGACATTGCAGGCACTGGCAGAGCGCGCAGGCATGTCCCGATCGAGCTTCGCCATAAAATTCAAGGAGACGGTCGGGGAGACTCCCATGGAATATCTAACGCGCTGGCGAATGCTGTTGGCGGCGGACAGACTGGAGAATTCCAACGATCCCATTTCCGTCATCGCTTTCTCGCTCGGCTACGAGTCCGAAAGTGCGTTCAGCACGGCTTTCAAGAGAGTTATGGGCTGCTCGCCGCGACAATTTAGCCGCGCTCCGAAGCCGGATTCTCAGTCACAAGTCGAGTCAATGTCCCGCGCCAATCGCGGTCTTGCACGAGCGGATGATCACGGGTCTCCCGTCGCGTTCTGATCTTGAACATCTTCCAAGATCTCCCGTCGCTGGCGAAAGCAGACTTGCTATCCAGATTTCAGCTGAGCCGATGCGGCGTCACCGCTTTGTCGCCCTCCGTTCACGCGGCTTACGCTTTCGCCGCCCAACGATGACGTACCGTGGCCCTTATCACAACCAACCGATCAGCGAAGGCCGGAACCGGATGCGCAGAGCGCGGCGCGACCGCACGCGACTGGGGAAACGGGGCTCTTGTTGCCACCTTGCAGCAGCGATGGCTGTGGTAATGGCTGTCCTCGCGTAGGGACTGACGAGAACTCAGATCAACATGGCGATTGATGCGAGCGCCACCACGTCAGAGCCTGCCACGACCGGCCAGGGAAGTAAGGCGCCCACAGGCGCTCCCAGTAAATCCGGGTGCTCAAGGGGGGCGGTCGGGTTTTGACCCACAGCAGCCATCGCCGGTCACAATGTCTTCGCAAGCGCACGCCACCGGCGTTGGCGATGTCGGTAGAACCAATTGGCCCATGCCCAAACCACGAAGGTGAGGCTGCCGGCATCGATGTCGATTGTGTCGCGGTAAATCGATTGAGCGTCAGCTAGCGGCTCGATCGAAACCAAGTGGTCCCATCGCGCGATCAACGGATCGTGTTCGCGGCTCTGTATCTCATAGTTCTTTTGGTCGATCTTTTCGAAGTGCAATGTTCGTACACCGATCGGGATGACGCCAAAGACGAACAATTTGCATTGAATCGTGTGCCCCTCGCTCCAACGTTCCGGAAGTGGGGCACCAACCGGAACGAGCCGAGCCAACGGCCGAATCACATGACGGTGAAGGGAGCTTTTCTGCACTTCGTTCCATGCTTTGGCCGCGGAGCAATTCAGTATCGTCGAGACATCAACTATCATTGTTTAGCTTCCCGCATCGGCGCCGCGCTGATCGCCCCGGCGTTGGCAAAAGATACGTCCACCATTGCGTCGGGCGGAAGGTACCCATGACCGGAATTGGCACTTCTCGCACATAGCCTAATGCGACGGCATGTCCGCACTCGGCGGAAGCCGACATTAAGCCAAGCCGCTGGACGGCAATTCACGTTTTGACCCCCCAGCGGAAGTTCGGCGCGCCATCATCCGCCGACAGGATGGCGGCTGGTAAGGGTCAAACCCGCGTCGCCGTGATGAGAGTGCTCACCTGCGGCTCATTCTCAATTCCCCAAAGGAGACGCAGAAGATTGTCGAGCCGATCAGCGCGCAAGTGCTTTTGCGCCATCAGACGAAACTTTTCTTCCATTTCAGCATCAGTCATCGGATTCTTGAAGTGCCCGCGGTGAAATTCGACGCGGACAGTCTTGCGCGCACCCGATTTTAGTACAACCTCCAGTTCACACAGATTGAATTCATGCTCGGTCCTGTCAGCTTCGTCCGACGGTAGGCATTTGACGCGGCTCACGAGGTCGAGCAGGCGCGAGTCGTGCAGATAGGGATCCTCGTAGTACTCAGGCTCGATTTTACCGTACATGAGCACGAGGCCCGCCGAATATGGGATGCTGTGATCGGCAGTCTCGTGCGTCTGCGGCCGCCACTTATCCGGTCCATCGGCCATGATCTTGATCGCGGAGCGCGAGACGTGAATGTTGACCTCCGCGATATCGTCCGGACTCTTGAAAAATGAGCGCGCTTCCACGGCGGCTTGCGCGACGGTCTGGGAGAACTGGCCAAGCGGAAAGCGCTTGGTGAAGGCGCGGCGGATGCCGAACGGCTCGCCAAGCTGCGGCGGCGCGACCGCCTCGCGGCCCATCACCTTGAAGAAGCCGTAGCGCCCCTCGAAGACATTGCTCGGGCCCGTCATCCCGTTCTGTGCAAGCTGCACCGAGAAGATCGCCTTGCGGCAGGCGTCGGCCGCGGCGAAAGCCTTCCAGTTCGACAGCGTATCGGCGCGGCCCTGGCGCGTAGCGGTGTTGCCGCCGACCGTGATCCCGATCGCGTGCACCATCTCTGTTGCCGTCAGTCCCATTAGGCGACTGGCGCCAACGACGGCTGCAATGCCGGTGATCGTGGAATGGTCTATGCCGTTGCCGAGATAATCAAAGACATCCGCTATCTTGCAGAACACCTCGTATGCGAGCACCGTGGCGGTGATGAGATCGCGGCCGCTGCGCCCAGTCAGCTCGGACGAGGTCAGCAATGCCGCTATGGTATCGCTCGGATGGCCGGCGCCATGAGAAAGACTGACGAAGGCGTCGTTGAAATCGAGATATCGGATCATCACGCCGTTGGCGAAAATTGCCAGATCGGGGCTCGTCCTGATGCCGCTGAACAAGACCGTCGCGCCCTGCCTTGCACTGACGTCGTTCGCGAGCTTGATCGCAATCTTGCTCGGTCCGGCCGTGAATCCGCCGAACGCGCAGCCGAACGTATCGAGAATGGCGCGCTTCGCGATCCGTATAACATCTTCCGGGAGGTCCTCGTATCTTAGGCCGGTCGCATAGCGGGCAAGCGTCTCGCCTACTGACAGCTGATCGCTCCCGACCGTTGACGAGGCTTGCCCGCTCGTTTGCTGCGCCATGGCCGGCAATGTTGACGTACCCGCCACCAAGCCGGCGACGGTTATCCGTCCCAGGAAACCACGGCGCTCGATGCTCAACGAGCCATTTAGTGCAGGACTTGCCATCCACAATCTCCTCTCAATGGACATTCAGGGGCCCTGCCTGGTGCACCGTCTCCGCGCAATCCTAGGCTCCTCGATCTCTATTCGGCAAGTTGTATGCGATCAGTCTGGACAGGTAGAGTATTGCCTTCTTGCTGCGCACTCTCGGATCATGCCGACGGCAGCTTTTGGCACGAGGCTGCGGAAGTGCGCGCACGATCCCCGATCCAGTCGGGGACAGGCTTTGCCCACGCGGAAAGGTTTGCCCACCCACCGGATCCGCGAATCGATCTCATCGGTCACTCCAAAGGGGTGGTTGAGTGAGTCTCCAACCGTTCCCGGGATTGTGCGGGCGTCCACCTCCTCACTCACCTCCAATTGATCGCTTGCGACCTGCAAACGCATTACTGTTCAGTTTCGTCAACCGACATTCCCATCGCCTAGGGAACAGCAAGAAGAGAGGGCCCAACGATGCCAAGCCTCAGATTGAGCGTCCTCGATGCGTTCGATGAGAGAACGAGTGGCCTTGCCCGCCCCGCGCTTGAAAAGTTCGCGGGCGCGTGGCTCGCCTGCTTTCTGGTGATGGCGCGCGGCAACGTTTTCGCTGCATTCAGTGTGGAGCACATACGCCTCGCTTCGATTTGCGGGATTGTCGGCGCGGCGGTTACCGTAGCCCTCCTCTTCCAGATGGATCGCAGCACGGACAGCCTCAGCCGGCAGGCGACGGTCAGCATCGTGGCGACATTCATCGGCGATATCTTCGCCCATCCGTCGCATTTCCCGCCCCAATGGGCTGAGCCGGTAGTCACGGCTGCCGTATCGGGATGCATCGCCATCGTTGTCTGGCACGCAAGGCGCTGGGCACGAGGACTTAGTCAGAAGACAGAAGCCGTTCGAAGCCGTCCTTAGCGAGATGGGGGTGGAGCGCCCCGTGGGACGGTTCGGCTGGCGCTAGAGTGCAGACGGGCAAAGGCATGAGCCGGCGCAACTGAGATGGACAACCCGGTCTCCTATCGACGCCTCCACGGCAGCTGTCATTGTGGTAACATTCGCGTAACGCTCGAGTGGCCTGGATCGGGGGCAGCCATCCCGAGCCGCGCGTGCGGGTGCGGACTCTGCACGAAGCATAGGGCGGCGTGGACCTCGCATCCTGAAGGTCGATTTCATTTGCAACTCGCAGACGAATCGCGCGTGACGCGGTATCGGTTTGGAACAAAGACCGCGGATTTTCATGCTTGCACGACGTGCGGCGCCATTCCGATTGCAACCTGCACCATGGGGGGCAGACGCTACGCCGTGTTCAACGTGAACACGTTTGAAGACCTAGACCAGTTGCGGCTCGTCGAGATGCCGACCAGTTTTGAAGGCGAGACGACAGAAGACCGGCTGGCGCGTCGGCGGCGCAACTGGACCCCGGAGGCCGTCCCGCAGTAAGAATTACGGCTTGGCGGCCTTGAGAATCGCGTGCAGCCGCTGCGGGGTGACCGGTAGCTGCGTAATCGCTCCCGGAATTCCGATCGCGTCATCGAGGGCGGCGGCAACCGCGGCGCCGACCGCATTGATCCCGCCTTCCCCCGCTCCCTTCAGTCCGAGCGGATTGAGCGGGCTCGGAGCGTCTTCCGTGATCAGGAGCTCGAGCGGCGGCACCTCGCGCGAGGTAGGCATGAGATAATCCGCAAAGTTGACCGACAGCGGCTCGCCACGCTCGTCGTAGAGGAATTCTTCCAGCAGTGCGCCGCCGATGCCCTGGGCCATGCCGCCGGCGAGTTGTCCTTGCACCAGCATCGGATTCACCGCCCGGCCGACATCGTAGGCAATGAAATAACGCTCGATCGTCACACCGGCAGTATCTCGATCCACGCGCGCGACCGCAATGTGCACGCCATAGGGATAATTCATGTGGTCACTGTGGAATGTGCCCTCTGCGGAAAGCCCGAGGGCACGCCCCCCGCGCAGAGTCGAACCGGGCTGCAAAGCTTTAGCGATGTCTGCGAGCGTGATCGATGGCCCGGCATTCAGGTCCTTGCGCTGCACCGTGCCGTCAATGATATCGAGCCCGTCGGCCGGTTGCTGCATGAGCTCGGCAGCTGCTTCGAGGGCAGTGGCGCGCAGATCGAGCGCGGCCAGACGCGCCGCCTCACCGGCCATGACCGTTGCACGCGACGCGAATGCTCCCATTCCGAACGCGATCCGATCGGTGCGGCCGTGCACCACTCGTATGCGGCGATAATCGACCCCGAGAGCATCGGCGCAGATTTGCGCCAGCACCGTCTCAAGCCCTTGGCCCACCGACGCTGCGCCGCTGACCACTTCGACAGCGCCGGAGGTGCCGACGGTTACCCGCGCAGTCTCGAACGGTCCAAGCCCGCTCTTCTCCACGAACAGCGCAAGCCCGGCACCGACGCAGTCGCCATTCGAACGTCTGCGCTCAAGCTCCCGTTTCAGGTCGTCCCACTCGACCGCGTGCAGTGCCTTCTCCAGCAACCCGGCATAGTCGCCGGAATCAAGAACAACATGCGTGCCGAGCGCGGAAAAAGGGCGGGTAAAAGGCATCTCGTGCGAAGGAATGAGATTGCGCCGGCGCAACTCGACGGGGTCGATCGCAAGCCGCGCAGCGACCGCATCCATCACGCGTTCGCGCACGAAGGTGCTCTCGAAGCGCCCCGGCGCCCGATAGGTGCCGCCGGGGGTTTTGTTGGTCAGCCGCAGATGCCCGACCGCGCGATACGCGGGTACGCGGTAAGGGCCGGGCAGCATGGCGGCGGCAAGATCCGGCACCGTCGCCGCGTGCGTGCGCACATAACCCCCTTGGTCGTGGAAGAACTCGTCGTCGATGGCGAGGATACGACCCTCCGCATCGGCGGCAGCGCGGACTTTGTGCCGCTGCGCACGCGAATGATTGGCCGCGATGAAGTGCTCGCGCCTGTCCTCGATCCACTTCACCGGCCGGGCGAGCCGGAGCGCAGCGAGGCAGACCAGCACATCCTCGGGATAGAGCTCGCCGCGAACCCCGAAGCCGCCGCCGACATGGCCTTCATAAAGATGCACGGTCGCCGGATCGCGGCCGAGCATCCGCGCGATGGCGTCGCGGTTCCAGTGCGGCACCTTCGCGGCGCCGTAGAGCTCCAGCACGTCGCGGCTGCGGTCGTGGCGCGCAATCGCCCCGCGCGTCTCCAGCGGCACGCCGGAGTGACGGCCCACGGCAAGATCGAGCTCGACCACGGCATGCGCATTCCGGAATGCTGCTGCGAGGTCGCCGTATGACTTCTCCAGCACCGCAGCTTCGGTTGAACGGCCTTCGGCGAACTCCGCCGGCAACCCGGCAGCATCGAGGGCCGCCGGCAACTCCTCGACCTCCACCACAACCAGATCGGCGGCATCTTCCGCGACGTACGGATCGGTCGCGAATACTGCAGCCACGGGCTCGCCGACATAGCGCACATGGTCGCGCGCCAGGATCGGCTGGCGATAGGGTGCCAATCCCTCGATACGAGTCAGCCGAAAATCGATCGGCGGGATCTCGGCCACATCGGCAAACGTCCAGATGGCTTCGACCCCGGGCACGCCACGCGCAGCCTCCGCATCGATCGACACGGTGCGCCCATGTGCATGAGTGGAGCGTGCGAGCCGCATGTGCAGCATACGCGCAAACGCGATATCGGCCGCAAAACGCCCGCATCCCGTTACCAAGGGGCCATCCTCGAGGCGCGGGACCGACCGGCCGATCACAGCCATCTCAGCACCATCGCGCACCCGCCCTTGTCGCCAAGAAAGATTCTTTGTCGTGCGTAGGGGCGAGGCATGCCTCGCCCCGCTTTCAACATGAACCGCACGGTGAGCGGGCGACGCATGCGTTCGCCCCTACGAAGGTCTTTTACTCTGCGCCGCAGCCTTTACGGCTTCGCGGATGCGCCGCGGGGTTGCCGGAAATTCGTCGATCGAGACTCCGAGCGGGGAGAGTGCGTCATTGATGGCATTGAGGATGGCGGCTGGCGCGCCGATCGCGCCGCCCTCGCCCAGACCCTTCGCCTTCGTCACGGAGGCGTCTGCGAGGGTTTCCAGATGGCGGATCTCGATGGCGGGAATCTCGCGCGCGCTCGGCGACAGATAGTCCGCAAGCGTCGCCGTGAGAATGTTGCCGGCGTCGTCGTAAACGATCTCTTCCAGGAGCGCATTGGCAATGCCCTGGGCCACCCCGCCCTGGATCTGTCCGTCGACGATCATGGGGTTGATCAAGCGTCCCGCGTCCTCGGCCACTACAAAGTTTTCCAGGATAACCCCGCCGGTCTCCACGTCGACTTCGACTATGGCGACATGACACGCATTGGAGAATGTGCCCGCCGGATCGTAGGTTGCAGTGTCGGCGATGCCGGGACCGATCTCGCCCTTGAAGCGATGAGCCTGGTGATAGGCCGCACGCGCCAGCGTCTCGATCGCGATCGCGCGATCCGTACCGGCGACGCGGGCGGCATCGGCCTCGAGCACAATATCCTCGGCCGCGGCCTCCAGCAGAATGCCGGCCATGGTCGTGAGTTTCGCGCGGACCTTGCGCGCCGCCATCAGTGTGGCACCACCGGCGATGACCACGGAGCGACTGGCGAAAGTGCCCCAGCCGTATGGGGTGCGGTCGGTATCGCCGTGCACGATCTTGACGCGGTCGGGAGATGTTCCGAGCTCATCCGCAATGATCTGCGCCAGCGTGGTGCGCAGCCCTTGACCATGGGGGGATGCGCCGATGCGTGCCTCGATCCATCCGGAGGGATCCATGGTCATCTCGACCGTTTCCCACCCGGGAGTGACCTCCATCCCACGGGCGGCAAAGGCAGGCGTGCCGTAGCCGGTGCGCTCGCAGAACGTCGCCAGGCCAAGGCCCAGATGCCGCCCTTGCGCACGCGCGTGCGCCTGGCGCGCGCGAAACACTGCAACGCCGGCCGCCTGCAACGCGGCGTCCATGGTTTCGACATAGCTCGCCTGATCGAGCACGAGCCCGGTGGCCGAGGTGTAGGGAAATGACCGGATCAGGTTGCGCCGGCGGATCTCGATGGGATCGAGATTGAAAGCGGCGGCCGCCTTGTCCATCAGCCGCTCGATGGCAACTGTAATGACCGGGCGAGAAACACCGCGGTACGGCGCCATGGGGCAGGTGTGGGTAAGGACGGCACGCGCGGAGCAGGCATATTCACGAACATCGTAGGGGCCCGGCATCTCCGCCATGGCCATGAGCGGCTCCACCCCGCAGGTCGTAGGATAGCAGGAATAAGCACCGACATTGGCGAGAATGTCGGCGGAAACCGCGACCAATCTCGCGTCGGCATCAAAGCCGCCCTCGAGAGCGATCTGCTGATCGCGACTGTGAAAACATGCGATCAGATTCTCGCGCCTGTCCTCCAACCAGGAAACGGAGGTCCGCAGCCGGCGCGCGAGCCAAGTAACGACGACGAACTCCGGGGAAAGCGACATCTTTTGCCCGAAGCCGCCGCCGACATCCGGCGCGATCACGCGCAGATCGGACTCCGGCATTCCGATCAGCTCGGCAATAATGGTGCGCATCACGTGCGGCATCTGGGTGGTGCAGGTGAGCGTCACACGCCCGCTGTTGCGATCCCATGCCGCATGCGCCGCACGCGGCTCGAGCGGGAGGGCGTTCTGGCGGCGGGAGCGGATCTCAATCCTGATGCGCCGATGCGCGCTCGTCATGGCCGCATCGACTCCTGCGGTTTTGAACCTCGCATCGAGCGCGATATTGTCCGCCGCCAACGCGTGAACACGCGGGGCGCCGGCAATCATGGCGTCCCGCGCGTCGGCGATCGCGGGCATCGGCTCGATTTGGACGTCGACCAGATCGGCCAAATCTTCGGCTTGCTCCTGGGTCGGCGCGAGCACCGCCGCGACCGGTTCTCCGACAAAGCGCACCACATCCATCGCCAGCACCGGCTGACTGATCGGGACGTAATTGAAATTGTGCAGAAGCGGCCGAATGGGCTTGATCTGCTCAAGCTCGGCGGAGGTGAAGACAGGGGCGCCCTCGGGCCATGAGATTCGCGTGATGCAACCAGACGCCACTGGGCTGCGCACGAACCTCACCCAGTTGGCTGCCTTCAGATCGCCGGTGAAGCGGCCATCCCCTCGCACCAGAGCCGGATCTTCGAGGCGATGGATCGAGCGACCCACCCACCTCATGCGCGGGCGCGACGCATCTCGGCGGCGGTGTTGCGCACGGCCTTGATGATGTTCTGGTACCCGGTGCAGCGGCAGAGATTGGAGGCGAGGAGATCGAGAATCTCGTCCTCCGACATATCGGGATTGGTCTCCAGCGCATTGACCGCCAGCATCAGGAACCCGGGGGTGCAGAACCCGCATTGGAGGGCGTGGTGGGTCATGAACGCCGTTTGCAGGGGATGCAGCTTGTCCCCGTCGGCGAGGCCTTCGACCGTTCGGATGCGCTTTCCCTGCGCCTGCACCGCGAACATGAGGCAGGAGCGCACCGCTTCGTTATCGAGAATAATGGTGCAGGCGCCGCACACACCGTGCTCGCAACCAATATGCGTCCCGGTCTGCCCGCAATCGTCCCGGATCACGTCGACCAATGTCCTTCTGGGCTCTACCCGGACGGCATAGTCGCAGCCGTTGATGTTGAGCGTAATGTCCACTTTTTCCGTCATTGTGCCCCGGCTGGATCGTCCGTTCGCCCATTTAGGCGGTTGCAAGCGGCAGAAACCACCATTTCGGGATTATTCTGGCCAAAACTCGGGGTTCAGGCAACTCAACAGGGAATCGAGCCCCGAAAAAGCGAACAGCCCAAAATCGCCCATTGTGTGATGCTCGTCACATACGCCGGAGCAGCGATGATTTAACCAGTATTCCCTATGGTGCCGGGCCTGCCGGCAAGCAGGGAGACAATCATGCAAGGGCGTAGCGTAGACGCGCAGCAGATGTTCACGGCCGCCACCCTCATGTGCTTCGTGTGGCTGGCCGCGTTGACGATGCTCGTGCGGCAGGCGCAGTTTGCCGAGTTTGCCGGCTATAGAGCCCCTCTGACGAGCGGGCAGTCGCTTGCGTTCCTGCCGATATTCCACCGCCAAGCAGGTGCGGAGCAGTGAACTGCAGGGTGGGCAAAGACGCGCGCTCCACGAGTTTGCGCATGCTCCGCAGACCCGAACGCGCGCGCCGTGCCCACGCGCCTCTTGACCGTTCTCGGAGAATACCTGCCAAGTCAGGGCGCCCGTAGAACGGGCAGCCGCGGCTGCCAACCGCGTGGGCAAACGCGCGCAACGTCGCGCATCAGCTCGACATCCCCGCAGGCGCGTTTGCCCACCTCACAAAGCTCCGCGATCGCGAGACATCAATAGGGTTTAGATGGCGCTGGCCCGAGCGGCTTGCGGCGGCGTGCTCGGCTTTGCTCCGGTTGCCACCGCAAACGCCGGACGCGAATCAATTTCGGTTTGCCAGCGCTCCACGTCGGCAAAAGCCGGGCGCTCGATCAGAAACTCGAGGCAGCGCTTGACGATGGATGCAAGCGCGATATCCGCAAGCGTCAGGCGATCAAGCGCGAACCATTTGCGCCCCTCGAGGTGGGCGTTGAGAATCCCGAGCTGCCCGACCAGATCCGCAGCTTGCGCTGGGAAATCGGGGGCCCGCTCGGCCGCCGGCTTCTTGGCGTCCTTGAACACGGCGACGTAGGGCGTGTTCAAAGAAGCCAGGAGCCAGTCCATCCAGCGCTCCACCAGCGTACGCTCGCCCGGCGTCGCCCCGGTCAAGGCCGGCGCATGCACCGCAGCGAGATAGCGAAGTATCGTGTGAGACTCCCAAATTACCAGATCGCCGTCGATGAGGGTGGGGACCTTCGCATTCGGGTTGAGCTTGCGGTATTCCTCCGTGTTGGTATTGCCGAACTGCCGGCCATAGTCCTCACGCACGTAAGGCAGGCGGATTTCCTCCAGGCAGAAAATGACCTTTTGCACGTTCCCGGATGTCTGTCGGCCAAGCAATCTGATCACGCCTTTTCTCCTTTCAATTCCATGCAGTCGTCTCGATAATGTCTAGACCGCGGACGCGATCGACGAGGTAGATGAGACCCCGATCATCGATCGTGACATCGTTGGAGGATGCCCGCCCCTCCCCGTCCGCGGGCGGGGGCAGGAAGTGGCCAACTTCCCTGGGAGCGAACGGGTCTGCGATGCTGACCAGCCGCATGCCCTGCGCAAACCATGCAAAGGGAATCACGGTCCCGTGCAGCCGCTCCGACGGCTGATGACAACCGGTCATGGGCGGCTGCGGGCTGCCGTCGGTATCGAGGCCGGGAACCTGGAAGGTGGCGATCGGCACCGGCAACTGCTCGACGGTGATGTCGTAGATCCAGCTGAAGGAGGGCGCTGCAGGGCGAAGCTTTGCCACATCCTCATCAGCAACGACCATGATGCGGCGGCCCTTCAACGGCTGTGGAATGGGCAAACAGGTGTGGGTCGGGTGCGCAAATGCGGGACTGATATTGGTGTGCGAGACCGGCTTTGGCTTCGACAGATCGGAAATGTCGAGAATGAACAAGCCATGATGCCAATAACTGACGTAGAGGCGATCGCCCATGCGCAAGGGATGATGGCAGCGCGGCGGCACCCAATCATTCCACCGATAGGGCTCCCCGCCGGCTTTCCATTGGCCCGGAATCCACCAACGACCGACTTCGATCGGGCGGGCCGGATCCGCGAGATCGAGGATCAGCATGATATTGCCGACATAACCTTCGGCGGTCGGCGAAAGATAGGCATAGCGGCCATCGAAATCGTACCGGTGCACGCCTCGCCCAGCGGTGCGCCACTTGGTGATCAACTTTGGATCGCTTGGTCGCGACACGTCGTAGATGCCGATCCCGCCGCCGAATTCGGCGGGGCCGCTCGATCCGAGCTTCTCATGATTGACAATCATGAGGCCGTTACACACTCGGACCTTGTGAGAATGCCAGCCCTCCGGCAGGTCGATGCTGGCGAGCCTGCGCGGGTGGCGCGGGTCGGAAACATCGACAATGGTGGTGCCGCTCGGCGCCTGCATGTGCCCGATATAGAGAGTGGCGCCGTCCACCCAGACCTGTCCGCCGCCGGGACAGTCAAAGTGCGCGACTAATTTGGTGTTGGATTGGCTGGGCACGAAACTCTCTCTACGTCATGCCAGGGAAGACGTGGATGGCCGGGACGCAGCCCGGCCATGACGGCGGAGCAAGTCCAGTGCACTCGGAAACAACGCTACCCGAGCTTGATAACGTCGCCGGCGTCGTCGCGGCCCCATTTCTTGAACAGGTGAAAACATTTCAAAGCCGGCTCATCGCTTGCGACGAACAGGATTGCCGGCCGTGTGGCATCGTCGTTGGCGTGCTCGAACCAGCAACCGCCCGGCACCGCCAGGTTATCGAACTTGTGCCAGTCGAACCGTTTGCCGTCGATGACGGAGTGTCCCCTCCCGTCGAACGGTGCAAGCAAGAGGCTCGCGGTCTGCCGAACCGGTTTCGTCTTCTCGCCGGGACGCAGCATCTGAACGAAGAATGTCATCGTCCTGAAAACGGGTCCGCCGGTCAGCGGGTCGACGTATTCGATCGACAGAGCCTCGTAGGGATCACCATCCCAATCCTTAAATCGTTCCATCAGCTCCTGCATGCGCTCCCAACGATAGACGTACATCGGGGAGGAGAGACCGGCGCCGCGATGGTGCTGGAGGAACCGCGGCTTGAGTCCGCCATGATCGTAGGCTCGCCCGGAGTAATCCGCGGGCACGGTGGCAGTCTGCTGCTTTTTCCTGACCGGTTTGCCGTCGAGAATTTCGGTGTACTCGTGCTCGAAATAGACAGCGTTGAGGGTCTCGACCAGAGGAAGGTCAAGCACTGAAAGATTGATGGCGGGCTCATTTCCTACGTTGCCGTGGTTGTGCCAGGTATCGAGCGGGGTGAGCACCATGTCCCCCGGCCCGAACGTGATGTCCTCCCCGCCGACACCGGTGAAATTGCCCTTGCCGGTCAAGCCGAATCTGATCGCATTGGGAGAGTGGCGGTGCGGCGGCATCACCTCGTTTGCATCGTTGAGCCTGTAAGCCGTGTACATGGTGCTCACGGTGGCGCGCCGGGGAGAAAGGGCGGGGTTGACCAGAATGAGCGAGCGGCGCTCGGAGTCATCCATGGTCACAAGCTCTGCCGCGCGAAAAAGTATCGGCTCAATGTCGTCCTTGTAGCTCCACACATGCGGCACGGCCTTTTGCGTACCCATCAGCTGCTTGATCTCGTCGTGCTCGACCTCTGTCGAGGTTGCCCAGAACGGAAACATGTTTTTTGCGGCGATCTCGTCGTAGAGCGCCGCGAGAGCTGCTTCCCGATTGGGAAGACGCCGCGCCGCGCGGGCTGCGTTGCCTTTGTCCAACATTTCAGAATTCCTTGTCAGCTTTCCAGAAGTCTGCTTCCCGGAAGTCTTGCGCTGATCCGTCTCCAGTACCGTAACACAGGTGCGGAGGTGGTCAATCTCACCCGGGGGCTCGGGAACTGGTCATCAGGCGATCTTCTGCGAGCGGACATTGAGTGCGCCAGCAGCGACAACGGCGCCTTCTCGCTCGAGCGCCGCGATTTCCTCATCCTCGAATCCGTATTCGTACAGCACAGCGCGTGTGTGCTCGCCGTAGACCGGCGCGCCGGTGCGTACCGCGCCCGGCGTGCGCGAGAACTTCACCGGCAGACCCAGGGTCTGCACAGAACCAAGCTCGGAATGCTCCACCTCCACGACCATCTCGCGTGCGCGTGCCTGCGGGTCGGCAAGCGCTTGCAGCATGTTGTTGACCGGCCCGCAGGGCACACCCTTGTCTTCCAGAGCGGCGAGCCAGTGCGCCGTCGGTCGCGCACGGAAACGTTTTGCCAGCTCGCACTCCAGCTCCGCAAGATGCGCCATACGCTCGCTCCCGGTGAGAAAGCGAGGGTCATTTACGAGATCGTTGGCTTCCAGTGCTTCGAGCAGGCGCAGCCAGTTGCGCTGATTTGCCCCGCCTACGACAATCCAGCCGTCGGCAGCCTGGAACGCCTGATACGGCGCACTGAGTGGATGGGCAGAGCCCATGGCGCGCGGCGCAACGCCGGTGGCAAGCGCGATAGCCGATTGCCAATAGGTCTGCACCAGGGCCGCTTCGAACAAGGATGTGTCCACCCGCTGCCCCTCGCCGGTTCGCAGACGATGGGCGTAGGCCGCAAGAATTCCCATGGCCGCAATGATTCCGGCGGTGATGTCTGAAAGCGGAGCGCCGCATTTGATCGGAGGGCGATCTGAACTCTCGCCCGTGACGCTCATCAATCCGCTCATAGCCTGCGCTATGAGATCGAGCCCACGGCGCGTCCTGTAAGGTCCGGAGCGCCCGAACCCGGAGAGCGAGCAATAGATCACCGCCGGGTTGTATGCACGCACATCGTCATAGGCGAAGCCGAAGCGGTCCATCACGCCGGGAGCAAAATTCTCGACCAGCACGTCCGCACGCTCAACGAGCCGCAGCAGCACTTTCTTGCCGCCGGCGGTCTTGAGATCGATGACAACTCCGCGCTTGTTGCGGTTCATCATCAGGAATGCCGCCGACTCCTCCCCGATCTTCGGGGGAATCATATGGCGGCTGTCATCGCCCTGCGGTGTCTTCTCCACCTTGATGACGTCAGCGCCCATGTCAGCGAGCATGAGCGTGCACGTCGGCCCCGCCATGACGTGCGTCAGATCAATCACCTTCAATCCTGCCAACGGACCCATCACCTACACCTGTCTCTTCCTGAGCTCCCAAACGATGCTTCAGGCGAACCGCCCATCTCGAGTTGATATTGCGAAACCGCGTCGGGACGTGCACCCCTCTGATGATGGATTCACAGTGCTCCTGCGGTATAGCATCGAAATCCTCATCGATCCGGAAAAGGTGACACCATGCGAACTCCATCTATCCTGGCTGCATCCGTCATTGTCATCGGCTGTGCCATAGCTGCATTTGCACAGGCACAGAACGCGCCTGCTTTCGAGAAGAAGAATTATACCTATTCCGAGTGGACGAAGGGCCGCTTTTCCGAGGCGGTGACGGTCACGGGCCCCGGCAAAACCATCTTTCTTGCAGGTGTGGGCGCCGAGGATGAAAACGGTGCCGCCGGCACGATCCTGCATCCGGGCGATTTCACGGGACAATGCAAGTACGCCTACGACAAGATCAAGCGCCTGCTTGAGAAGCATGGCGCTACTTTGGGCGATACCGCCAAGATGGTGACCTATATCACCGATGTGCGTTATCAACCGGACTATGGAAAATGCCGGGTGGAGGCTTTTGGAAGCAATCCTCTGCCGGCCCATACCCTGCTGACCATCAGTCAGCTGGCGTGGCCGGGAATGATTGTAGAGATCGACGTCACCGCAATCGTGCCGTTGAAATAATTCTCCAGGCGTGCACCCGTTGACATTCCAGGCAAGGGCCTCAAGGCTTCTTGGAGCCCTTGCGTATCTCTACCCTCAATCGGACGTCAGCGGGTCGGCCTACCGGAGCAAACGCATGCGCTTACGCCATCGACATGAATGGGCGCTCGCGCTCGTCCTTGCTACTCCTGTCGCCGCATTCGGCAACATCGCTTTGTCGCAGACGACGCGAACAGTAAGACTAGTGGTGCCTTATACGCCGGGCAGCGGTCCCGATATCCTGGCACGCCTCGTGGCCGAGCAGGCCGGGCGTCAGAATGGCCCGACAGTCGTAGTCGAGGACCGTCCGGGCGCCGGCACGGTGATCGGCACTGAGGCCGTGGCTCGCAGCGCGCCAGACGGGAATACTGTTCTGATGGTGGCACCTTCCTTCATCATCAATCCCAGCTTGCGCAAGGTGAATTATGATCCGCTGCGGGATTTCGAGCCGATCTGCCATCTTGCGGCAACGCCCATGGTGATCGTCGTCAATGCGGCAGCGCCATACCGCAGCCTCGCAGATCTGCTTGATGCCGCGCGCGCCAAACCGGGCGAGTTGACGCTGGGAAGCGGCGGGCCCGGATCGTCGTTGCACATCGGGTTCGAAATTCTTAAGCGCGCCGCCGGGATAGAAATGACTTACGTCCCGTACAACGGGAATGCCCCCGCCATCAACGCGCTCCTCGGAGGGCATCTCACCTCGGTATATGCCGACTATCCAACCGTCGTGGAGCAGCTCAAAGCCGGTGCATTGCGCGCTCTTGCGGTTGGATCACGCAGGCGCGCGGAGGCGTTGCCGGACGTCCCGACCGTCGAAGAATCGGGGTTCAAGGATTACGACCTTGACATCTGGTACGGACTGGTCGCGCCGGCAAAAACATCGAACGATGCGCTGGCGCAGGCGGCCGACTGGTCCGCCTCGGCCGTCAAAACAGCGGACATCAAGCCAAAGCTGATCCTGCAGGGCCTTTACCCCGTCGGCATCTGCGGAGCCCCGTTCGGTGCACATCTGAAAAAGCAATATGAGGACTACGGGCGCGTCATTCGCGATGCGCAAATCAAGGCGGAGTAGGTTCGGGAGAACGCCCATGAATACCGGCACGTCATCGGTCATATCTCACGCCATCGTGGCAGCAGCGGCGGCGATCCTCTCGGGCGTGGCGACCTGGGGAGGGGTGAACGTCGTAAGCTCGTCCATGGCGCAGCAGACGGCCCTGGCCGGCGCGCAGCAGCTCATGGCTCAGCCTCTGCTCGATCTACCGGGCCGCGAAGTGCGTATGACCCTGCTCGATCGAGCTCCGGGTGCAAGCAGCCCTCCACATCGTCACCCGGGGCACCACACGTTCGGATACGTCATTGAGGGCAGCTATGAATTTGGGATAAATGGGGAGCCTCCGCGCGCGTTGAAGGCGGGGGACACGTTCTATGAACCGCCGAGCGCGCTGCATTCGACATCCCGCAACCCCAGCGCGGACCAGCGGCTGAAGATCGTCGTGTTCATGGTGGCGGATCAGAAAAACCCGAGCACCGTGAGCGAGTAAGCACGAGGATTGCGCTCGCTCTATCTTCCGAGCGAGCCGCGACAGCCATCATTTCAAACCGTTTATTCCGGTATCATCCGGAACAAGGGCGTCAAAGAATTTACGCCTGGAACGGCGGAGCTGATGACGGTAATCAGCCAGAGAGATGCATTCTCATCTACAGCTTGCGACGGTCCGAAGTGTAGCGCGCGCATCGCTCCTGGTCTTATAAGGAGTCCCGCCACCCACAAGCACAACTGTCTTTCCCTTTGGCTTCTTCGGAACGACGGAGCACTTTAGTGACTTGCTGTTTTGAACGACGTAGTACTTGGTAGCAAACGCTGGAACAGCCGAGCCGCTGATAACAAAAATGACGGCGAGGGCCGTGATTTTCATGGCTTGAGCGGCTCCACCGTTCCACTGGGCGGGGATTCAATTTATGGCCGTTTCTGGGGGCGAATTCAACCGCACCGCCCCCCCTGGGCGCTCTGTAGGGCGGTTTTGAACCCGGCGCGAAATGCTTATCGAAAGCCAAGACGGCGTACTACTCGGCCTCGGCGTCCCGAATCGAAGTCGCTCCTTCGCACGGACTAATGCGGCGGAAGCCTGTGCAGCACTTCGATGCTCCACCATACAAAATATGCGGCGATCGCTACTCCGAGCGCGATCTTGATCAGCTGTATCGCCCATTCACCTTTTGACATCGCCTGAGATTAGCATAGGCCTGCCCTGAGGCCGCAAATGCGCGCAGCGAGCGGCACCGCGCCGCATGCTGGTCGGAGCGTCTGGCGGGGGCTCGGTATCATGATAAGATCAGTTTCAATGCTGCGGGCCCTCTTCCGAGAAGCCGTGGCGAGGCGCCGGGCGGACTCATCTGCAGTGCCAACCCGAGCGCTGCACAAAAAGAGGGAGGAGCCATGCTTGAGTCGATCGTCTCGCGGCGGGCCATCGTGGAAGGCGGAATAGGATTTACTCTCGCCAATTTCGTGCCAGGCACGAGCCCCTTTGCGTTTGCCGCAACCATGGAGGAGCGCACCGTCGCTGCGGGCAAGGCTGCCGGCGCTGCCGACGTGAGCGGAATGATCTGGTCGCCCTATCTCGTGCCGATGCAGCCGGTCATCGCCGAGTTCAAGAGACAGACGGGCATCGGTGTTGGAGCGGTGCAGGATATCTCCATCTTCGACGCGCCGCAGCGAGCAATGGCGGAAGCCTTGTCGCGTTCGCCGCAGCTCGATTTCATCCACATCGATTCCAACATGATCCCGTCGCTCGCATCGGCCGGCTACCTTGAGCCGCTCGATGAATACATGAAGAAAGCGGAGTTCAAGATCGACGCGGTTGCGGACTATGCCAATTTCATGACCTACAAGGGACAGACCTACGGGATCCCGACCGACGGCAATGTGCACATCCAGTACGTGCGCAGGGACCTGCTGGAGGACGACACCAACAAGAAGAGGTTTGCCGACAAGCACGGCAAGCCGCTCGAGTTCCCTGCAACCTGGGAAGACGACCTCAGGATTCAGGAGACCCTGATGGATCCCTCGAAGGATCTCTATGGCTCCGGCAACCTCCGCAATCGCGCCAACGGCCCGACCTGGTGGTACATGATCTTCTACAGCGCCGGCGGGTTCACGTTCGACGACGATATGAACCCGACGCTCGATACCCCAGCCGGGCACTATGCCGTCGACATCTACCTCCAGGACAAGAAGGTCGCACATCCGGAGTCTCCGGGCTGGGGCACCCCGCAGATGATTCCACGCATCGCGCAAGGGCACGTGGTGAGTTGTCAGTATTGGGACGGAACCGCGAAGCTCAACGAGAATCCAGAAAAGTCGAAGACTGCGGGCAAATGGCTCTATGGCCTGGTGCCGGGCTCCGATTTCTCCGGCAAGCGCATCCATCGCTCAATTTCATCGCCCTTGGCCGCGCTGCTCATCAACAAATACAGCCCGCGTAAGGCGCAGGCAGCCTATCTCGCGCTCTGGCTCGGATCGGGCAAGAACAGCATTCCCATTGTTTCCGATCCCGTCAACACCTTCAACGATGCGTGGGCGAAGGAACACATGACGGCTCCGGAGGTCATCAAGGCGTATAGCGCGCCTGCGCTCAAGGCGATCGCGACCAACTTCGAGGTGGTGGCGCCACCGACATATCTCACCGGTTACCTGGAATTTCAGGACACGCTGGGCAAGAACCTGTCCGAGGCCTATGTCGGCCAGCTCGCGGCCAAGGATGTGCTGAAGAAAACCCAGGACGAGTGGAGTGCCATCGTGCGCCGTATCGGCCGCGGCAAGCTCAAGGAAGAGCTCGCGAGCTACAAAGCGGTAATGCCCAAACGCAACCTCCCGGCGTGAGGGGCTCGTCTCGTCGCCGCCGGGCGGCTCGCGAAATGCCGCGCTGCGGACCCGAGGCTTGAATGAGCGTGGCTAGCGCTTCGATCGCTACCGCACCCTCGCGGCGATCCGGGCGGGAAGGGTCGCGGCAGGAAGGCCTTCGACGCTTCCGCTCGGCA
>Ga0209331_1000211_pt1 | contig 21362 bp, 21 predicted proteins | sample JacPinW_OM3H0_M3_FD_187971 | JGI IMG/M metagenome (GOLD analysis project Ga0209331, IMG submission 187971) | Forest soil microbial communities from Algoma, Ontario, Canada - Jack Pine, Ontario site 1_JW_OM3H0_M3 (SPAdes) (version 2) | ecosystem: Environmental > Terrestrial > Soil > Boreal...
GAAAGGAGTGCGCGATCATGATCTGGTCGGAGACTTCCACCGCGTACACGAGAGCTCCTCTTAAGCAATCTCCCCCTCCCTTCCCTCCCCCGCCGCAAGTCGGGCTTGCCCGACTTGCGCAGTATAGTGCGGAACCCGGGCAGGCCCGGGTTCCGTCGGGGGAGGGTCAGGGTGGGGGATAACGGATCGGCTGACAGACCAGCTCGGAGTTGGGATCGAAAACGGCAGCGAGCCTCGCGGGCAGATCCGTGAAGCAAACGGGTGACGCGAGCAGCGCGTCGAGCGCCGGATCCTTGAGGAGCGCAAGTGCCGCGGCGAGGCGACGTTCGTGGCTCCAGCGCGGACGCCGCGAGGGCGCGACTTTGCCGACCTGACTCGAAACAAGCCGCAGCCGGCGGCTGTGAAAGGCTTCACCCAGCGGCACGGAGATATCGGCGCTGCCATACCAGCTCAGCTCGATAATGCTCGCTTCCTCTCCGGCCAGCGTGAGGGCGAGGCGAAGCCCCTCCCCTTTTCCGCTGGCATGGAAAACGAGGTCACAATCGCGCGGCAGCGCATCGGGCACTGCAAAGCGCGCACCAACCGCGCGCGCAAGCTCCGCGCGGCCGGGAACGATATCGACCAGGGTCACGTCTGCTCCCGGCAGGCGGCCACATAAATAAGCAACGAGTAGGCCAACAACTCCGCCGCCCACAATGGCAACGCGGTCGGCCGGGCCCGGCGCGCCGTCCCAAACGGCGTTAAGTGCCGTTTCCATGTTGGCGGCCAGCACGGCACGCTCCGTCGGGACATCCTCCGGAAGAGGAAACACAGCCGCGGCGGGAACATTGAATAGGTTCTGATGGGGATGGAGAGCGAACACGAGACGGTTTTGCAGATCGGCAGGCCCTGCTTCGACCCGCCCGACAATGGCGTAGCCGTACTTGACCGGAAAAGGAAACTGCCCGGCCATGTAGGGCCCACGCATGCGCTCATACTCCGTTGCCGGCACCCCGCCGCAGTAAACGAGGCGCTCGGTCCCACGGCTGATCGCTCCGAACAAAGCGCGTACCGAAACCTCGCGATCCTTGCGCGCGGCGATTTCCTCCTCGCGCAGCTCCGCGTGGCCGAGCTTGACGTACCAGAGCGCCGTCGCCTGCATCGATTTTTTCTATGCGATTTCAGGACAGGCAGCTATATGCTTAAAGCGCTGCAGAACCTGCTCATAGCCCGGATGAGCGAAGCGATATCCGGGTTCCCTCTCGCCACCCGCATGTCGCTTCGCTCATGCGGGCTACGACCCCTTTTCCATGTCCGAACGCTCCCTTTGCGACGAGCTTGCTGTGCCCGCCGCACTGCCGGCTTGGCGCCCGGCACTTTTCTTCTTGCTTGTCGGCTCAACGATTGCGGGCTTTCTCGGGCTCGGGGTCGTTGCCCTCTCCCCCGGCGGCTTCGGCGCAATCGATCTCCTACTCATTACATTGTTCGCGGTGACGCTGCCGTGGTTCGTGATCGGGTTCTGGAACGCCACCATCGGATTCCTGATCATGTGTTTTGCGCGCGATCCGGTCGCAGCCGTCACCCCGATTGCGGGTCGCGTGCAAGGTGACGAGCCGATCACCGCCTCGACCGCCATTCTGCTCTGCATCCGCAATGAGCAACCTGAACAGGTTGCGCGCCTGCTTGAACCGATGCTGGAGGGCATCGCTGCCGCGCAGCTCGGCGGCCATTTTCATGTCTACGTGCTCAGCGACACAAGCGATCGCGACATCGCCCGCGTGGAGGAGCTGCGATTTGCCGCTCTTAGCGAGACCTGGCGTGACCGCGTCCCACTGCGCTACCGCCGTCGATCCAGCAACACCGGCTACAAAGGCGGAAACATCCGCGAGTTCTGCGAACGCTGGGGCGAGCTGCACGATTTTGCGGTGATGCTTGATGCCGACAGCGCGATGGGAGTCGATCTGCTGCTCAAGCTTGTGCGCATGATGCAGATGGATCCACGCATCGGCATTCTGCAAACGCTCGTGATTGGAATGCCGTCAGCAAGCCCGTTTGCGCGCATATTTCAATTCGGCATGCGGCTGAGCATGCGCTCCTACACGATCGGCAGCGCGTGGTGGCAGGGGGACTGCGGGCCCTATTGGGGGCACAATGCAATCATGCGGCTTGCACCCTTTATCGCGTGCTGCCAGCTCCCTGTGCTTGATCATGGTGCACTGGTGAAAGGGCATGTCCTGAGCCATGACCAGATCGAAGCGGCCCTGATGCGCAAGGCAGGCTATGAGGTGCGGGTGCTGGCGCAGGAAGGCGCAAGCTTCGAGCAAAATCCGCCGACGCTCCTGGAATTCATTCGCCGGGATCTGCGCTGGTGCCAAGGCAATATGCAATACTGGCATTTCCTGCCGGCACCGGGGTTGCACGCGGTAAGCCGGTATCAACTCGCGCTCGCGATCCTCATGTTCTTGGGCTCCCCGGCCTGGATCGCCTTGTTGCTCCTCGGAGCTGTAGCGACGGCAATGGCGCCGGCGCCGGCCGATTTCATGCGCGCGGACCCAGGCATTGCGCTCCTTCTGCTCGTGCTTGCGATGTGGTTTGCGCCCAACATTGCGACCGTGATCGACGTGCTTGCGCGGCGCGAGCTGCGGCATCTGTTCGGCGGAGCAATCCGGTTCAGCACGAGCTTCGCCATCACAATGGCCTTTGTGCTCCTGCTCACCCCAATCATGTGGGCGAGCCACACAATATTTCTTGTCCGCCTCCTCCTGGGCCGCACGACGGACTGGTCGGCGCAGGCGCGCAACGATCATGTGGTGCCGTGGTCACTCGCGGCGCGACATTTGTGGCCGCAGACGTTGCTTGGACTGGCACCCATTCTCCTGCTCGCGATTTTTGCGCCGTCCGCGGTTCCGTATGCGTTCGTCATCGCCGCGGGACCGCTGCTCTCGATCCCGTTCGCGGTTGGGACGGCTTCTCCAGCGCTTGGCCGCGCCCTGATCGCCGCGGGCATCGATCGTTTGCCGGAGGAGACGGCGCCCCCACCCGAACTAGAGAGGCTCAAGTTGCCCGCGATTGAGCTCGTGCGGCAATACAGTCGTCGTCATTCCGGGACGCCGCGAAGTGGCGAACCCGGAATCCACGGACGGGGGTTATGGATCCCGGGTTCGCGGCCGCCCCAAGTCGGCTGTTGCCGACTTGGGCAATTAAATAGCCGATCTCGGGTGAACCCGAGATCGGTGGCCGCGCCCCGGGATGACAGCGCGCGCCTTGGACTGACTGCCCGCGAAGGATTGCGCGCACTGCCGGGGGTCGTGCGGTCATTGCGCCTTTACTACGGTAACCCTGAGCGCAGGGACGCCATGCATCGGCTTTATGGCCGCTTCGTCCAAGCGGGCGATCTCGTCTTCGACATTGGCGCCCATGTGGGGGATCGGGTGGCTGTGTTCCGCCGCCTTGGCGCGCGCGTGCTGGCGGTCGAGCCGCAGCCGGCGTTGGTGAAGACGCTGAGACTTCTTTATTGCCTCGACCCTGCCGTGACGATCGAACCCGTGGCAGCCGGTGCACGGACCGGGACCATCAAGCTCATGCTCAATATCGACAATCCCACCGTCGCAACGGCTTCAGGCCGCTTCGTGCAGGCCGCAAGCGACATTCCCGGCTGGAGCCAGGAAAAATGGACAAGCACCATCGTGGTACCAATCACGACGCTCGATGCGCTGATCGCCCGTCATGGCATGCCGGCCTTCGTCAAGATTGACGTGGAGGGCCTGGAGGCCGACGTGCTTGCCGGCTTGACGCACCCTGTTCCGGCACTCTCGTTCGAGTTTACGACCATCCAACCTGATGTTGCGCTCGCCTCCATCTCGCGCTGTGCGGAACTTGGCTATGATCGCTTCAACGCCATCATCGGTGAGCACCACGTTCTGATTCACCCTGACTGGCTGAGCGCCGGGGATATCGCGGTCTGGCTTACCGGCTTGCCGATGGCCGCCAATTCCGGAGACATTTACGCGCTCCACGGTTCAGCGTTCAGTATTCAGTGATCAGAAAGCTCTCCGTGTCGGCCGGCTCAACCGGCGGCGACATTCTTGGACATCCCCGCGGGCTTGCCGTCCTCTTCGCCACGGAGACCTGGGAGCGATTCTCCTATTTCGGCAACGCCGCGCTGGTTGTTCTCTATATGATCAAGTATCTGCTCCAGCCGGGGCGGGTCGAAACGGTGCTGGGCTTTGCCGCCGTGCGCGCCGCGCTCGAGTTCCTGTTCGGGCCACTCGAGATCCAGCCGCTCGCCTCGCAGATATTCGGGTTCTACACCGGGCTGGCCTATTGCGGACCGATCCTGGGCGGGCTCATCGCTGACCGGCTGCTGGGAGAACGGCGGACCGTTCTCGTGGGTGGCGTTCTGATGGCAATCGGCCATTTCATGATGGCCTTCGAGGCGCTGTTCCTGGTGGCGCTGTTGTTCTTGATCCTCGGCATCGGAGCGTTCAAGCCGAATATTTCGAGCCAGGTCGGTGCTCTCTATGCGCCCAGCGATCACCGGCGCGACCGCGGCTACTCGATTTTCTATGTCGGCATCAATATTGGTGCGTTTTTTGCGCCGCTCCTCTGCGGCACGCTGGCCGTTGCGTACGGCTGGCATTTCGGATTCGCAGCAGCCGGTATTGGAATGCTTGTGAGCCTCGCGATCTACGTTGCAGGCACCGGATTGCTGCCATCCGACCCTGTGCAGCCGGGAAGCGCACGGCAGGGGGCGGCCGTTCCGCTCAATCCAGCCGAGCGCCGCTCCGTGCGCGTCATCATCTTGGCCTGTGCAACGGTAACCCTTTTCTGGGCCGCCTATGATCAGCAGGGCAACACCATCCTGCTTTGGGCGGAGGACTTCACTGACCGGGCCATTGACCTGCGAGTCTGGCGGGGCGAGATTCCTTCGCCCTGGTTTCTCGCCCTCAATCCACTGTTCATTTTCGTGTTCACGCCGCTCATTGTGCGCGTGTGGGCACGCCAAGGCGCGCACGAGCCCTCGCCCGTTCAAAAAATGGCGTTCGGAGCCGCTTGTCTTGCCGTTGCCAACCTGACCATGGCGGCGGCTGCCTGGAGTAATGCTGGCAAAGCGAGTGCACTGTGGCTCGTGGGCTATTTCATGGTGGCAACGCTAGGCGAGTTACATCTGGCGCCGGTCGGGCTTGCGTTCATTTCAAAGACCGCTCCGGCGAAGGTGCTCTCGATGTCCATGGGGCTGTGGTTTGCCGCAACGCTGCCCGCCGACATTCTTGGGGGATTTCTCGGCGGCTACTGGACGCGCCTCACGCACACGAGCTTTTTTCTGCTGATCGCAGGCATTGCCGCATTGGCAAGCGCCGCGCTCTGGCTTCAGCGGTCAGCAGGCCTCAGTGCGTCCAGGGATCGCGGCGGCTGAAGGAAAAATTGTCGGCGTAAGAGATGATCCGGCGCGCTGCAGGCGTGGGACGGAAAAGCTGATACGCAATGCCGTGACGCTCGCAATAGGCGACGGCTTCCTCGGCCGTATCGAACTGCAGCCGGATCTGCTGGCGCATGTCGCCCGACGCGGTCCACCCCATCAGAGGCTCAATCTCGCGCGGCGTCTCAGGCTCGTAATCCAGAACCCACTCTTTCGTCCGCGCGGTGCCAGACTGCATGGCCGTCCTGGCGGGCTTATAGATGCGGGCAATCATGAACTCGCTCGTTGTGGCCTAAACGACACGGTGGTCGGGGCAGCAGGATTTGAACCTGCGACCTGGAGTACCCAAAACTCCCGCGCTACCAGGCTGCGCTATGCCCCGGGCGCCATCCGTGCGGCTCTCGATACACGCTCCGGTTTTCGCCAGCAAGCTTGCGCCGGCGCGCATTGGGCTATCCTAGTGAGGGCCGAAAATCGGATGTGCCACCCGGTCGCCCGGGGCGATCCCGAATTTCTTGGCGGTACCCGCAATCACTTCGAGCACCGCGCGCACCGGCCCCCCCGATGGCACGAGAGCCTCGGAAAGCGGCACCGTGTTTTCGGCAATGCGCAAAATCCTTCCGTCCCCGCGAATGAAGATCATGTCGAGGGAGATATAAGTATTCTTCATCCAGAAGCTTGTCGGCTGCTCCTGCCCGAAGTCGAACAGCATCCCCTGTCCTTCAGGCAACCCCCGGCGGAACATCAAGCCCCGCATTTGCTGCTCGGGCGTGATCGCCATTTCGACCGCGAAGGTATGCACTCCCGACTTGCTGACGATTTCCAGCGGCTCAAGATCAACGGCCACCGCGCGAACCGGTAGCGCGAGCACGACCAGGGCGGCCAAGGAGAAGGTATGGAGAGCCAGTTGCAGGAAGCGCATCAGTGAGGCCTCGAAGGAGAGGCCAAAATAGCGAACCGACCCGCACCCACGCAAACCCAAGCCCCATAACCCCGTCCGCCGTTATGGATTGCGCCTTCGCTGCAACCCAAATCGGCTGTTGCCGACTTGGGCGCTTAGAATTGCCCATCTCAGGTAAACCCGAGATCGGCTGGCGCCCCGCAATGACGGCGGTTTAGTGGGAGGCTGGACCTGTTGGTGCCCCTTCGGGCCGTACCTCGGCCGCCATCAGGCCCTTCGGTCCCGGGCCAAAGCGTACCATCACGAATTGACCCGGTCGCAACTCGGTGAGGCCAAAGCGGCGCAACGTCTCCATGTGCACGAATATGTCGGGCGTGCCCTCACCGCGGGTGAGAAAGCCGAAGCCGCGCAGCCGGTTGAACCATTTGACCTGGGCCCGCTCGAATCCGCCGGTCGGCGTGACGGTGACATGGGTGCGGGGCGGCGGCATCTGCGCCGGGTGCACCGCAGTCGAGTCATCCATGGACAGAATCCGAAAGGCCTGCAGCCCACGCGGGCGCTGCAACGCCTCGACGACGACGCGGGCGCCCTCATAAGCGACCTGGTAGCCGTCGCGCCGAAGCACCGTGACGTGCAGGAGCACGTCCGGCATTCCATTATCGGGGATGATAAAGCCGTAGCCTTTGGAGACGTCGAACCACTTGATGCTGCCGCTGAGCTCGATGACGCTCGCGGCCTCTTCGCCTAGCTCGCCCCCCGCGCCGCGGTCGACCCCTAAACCGCTGCCCGGCCCCTTCGGTAATCCGTCCGACGTCATAACGCCCCAACGCCGCCGCTTCGCCGTGGCGCATCTTGCGTGCGCTTCGAATCTTCCTCGTGCGCAAGATAGCATCACGCGGCGCACGGCCAAGGTAAAAATGCATTACACCGTGTAAACAGGTGGACGCCTGTGTACAATTTTCTCGAACGTGCGAATCAATGCGCGATAAGCGGCGTCAGCACGGTACCGATGTCATCGCGCACCACGAGATCGGCCAATTCATCGAACTCGGTAGGCTCACGATTGATAATCACGAGCCGGGCGCCGTTTCTTTTTGCCATCAAAGGAAATCCGGCGGCAGGCCATACGACCAGGGAAGAGCCAACTGCGAGAAAAAGATCACAGTCAAGCGTGACCTGCTCAGCGCGGCGCATCTCCCGCTCAGGCATTGCTTGCCCGAACGATATCGTTGCGGTCTTGATGTATCCACGACAGTGCGGACAATCCGGCGCGCGTTCGCCTGCCTCGCTGAACCGCTCGCGCACCCAATCGAGCTCGTAACGCTTCCCACAGTCGAGGCAGAGGGCATAACTGTTGTTGCCATGCAACTCGATGACGTGCTCCGCGGCGATTCCCGAGCTTTGATGAAGGTTGTCGATGTTCTGCGTGATTACGGCGGGGGCTTTCCCTGCGCGATAAAGGCTTGCCAGCGCAAGATGACCACGGCCTGGCTGCGCGGCGGAAAACTGCGCGTCCATTGCGAAGCGCCTTCGCCACGCTTCGTCGCGCATTTCCCGGCTCGCAAGAAAGTCCTCGAACGCAATCGGCTTGTTCTTGGTCCAGAGCCCACCCGGAGAGCGAAAATCGGGAATGCCGCACTCGGTGGAAATGCCGGCACCGGTGAAAGGCGCGATCACCCGTGCCGATTCGACCAGCCGAACGAGCTCGTCAATGGCACTCTCCAGGTCTTGCGCGATCATGTATGCTCTCTCCTCCTCCATTTTCTCGCCAAACGGTGCAAAGAGGTCACACCATGAGATATCTGCATACCATGTTGCGCGTGCGCAACCTTGATTCCGCGCTCGACTTCTTCTGCGACAAGCTCGGGCTCAAGGAGGAGCGCCGGCGCGTGGACGAGAAGAACCGCTATACGCTGGTGTTCCTCGCCGCCCCCGATGACGAGGGCCGGGTGAAGGAGAGCAAACGCACCGGACGCGATGCGCCGCTGGTCGAGCTTACATACAACTGGAATACCGAGGATTACGGCGAGGCGCGCTATTTCGGCCACCTCGCCTACGAGGTCGACGACATCTACGCCACCTGCGAGAGGCTGATGAAAGCGGGGGTCACCATCAACCGGCCGCCAAGAGACGGTGTCATGGCGTTCGTGCGCTCGCCCGACAAGCACTCCATTGAGCTGCTGCAGAAAGGCGATCCGCTGCCGCCGAAAGAGCCATGGAAGTCCATGCCGAACACTGGGAAATGGTGATTCCGATGCACCGGTTGTGATCAGGTCAGGGAATCAATCGAGCAGGATGAATGCCATCCCGGCGTTTCCTTGCCGGCGCTTGCAAAGGCCACTATATCTCGCCGCATTCCAAGCGCCCTTCGTCTAGCGGTCTAGGACATCGCCCTTTCACGGCGGTAACACGGGTTCGAGTCCCGTAGGGCGCGCCATTTCGCGCAAGTGATTTTCTGCAGTCCGCCGTCATTGGCGGCGTTGGTCGCTTGTGTTATCCGTCAAAAAGGGCCGCCTGATACCACTTAGTGATGGGCTCGGCGCGCTGCCGTGCAGCACAGACAAGCAACGCGGAGAACGCCTTCATGCGCAATCTTGATGTTTTCGGTTCCACGCGTTCGGCCGTGACGGTGGCCGCAGCGATCGGATTGCTCGCCCTCACCTGTTCCTCCACGGCGCACGCCCAGGACAACGGAGTGACGCCATCTGAAATCTCGATTGGAGCAATTGGCGCTTTGACCGGGCCGCTCGCTTTCATTGGCACACCCGGCCGCGACAGCATGACCGTTGCATTCAACGAGATCAACGCAAACGGCGGCGTCTGCGGCCGCAAGCTTCATCTCGGTTTCGAGCACGCCTCCTCGCCGGCAGAGAGCATCGCCGCGGTGAAGAAGCTCGTGGAGCAAGACAAGGTCTTCATCCTGGTGCTGGCATCCGGCAGCACCGGTGCCGCCGCGGCAGCCGATTACGTGCGCCAAGCCGGTGTCCCGACATACAATATCTACGGTTCGACGCCGATTATCCGTAATCCGTTCGCAAAAAACGTCTTCCACGGCGCCGTCGTGCCGGTCGAAGTCTCGGCCGCCGCTCTTATCAGCATGTTTTACGATGATGGATACATGCCAAAGAAATTCGGTATTCTGGCCGGCACCTATGCTTTCCCGCAGGCCACGTTGAAAGCGGCGCAAGATATTCTGAAACAAAAGGGAAGAGACTTCACGGTCGAGCAGTTCGATATCGGCGCGCGCGACTTCACCTCGCAACTGGTCGCCTTGCAGCGCCAGAGCGTCGATTCCGTGCTCGTTCTGGGAAGCTTTTCCGAGGCTGGATTCGCAATCAAACAGGCGCGGGAAATGGGGATGGCCAACGCGCGCTGGGTGGTTGACGGCTCCGCAGTCTCGACCGCCATCATCCCGATACTCGGTAATGCCGACGGTATCCGCGGCTATTACAACGCTCCGGCATTTCCCGGCCAGACGCCGGCCACCCGCGAATTCGAGGCGCGCCTCAAAAAGCATCTCGGCTCGATGCCGCAGGGGCGTCCCAGCGTCTACGATTTGATCGGCTATGGATCCGGTTACGTCGTAGCGGAAGCCATCAAAGCGACGAACTGTCAGTTGACGCGCGATCATCTGATCGACGCATGGTCGAACCTGAAAGATGCCGGGCCGGCGGTGCTTGGCGGCCTTGATATCACCTTTCCGGAAAGCTACACGCCGACCGATCACCAGGGCGTCTACCGGATTGGTGCGGCGATCGTGAAAGACGGGCAATGGCAGGTTTATCGCGTCATCGATAAACCTTGATCGTCGCATGCTCAGCCAGCTGGGATTTGTTGTTCTGGCGGGCATCAAATTCGGCGCGCTCTATGCGCTGACGGCACTGGGCCTCGTCGTTGTGCACAAGGCGACGAAAACCGTCAACTTCGCCCACGGTGCTTTTGCGATGCTCGGCGCGTTCGGGAGCTTCCTGATTGTCGTGAACTGGGGTTGGCCGTACTGGGCGGCCTATCTGATGATTCCGATCGCAATCGGGGTGATCGCCGCCACGATCGAGTTCCTGATTTTGCGCCGGCTGCGGCAGGCGGACATGTTTACCGTCGTTATCGCGACGGTGTTTCTGGGCATCGCGCTCTCCGAAGGATTTCGCCTGACCTACAACACCGAGCTCCTCGCAGTGCCCTCGTTGTTCGCGGCGCCGCCGTTCATTGTTGCCGGTGTGGTGATCACCAGGGACACGATGTGGGTCATCGTGGGCGCTTTGCTGGCGGCCTTGGCATGCATTGCGGTCTTCCGCTACGGGAGAATAGGCCGCGGGATGCGCGCCATGGCGGCGAATATCCGCGGCGCGCAGCTATGCGGATATTCCATCGACGGCGTGTACATGCTGGCCTGGTTTCTCGGCGGTGTACTCGCGGGACTGACCGGCGTGTTCATCGCACCGGTGACCGGGGTGTCAGTCGATCTCTCAATCGCAATCATCACGGCGGGATTTGTCGCCGGCGTGATCGGGGGATTCGATAGTCCGAGAGGCGCGGTTCTCGGAGGTCTCCTGCTCGGTGTGGCCGAGAGCCTCTCAGCGGCCTATGGGTCGAGCGCCATGAAGAACTGCATCAGCTTCCTGCTGCTCTTCCTGGTGCTCATGTGGCGTCCGCAAGGATTGTTTCCGGAAAGGTCCGGCCGCAGTGTCTGAGCGGCGGCTGGGCGGGCGGCCGGATTTGACAGCGCTCGGACCGGCCTTGCTCGTTCTCGTCTGCACAGCTGTCGGCCTTGGGCTCGATAGCTATCCGCAATACGTTATCGCGGTTGCAACCATATCGATGGTGGTTGGCATTGCGCTCGTGGTGCTGGTGGGGCTCGCTCGCTGCATCACGCTCGCGTCCGGCTCGATCATGGCCATTGGTGGCTATGCATCCACGCTCGCCGTCGCCAATCTGCACCTACCTTATCTCGTCACGCTGGTGCTTGCGATCTTGGCCGGCGGCGTGGCCGGCTGGATCATCGCATTTCCGGGAACCCGGTTCCGCGGCCACAACCTTGCCATGGTGACGCTGGTCTTTCAAAGCGTCGCTATCATTCTCATTCGTGAAGCGACGTGGCTTACCGGAGGCGCCGAGGGGATTCACGTGCCGCCGCCGGAAATCTTCGGCCTTGTGATCGCAAGCGACCGCGCCTTTCTGATCCTCATCGGCACGGCGTCGGCCGTGATGACGCTTGCCGTCACCATCCTGGTGCGCGGGCCCTTCGGCAAGAACTTGCAGGCCGTCGCCGGCAATGAGATCGCGGCGGAGGCGTTTGGTGCCAGCGTCCGCGGCTACTTGACCGCGGCGTTTGTCGTGAGCTCGGTCGCGATAGCGTTTGCCGGCGCGTTGCTCGCCCCGCGGGTGCGCATTCTCGATCCCGACAGCTTTGGCGTGCTGGACTCGGTGTTCATGCTGGCCTACCCGATCATCGGGGGCATGCACTCGGTCTGGGGCGGCCTGCTTGGCGGCGGGGGATTGCGCGTTCTGCCGGAGCTGCTGCGGCCGGTCGCCGACTACCAGGAGCTATTCTTCGCGGCGCTGGTGATCTTCGTCGTCATGTTTTTTCCGGGCGGCTTGACCGAGCTCATACGCCGCACCACTTCCACGTTCAAACAACATCCGACCCGCGTATCGGCGTCATCGTCAGCACTGCCTGCTTGCGCGGCAGTTTCTTTCGAAACAGGTCAGCGCGCCGATGAATTGCTGGTTGTCAAAGGCGTTGACAAGCATTTCGAGGCGCTGCACGCGGTCAATGCTGCGAGCCTGAGCGTTCCCATGGGAGGAATTCACGGGCTGATCGGCCCCAATGGCGCCGGCAAGACCTCGCTGTTCAATATCATATCGGGTTTTCTCGCGGCCGATGGCGGCCGCGTCGCCTTCGCCGGCACATCACTGCTCGAACTGCGCCCGCGCGATCGCATCGGTCTCGGTATCACCCGCACGTTTCAGAACGTCGCGATATTCGGCCAGCTCTCCTGCCTCGACAACGTGATCATTGGGCTCGGACGCAACCCGGTCATTCATGCCATGGCCGCGAGCCTTGATCATTTTGTCGGCGGCGCAGCGACACAGGACGCAAAGCACCGAGCCCTCGTCGCGCTTGAGGCGGTGGGCCTTGCCGATCATGGCACTTCGCGCGCCGGATCGCTGTCGCTCGGCGCGCAGCGCCGCCTTGAGATCGCGCGCGCCATCGTCTCCCAGCCGCGCCTCATTTTGCTGGACGAGCCGGTCTCCGGGGTTGCCGAGTCCGAGACCGAAGAGCTGCGTGATCTCCTCATCCGCATCAATGCCGAGCGCAACATCGCGCTCCTCGTCGTCGAGCACAATATCCCGTTCGTGGCAAAGCTCTGCCAAAGCCTTTCGGTTATGGGCGCAGGACGCATCGTTGCACAAGGGAGCCCGGCGGAGGTGATCTCGCTCCCGATCGTGCGACAATTGTATTTCGGCGAGCAGGTAACCGCATGATCGCGTTGCGCGTCGCGGACCTCACCGTGACCTATGGGCCGGTGGTCGCGGTCAGCGATCTCAGCTTTTGCGTCGAGCGCGGCGAGACGCTGGTCCTGCTGGGTCCGAATGGCGCCGGCAAGACGTCCGCGGTGGAAGCCATCGCGGGACTTCTTCCGAAGCGCCGGGGCACGGTGGAGTTTCTCGGCGCGGACATTTCGCGCTTGAGCGCGAGCACCATCGCGCGCAGCGGCCTTGCCCTGGTGCCGCAATGGCGCGAGCTGTTTCCGGCCTTTTCGGTGGAAGAGACTTTGATTGCCGCGACCACGGCGGCTGCCGGCCGTCAACCGGCGCCGCTGCCGGCCGTGTACGAGCTGTTTCCGGTGTTGCAGGAACGCCGCCGGCAGACGGCGGGATCGCTCTCGGGGGGCGAACAGCAGATGCTGGCCATCGCGCGTGCCTTGGTGACGAACCCGAAGCTGCTGCTGCTGGACGAGCCATCCGCGGGGCTCGCCTCAGGCATCACGCGCACGCTGATTGCCACCATCGCCCGCATTCGGCAGAGCGGCGTCGCGATTGTGCTGGTCGAGCAAAACATGGAGATCGCACGCGCTCTCGGCGAGCGATGCTGCATGCTCAGCGCCGGCCGGCTCGCTTGGTCGGGCTCGATGCACGAAGCAATAGAAAGAAACGAAGCCGAACGCGTGTATTTCGGTGAACATCGGCAAAGTCGTCCAGCGGAGGGTTGATATCAGGCGAAGCCCAAGAACTCCGCCGCTTGTCCCGCTAATCTGCGCTCAGTAAGTTCGTTGCGGGGTCGTAGCCCGCATGAGCGAAGCGACATGCGGGTGGCGAGAGGAAACCCGGATATCGCTTCGCTCATCCGGGCTACGGCTCAACGAGCAGCAGGTAACAATGGCCGCGTTGTTCAGCGTTGGATTTCCCACGGGAATGGAAGGCTTGACCTATCCCATCCCGTTTTCAAATCCCGAGGATTTGGTGCGTATCGCCAAGCACGCCGAAGCGCTCGGCTATCACTCGGTGTGGGGCAACGATCATATGACTACCCAGCATTACGTGCGGGCGGAGTTTCCGGTTCCGCCGCGTTTCTGGGAGCCACTGGTTACGTACGCGTATCTCGCCGCTCATACCAGTACGCTTCGTTTCGGCACCGGCGTTCTCGTCCTGCCGATGCGGCGCGACATTGTGGTCACCGCCAAGCAGATCGTCACGCTCGACCATCTCAGCAATGGCCGGGCGGAAATCGGGGTCGGGATCGGCGCCTACCGGGAGGAGTTCGAGGCGCTCAATCCCGCGAGCCGGGTTCATCGCGGCGACATGGTCGAGGAAGGCGTGCGCGCGTTGCGGCTCCTGTTCTCGCAGCGTGAGGCGTCGTTCGAGGGCAAATACTACAAATTCAAGGATGTCGAGCTGTTCCCGAAGCCGAAGCAGCACAAATTGCCGATCTATTTCGGGGGCAATAATGCGGCCCATCTTCAGCGCACTGCTTTGTCCGGCGACGGCTGGATTCCCGCGGCGATGCCGCAACCGACGCTGCGTCGAATGGTGGCGGAGCTCAAGGAGATGACGGAGAAAGCCGGACGGAAATTTTCGGAGTTGGAGATCGCGCCGCAATACATCGTGCATGTCGATCGCGACCAGGAGAAGGCCGTCGCGCGGTTCCGCCAGAGCCAGATGTACAAGCATCTTGAATCGCTCAAAAAGTCGACGCTCAAAGGCCAGGCTTCGCTCAATCCGGAAGACGTCAATCTGGTCGGGAGCATCGAGACCGTAATCGCGCGCGCCATGGCTCTGCGCGAAGCCGGCGTGACGCATTTCCTCGGGCTATTCTTCGCCGCCAACAGCGTTCCCGAGCTGCTCGATCAGATGCAGATTTTCGCGGAAGAAGTCCGCCCCAAAATCACGTGACACTATCGGTGACGGTCAATCAATCGGCGGCAATCGGACAGCGCTCTCTGGGCGATCCCAGCCTCTTGTGGCCGCTTGATCCGCCGCTCCTGCGCGGCTGCCCGCGCACCAGCACGCCGGAGATGCAATATCCGCTGGAGATCGACTTCGACTATGCGAACGTTGCCAAGGACATCTTTCGCCAGCCGCCGCTGCCGGGTCTTGCCCGCTGGGCGCCGCTCCTCCCGCCGCTTGCAGCGGGGCTGTCATTGGGCGAAGGCGGAACCGCGCTCGTCGAGAGCGACGCCATGGGCCGCTGGGCCGGTCTTCAAGGTCCGATCTGGCTCAAGGACGAAAGCCGCAATCCGACCTGGAGCCATAAGGACCGGTTGAACTACTGCATCGTCTCGACGGCCTTGGCGAACGGCGCGCGCGGCATCGCGGTTGCATCGAGTGGAAATCACGGTGCCTCCGCGGCAGCTTACGCGCGGCGCGCAGGCTTGCGCTGCGTCGTCATCTCCACTCCCGGTGCGCAGAGCGCGTTTGAGCATTTTCAGGCCGCACTGGGCAGCGACTTCCTGCTGGTGCCGCCCGATGAGCGCTGGCCCACGCTCAACCGCATTGTCGATGAAACCGGCTTCATGCCGGCGAGCAATCTCACTCGCTTCCACACCGGCAATCCGTTCGGACCCGAAGGCTACAAGACCATCGCCTATGAGATTTTCAGCCAGCTCGGCGGCCGTGTCCCCGGCACCGTTGTCCTGCCGACGGGCTACGGGGAGCTTTTGTTCGGCGTCGCCAAAGGATTTCGCGAGCTCAAAAGCATGGGCATGTCGGATGCGATACCCCAAATTGTTTCGGCGGAGCCCGCGGTGCGCGCACCGCTCGCTCACGCCATGTCACGTAATGTCGCCGCGGCAGAGGTGGCAGGCCCCGCCTCGCTCGCGGCGGGCATTGCCTGCACGGTGAGCTCCTATCGGGCGGTGGTGGCGCTGCGCGAGACAAGAGGCCGCCCCCTGACCTTTCACGAGGAGGTCGTTGCAGAGGCCGCGCGCGCACTGGCGCAGCAAGGACTGTGGCAGGAATATTCGGGGGTGGCGGGACTTGCCGCCCTGCGCGAGGCAAGCGAGCGCGGCGAGGTCTTTGCAGAACCGGTCGTGACGGTTCTGACTTCGACCGGATTGAAGGAGGTGCCGGCAACCTCCATCGCATCATCCTCCACGGCGCGGCCGGCGCTCGACAGCCTCCTCGCCTCGCTACAGCGAAATTGAGAGCCGCACATGACGCCGCCGCTACAGATCGGGATCTGCGTCGACGGCAGCGACCCGCCGTCTTCGTTGCGCGGGCTGGTCGAAGCAGCGGACGCGGCGGGCGCCGCCAATCTGTGGATCGCGACCCACCTTTTCTACCGCGAGCCGATCGCTTCCGCCGCGGTGGCGCTAGCGGGAAGCCGCCGTCTCGGCGCCGTCCTGATGGCGATGAGCCCTTACACGGTTCATCCCGTCTACGCCGCCACGGCGGCAGCCACGCTCGACGAGCTTTTCCCCGGTCGCGTGCAACTGTGCTTCGGCGTGGGCGCGCCGGCTGCTCTCGAAGCAGCGGGGGTGAGTGCCGAGCGTCCAATCGAGACGCTGCGCGAAACCATCGAGGTGGCGCGCATGCTGCTTTCCGGCGAGCCGGTCAAATTTTCCGGCAGGCGGTATCGCATATCCGGCCAGCTTGCCATGGGCGCACATCCTCTGCCGCTGTGGCTTGCCGCATCCGGCCCGCAAATGCTCGAGCTCGCGGGCGAAAAAGCCGACGGCGTGGTCATCAGCGCCGGCACTTCGCCCGCGTTTGTCGGCTGGTGCCTTGATATCGTGCGGCGCGGCGAGGAACGCGGCGGAAAAGCCATCAAGAAGGCAGCACTCGTCCTCTGTTCAGTGGATAAGGATGCGCATCGGGCGCACGATCGCGTGCGGCGGCGGCTCGCCTACGTGCTGCGCGGGACGCATCACGCCCGCAATCTGGAACTTGCCGGAACCCGCCTGGATCAGCCTGCTCTGGCCGCGGCCTTTGACGACGAGAATTGGCAACGCGTCGACGCGTTGACGAGCGACGACGTGGTCGCTCGTCATTGCGCGAGCGGCACACCCGAGCAAGCAAGGGCCGCACTGCAAGTTTATCGTGACGCCGGTCTCGACGAGATCGTGCTCTACGGCATGCACGATCGTGCCGAGCTCGAAGACGTGCTCGCCATTACGCGCCCGCAAGGGGTGGCCATCGGGAGATGAAAGTATGTTTGTCAGAAACGATTTGAGGGCGATCGCCGAAAAAGTGCGCCAGAAAGTGTTCGCCGCGTGCGAAGCGCCCGCCGACATCATCATTACCACTGACCCGACCCATGTCGGTTATGCGTGCGGCTATCGCAGCCTGTTGTTTGATCTCATGCGCGACTATCGCACGGCGGCAATCGTCGCGCGCGACAAGGTAGTGCTCGTTACCGGAGCAAGCGATGTGGCGGCGGCGCTCGAAGTGCTGCCCGACCCCGCCTGCATTTACCGCTACGGCATATTCTTCTTTGAATCGAGCGAGGGAGCCAAGCTTGATCTTTCAGCGCTGCCGAAACTGCAGGGCACATTTTCAGAGGCGCTGCGCGCCGCCGTCGCGGCAGCCGTAAAACCGCAGGATTGTGTCGGGCTTGATTGCGCCCATGCCTGCGAGCTTGAAGAGCTGAAAAATATGGTGAGCGCGCGCAGCTTCGATGCGCGGCCCGCCATCATGCAAGCTCGGCGGACCAAGCTTCCGGAGGAAATCGAAAAGATCGCCCGCGCCGCGGCCATTACCGAACACGGCCTCCACAAGGCATTCGCCCAGGCGCGAGCCGGGGTGACCGAGCTTGAGTTGAGCACCACCATCGCGAGTGAAATGCGCGCCGGAGGCGGCGTGCCGCGATTTGTGGTCGTAACCTGCGGTGAGCGTAGCGCACTGGCCGATGCCTATGCCATGCCAGCGAAACTAAAGAGCGGCGATCTCGTGCGCTTCGATATCGGCTGCACCGTTGACGGTTATTGGGCCGACATGGCGCGTAGCGCCGTCGTCGGCGAAGCGACCCGCGAGCAGCAGGAGCGGTACGATGCTCTGCTTGCGGGAGAAGAGGCCGAGCGCGCGCTGGCACGCGCAGGCGTGAGCGCCGGCGATCTCTTCAAGGTTGCGGTCGACCGGGTGCGCGAGGGTGCGTTGCCCAATTACAAGCGCAGCCATTGCGGGCATGGCATCGGCATCGACGTGCACGAATTTCCGACGTTGAGCGCGGCAAACCAAGGCGTCGCGCTCGAAGACGGCATGGTGCTGTGTGTCGAGACACCCTATTACCAGATCGGTTGGGGTGGCATGATGGTCGAGGATATGATCGTCATTCGGCCGAATGGCAACGAGTGCTTGACGCATTTGCCGCGCGAGCTGCGGCGCCTTTGATCGCTTGCTCTACTCCTGCCGGACCGCGATCGCCTCGATTTCCACCATCAGATCGGGATGCGCCAGCCGGCGAACCTCGACCGTGGTCGAGGCCGGTAGTGCGACGCCAAGATAATCGTGGCGAATGTCTACGTGGCGAAAGAACTCGTCGATGTCGGTGACAAAGGTCGTGGTCTTCACGAGATCAGCGAGCGTGCAGCCGGCTGCTGCCAGCGCATTGCGGAGATTTTCGCCGACCTGCTATCTGCGCCCGCATGTCGCGTGGGCCGACGATTTCACCCGCTTTGTTGCGCGCGAGCTGCCCGGAGACGAAAATCAGCCGCTGAGTCTCCACTACGACGACGTGGTTGTAGAGCACATGGCCCCCAAGCGCGCGTTGAAACAGCGTCTGCGGTTGGATCTTCTGCGTCGGCATAATCAACCCTTATTGCTGAGGCCTTGTTGCTGAGTCCCACAACTGTCATAGACGGTCTTCGCGAAAGGCAATAGAATTGCGCCGCTTGGGCTTGTGGAAAAGCCGCAGGGGATTTCTCATGCATTCCAGCAAATCAAATCTGTCACGCCGCCACGTACTACAGCTCGGCACAGCCGGTGCAGCCGCATCTGTTTTTACGACGCGTGGCTCCGCAGCGCCGGTGAAGATCCGCTACGCGACTGGTGGCGGCATTGGCCCGAACGAGATGGAGACCATCATCTTCCTCGATTACATGAAGCAGAACGTGCTCAAGAGCTACGGCAAGTCCTACGAGCTTGAGATGACCTTCACGCGCGGCACTCCAGAAGCCGCGACCTTGCTCGCCGCGGGCCAGGCGGATCTCGGCACGCTCGCGTTCTCGACCTTCGCCACCGCGATTGCCAAAAACGCGGTGCCAGGCGGCTTGACCATCATTTCTGACAACTATCAGGACGGCCATACCGGCAACGCCACCAATACGTTCTTCGTGCTCGAGGACTCGCCGATCAAGACCATCGCCGATCTCAAGGGAAAAAAGGTCGGCATCAATGCCTACGGTTCCGCGGTCGACCTTGTGCTGCGAGTCGTGCTCAAGATGAACGGCATGGATCCGAAGAAGGATGTGCAGATTGTCGAGATCAATTTCCCCAACATGGCCGCTGCCATCCGCGAGAAGCGCATCGACTGCGGCGTGCTGGTGATCCCCTTCCTTGCGGTCGAAGCGCCCAAAGGCGATCTGCGGCCGCTGATCACCGGGGGTGATGCGTTCGGGCCATCATCGGTCATCTTTCAGGTCGCCGCGACCAACTTCCTCAATGCCAACAAGGAAGCGGTGCGCGGTTTCCTTGCCGACTACGTCACCGGGCTCAACTGGTATTACGACAAGGCGAACCGCACGAAGGCGCTCGAGCTCGTCTCTGGCCTCACCAAGTCGCCGGTCGAAGTGCTCGACGGCTATTTCGCCACCGGCAAGGACTATTATCGCGACCCGAACGGCTGCGTCCCGGTGATTGCAATCCAGAAGCCGATCGATGCCATGGCGGCAGAAGGGCTCATCCCAGAGAAGGTCGATGCGGCGAAATATCTCGATTTGAGCTTGCTGCCGAGACCGTGCGCGACCTGATCCGGCCGAAAATCGAGCTTCGGCAGGTTGCGAAAACCTATGCGAGCGATCGCGCTGCGGTACTCGCTTTGCGCAACACCGATCTTGCCGTCGCCGACGGCGAATTCGTTTCGATCGTCGGACCGTCTGGCTGCGGCAAGAGCACGCTGATCTACATCGTCGGTGGATTTCTTCCCGCTGAAGGTGAAGTGCTGGTCGACGGCCGCGCAATCACGGGGCCGGGCACCGGGCGCGGGGTGGTGTTTCAGGAATATGCGCTGTTTCCATGGCTCACCGTGCGCGGCAACATCGGCTACGGCCTTGATCGGCAGGGTGTGCCGGCTGTTCGGCGCAACCAGACTGTCGAACGCCTTATCGGCGTGATCGGCCTGCAAGGGTTCGAGGACCGTTTCCCGCGCGAGCTGTCGGGCGGCATGAAGCAGCGCGTCGCCATTGCCCGCACGCTCGCTTGCGAGCCTGCGATCCTGCTGCTCGACGAGCCATTCGGCGCGCTGGACGCGCAGACTCGCGAGATCATGCAAGACGAATTGCTCCGGTTGTGGCTCGAGAGCCGCAAGACTGTCCTGATGGTGACCCACGACGTCACCGAGGCCGTCTATCTGTCGAACCGCATCTGCGTCATGTCGGCGCGGCCCGGGCGCCTGGTCGAGGAGTTCAGGGTCGAGCTGGACCGCACCAAACCGCGCGAGGAAATCTTCCTCTCGGACGCTTTCAATCGCGTCCGCAACCAGGTCTGGTTGTCGGTGCGCAAGCGGGCGCTCGCGGCGGAGAGCAAGAATGCGCCGTGACCCCCTTGCGCATGCATTGATCCGGACCGCACCGCTCCTTCTCCTCGGCATGCTTTGGCAGGCGGCAAGCTCGGCCGGGTTGATCAATACCGCGTTTCTGCCCTCACCTGCGACGATTTCGGTCGCGCTTGCCGACCTCCTCGGCGGCGGAGAAATCGGCAGAAATATCTTTATTACTCTGTTCCGCGCCGGCACCGGACTTTTGCTCGGCGCCGTCTGCGGCATCTGGCTCGGGTTGATGATGGCGCGGTCGCTCAAATTCCGCGCCTGGGTCACGCCGATCATCGGTGGTACCTATTCGCTTCCAAAGTCGGCGCTGATCCCGCTGTTCGCGCTGTGGTTCGGCATCGGCAGCCTCACCGCGATCTGTGCCGTCTATCTTGCCTGCCTCTTGCCCATGACCGTCAACACTTTCCTGGGCGTGGTCTCGACACCCAAGGTGCTGACCTGGAGCGCGCAAGCCCTCGGAACGAGTGAGCGGCAAATGCTCTCGTGCGTTTACCTGCGCCACGCACTGCCCGACATCTTTACGGGTTTGCGCATTGCGCTCGGCTTCTCCTTCGTGCTCGCGATTTCATCGGAAATGATTGCGTCGACCAGCGGCATCGGCAAGCTCGTCTTCTTCTACGGCGAGAACGGCGCCTATGACTACATGTTCGCCGCGATTGCCTGCGTGATCGCCGTCGCCTTCCTCTGCGACCGCGCGATGCTCGCGGTGTCTGGCTGGTGCCTGCGCTGGCACGAATCCGCGGCGAACGCGAGGACCGCGTGACGGCCCGGCCACACGAGGAGGGTGTCAAAGCAGCCGGCCTGCGGCTGCGCTCGCTCGCCTCGGTAATGCTGCTGCTCGTAATCTGGGAATCGGCGGC
>Ga0209331_1000212_pt1 | contig 21252 bp, 15 predicted proteins | sample JacPinW_OM3H0_M3_FD_187971 | JGI IMG/M metagenome (GOLD analysis project Ga0209331, IMG submission 187971) | Forest soil microbial communities from Algoma, Ontario, Canada - Jack Pine, Ontario site 1_JW_OM3H0_M3 (SPAdes) (version 2) | ecosystem: Environmental > Terrestrial > Soil > Boreal...
TACCGCTCTGGAACGGGTCCGGCCGGTGGTGATCGCGCAAAAACGAGAGAATACCGATCTGTTCCCTTTTCAATCGATCGACCTGGTCGGTAAACCGCCCACTCATTTCCTGCGCCGGTTTTGGTTCCGGCAACTGCTCGACCGGCCGTGGCAAATTTCGCGCGTCGAGATCGACGCTTTGCGCCGAATTTTGAAGCGGACGAACGCGCAGTTGTTGCACATCTATTTCGGTCACATCGCCGTGCATCTGCTGCCACTGATTCTCTCGTGGCCTAAGCCGACCGTGGTTTCATTTCATGGCGCCGACGTTTTGGTCGACTTGCACAAATCAGGATACCGGAGCCCGACCGAAGAAATGCTCGCAGTCGTCAAGCGCGTGCTCGTGCGCTCGGAATCGTTGCGCAAAGCGCTAATCAATCTTGGCTGCGACGAACAAAAGATCGACATCGTGCGCACGGGGATTCCGCTGGACGAATTTCCGTTTCGCGAGCGTGCTTTTCCAGAAGACGGCGAGTGGCGTTTCGTGCAGGCCTGTCGATTAATCGAGAAGAAAGGAATAACGACGTCGTTGCGCGCCTTTGCCAAATTCAGCGCGCGTTTTCCAAAATCGACAATCACCATTGCCGGCGAGGGCCCGATGCTAAATGAACTGCAAGCGCTGGCAGCCAAGCTCAAGATCGACAATCGAACAAAGTTTACCGGTTTGATTTCGCAGGAGAAGCTGCGCGAGATTTTTTACGGGTCGCAGATTTTTCTTCATCCAAGCGAGACCGGGCGCGACGGCAACCAGGAAGGCGTTCCGAACTCGATGCTGGAAGCGATGGCGAGCGGCCTGCCCGTGTTCGCGACCGAGCACGGCGGAATTCCGGAAGCGATCGAAGACGGCGCGAGCGGGATGCTCGTTTCGGAACGCGATCATGAAGCGCTGGCGTGCGCATTGCTCGACGCCACGGAAGATCGACATCTTCTCTCGCAATTGGCACGCGGTGGTGCCGACGCCGTCGCGCAGAAGTTCGACCGGCAAACGCAGGTCAGAAAGCTGGAGGATTTATACTTGGGAACGATGGGTTCGCGAGCTGGGTGAAGAAATTCTCCAGTTGTTTTCGACCGGAGCGGAAAGAGAGCTGTTCCATCCCGCGCCATTGCGATTCGATGATGGCCGTGGCGCGCACGGTTGTGTTCTTGAGCAATTCGAGCGCGATGGAATGTAACTGCTCGATGCTGCGCCCGTCTCCGCAGAAATTCGGAAAAGCGATTCGCTCGATCGCGCCGTCGCCGCCAACACAAATCGTCCGGGCGAGAAGCGCGTCGCCTGCGGCCTGACCGGGCACGCGGCTGCGATCCAGTTGCAGCACGATTTTGTGTTTGGTGACTTCGCGCAGGTACTCGGCGTAGGGTTTGCGCTTATTGATCACGCGCAGCTTTCCTTCAGGGAATTTCATTTCGGCAAGCAATTTCGCGCCTTTGCGTCCGTCGAAGTTGAAAACGGTCACCGGTTCGTTCGTCTCCTCGCAAAGCCGACGCGCCATTAACACCGCCGTGGCGTGATTGCGCGAAGGCACATCCCATTCGCGTGTCCCAATGAAAATGCCCGATTGCTGATTCGGTTGCATCGACATGTTCCATTTCACCTCTTCCAGCGGGTAAGGCGTGGGAATGAACGCGACCGTGATGGGGTCAAGTTTGCCGCGAGCCTGCCGGAAAATCCCGGTCGCTTCCTGTGTCGTGGCAATGCAACCGTCGGCTTCGGCCGCGATTTCTAAAAAGCGGGAAAGTTTTCTGCGATCGGACAACTGCTGCGCGATTTGATGCAGCCCCGTTTCTTTAAACGAAATGGCAACGGTGCGTTTGATTTTTTTGCACTCCATTAGCGCGTGCTGCGACGCCTTGAAGTTGCCGCGGAGCAAAATCAAAACCGGGGCCTTTTCCGCGAGCGCGACTTTCACGTCGCGATGAAACGCGCCGTTGGTGCAGGCGGCGAAGCCATGGAAATTGACCGGCGGATGGGCCGGCGAATCGGGCTCGGCTAGTTCGTCGAAGTACTGTGCGAGGTCGCGGCCGCCCGGACTAAGGACGGTCAGCTTGAAATTATCTGCGTCCGGTGACGCCATTGTCACTCGTCGATGTCAGCCGGCGTCGGCGTGGCTGCCTTCAGCAGATTTTCGTCGCCAGTTTCATCCAACGGCCCGACCGGCTCGGCTTTGCGGATTTCGATCGGTTCGCCGTCGTTGGGTTGAACGGGAATCGCTTTCATGATCGGAGCATTTGGTTGCGGCGGTTGCGCGATCGCTCGAACCGCGCCGGTAGGTTTACTGTTGTCGATCTTTCGTTCGACGACTTGAGGCTGTAACTCCGGCGTTGGCTCAGGCGTCGGTTTAAAAGTTGGCCTGGCCGAATTGTAGGGATCTTTGTCTGCGAGCAGCGTCGGACTCTTGACGAGCACCGGTTTCAATTCGTGAAGATCGACGGCGGATTGCGCGCGCGGGAACTCGCTCTCGGGAAGATCGCGCGCGACGATCCTGACGCGCGGTTCCCCATGAACGTTGCATGGGTCGCCCGGCATTTGCGCGGCCGTGCCGATTTCCATGTAAGTGGTGCGGCGCTGCACGGAATCGCCGCTCGAGATTTTGACGGTGTCGTAACATTTGTCGGTCGCGAGCAAACCGGAGCGCGAACAGATCTCGAACTTCTTCAGCGTGGGCGGCTGGGTAATTTCTTTCGGGACGTGACGCGCAACCGATGCATTCATGATGTCGACCCAGACGGGCAACGCGATCTCGTGGCCGAATGCACCGCGGTAAATCTTTTGCGGTTTATCGAAGCCGGCCCAAACCGCGCAGGTTAATGCGCTGTCGTACCCGGCAAAAACTGCGTCGGTAAAATCGTAGGCCGTGCCGGTTTTTCCGGCGGCCGGAAATTTCTTCAAACCGAATTGCGTGCGCGCGGTCCTTCCGGTGCCGGATTCGAGTGCGTCGACCAGACACGAATGAACTTCGTAGGCGGTTTCCTTCTTAGCGACGTTTTGCCGGCCGCCGTGCTCCCGTTGCGCATGCCATACGGTGCCGTCCTTTTCTTCGATCCGCTCCAGAATGTGCGGTGCGGTGGCGCGCCAACCGCCATTCGGGAAAATGGTGTAAGCGAGTGCCAGCTCCGCGAGCGTGACTTCGCTACTGCCCAAAAAAGTCGCGGGATAAGGACGCAGCTGGGAACGAATCCCGGCGGTGCGGCAAAGTTGGATGACATTGTCCACGCCAACATCCGTGCCGATGCGAACGGTGGCGCCGTTCTTCGACTTCGCCAGCGCCTGACGTGCGGTCATTGCGCCTTCGTAGCGGTTGTCTTCGCTTTCCGGTCCCCACTCTCCCAAAATTCCGGTCGTTCCGCCGATCATGACCGCGCGATTATCAAGCGCTGAATCCTCCACCACCGTGCCCGGATACATGTCCTTTTCGAAAGCAGCAGCGAAGACAAAAGGTGTCATCGCCGTCCCCATCGGACGCTTCGCCTGAAGGGCACGGTCATATTGGTTGTGCTCGAAATCGCGCCCACCCACCAGCGCAAGAATGTCGCCAGTCTCGTTATCAATCGCAATGACTGCGCCCTGGAGATATTCCGGCGCCGGCGGAACCGTGTTACCCGATTTCGTCTTCTTAAAATTCGCCGCGTATTCGGCGTAGGTTTGATGATTGTAACCAGGATGCTGCTCGGCATGATCGAGATTCCTGCGCAGCGAATCTTCCGCCACTTTTTGCAGATCGGCATCGATGGTCGTGCGAATCCGAAATCCTTCATTCATGGCTCGGTCCCAGCCGACGGCCGCGATCACTTGCTGTCGGATGTAGTCGACCGCATAGCTTTGTCCCTGCGCGTTTTGGCGACTGCTGATGGCGAGATCTGCCGCCTGTGCATCCGCGCATTTCTGCCGGTCGATAAAACCGAGGTCGCGCATTCGCCCGAGCGCGTAATTGCGCGCCTCGCGCGAGCCGGCCTTATCGCTCCATGGCGATAACCGGTTCGGGCTCTTGATCAATCCGGCAAGTGTGGCGCATTCGGCTAACGAGAGCTCGCGCGCGGGCTTGGCGAAATAACCGCGCGCGGCCGCTTCCGCGCCATAGAGTCCGCCGCCGAAATAAATCCGGTTCAAGTAGAGCTCCATGATTTTCTGTTTGCCGATGCTGTCTTCGATTCGGCGAGCCAGATAAATTTCGAGCAGCTTGCGGCGAAACGTTTTGTCTTTGAGCGCGAAACTGTTCCGGGCGAGCTGCTGCGTGATGGTGCTGGCCCCCTGCCGCACGTGACCGGCGGCAAAATTTTTCAGCGCGGCCCGGACGATACCCGACAGATCGTAACCGTGATGTTGATAAAACTTGCTGTCCTCCACCGCGACGGCGGCATTGATCAAATCGCGCGGCAACTGGTCGTAAGGAATGGTCTCGCGATTTTCGACGTAGATTTGGCCGAAGATCTTGTCGTTGCGATCGAGGACGACACTGGCCGATTCCATTTGCTCGAGTTGGGAGAGATCGTAGCGGGCGGCCTCGGCTTTGAGACCGGAGGCAAGGATCGACATGTAGACGACGAGACTGCCGATAAGCAGCGCCACGCCGGCCACCGGGACGTAAAATTGCGGACGCGTGTACCAAGGCTGCGGGAGATGGAAGCCGGGCGGTGGCGGCATCAAATATGGAGAGGAGCGTCTCACACGTGTGGGGGCAAACGTTCAACGCTCAACGCTCAACGTTCAACGTCGAATTCAAAGCCGGGGAGTTGAACGTTGAGCGTTGGACGTTGAACGTTTTCTGATTGCAAACCGAACTGGTCCATTTCATCCGCGAAACGATCCGCACGCGCGGCCCACAATCCTTCGCCTGGTTCATGGAACAGGCGCTTTATCATCCAGAGCACGGGTATTACTCGAGCGGACGCGCGACGATCGGGCGAAAGGGTGATTATTTCACGAACGTCAGTGTCGGTCCGTTGTTCGGCCGGCTGCTGGCCGCGCAGTTCGCCGAAATTTGGGAGCGCCTCGGTAAGATCGACAATTTCGTCGTGGTCGAACAAGGCGCGCACGACGGCGCGTTCGCGCGCGATGTCCTTGAAGCATTACGGGAGCGTTCGCCGGAATTCTTTTCCGCTTTGCGTTATTGCATCGTCGAACCATTCCCGGTTTTGCAAGATCGACAATCGCAAACGCTGGCATCGTTTCGCGACAAGGTGGAGTGGGGGCAGCTCGAGTCCTTCGCCGGCATTCATTTCTCGAACGAATTGCTCGATGCCTTGCCGATCAATCTGCGCGGAAAACTGGTTGGACTTGAAGGCGACAATTTCATTTTTGTGGAAGGACCGACCGAGGTGCGGACCAATCAGGCCGCGGTTGATTGGATCGACAAGGTTGCAACGAAATTAAAGCGCGGGTTTGTCATCGCGATCGATTACGGATATGTCGGCGAGGAATTTCGCGAGTCGGTTCAAGTGCGGGCGCAACATCGACATCTTGATTCGCCGTTCGAGCAGATCGGCGACGCCGATATCACTGCGCACATCAATTGGACCGAAATCGCGGGGCGCGCGGCAAAGAATGGATTTCGCGTCGCCGGATTCACCGATCAACATCATTTCCTGACCGGAATCATTTCGAAATTTCCGGAGCTGGTCGAAGATGAGAAGTCGAAGCGGGCGCTGCAAACGTTGCTGCATCCGGAAATGCTTGGGCGTGCGTTCCAGGTTCTCGCGCTCAGTAAAGATGTCGATCTTGCGGGAGCAATGCTGGCCGGTTTCAAGTATGCGCGCGCTCCGCGTTTATGACTTGAGCAGACTTGTGGGGATCCGTGTCGTGACCTGAACAGGCGCTGCTTTGAAGACGCCCTTCGCCGTGATGCGGCGCAGAACAGACTCGAGCTGCTCAAAGTTGACCGGCTTGATCATGTGATGGGCGAACCCGCAATCGAAAGCGCGGGCAATATCTTCGGCCATGCCAAAACCGCTCAAGGCAATGCCGGTTAAAGGTTGAATTAGTTTCGCGCGCTCGATCAACTCGTAACCGGTTCCATCGGGGAGCCCGATGTCGCTGAGCAAAACGTCGATTGGCTCGGCATTCAGCACTTCGAGCGCAGTGGCGACGTTGATCGCACTAAAAACTTCGTGCCCGTTGGCTCGAAGCAGATTGGCAATGACTCGCCGCGTGTCGTCATGATCATCGACAACGAGAATGCGCAGCGGTTGCTTGAACTCGACCGATTCCGCTGTGGCCGGAACAAAACTCGCCTCAGCGGCGACGGTGTTGAAGACAAGCCGGAAGGTCGCGCCGGCGTCTTTTCCTTTGCTGAAAGCTTCGATACGTCCCTGGTGTGCTTCGACCAGGCTTCTGGTAATGGTTAGACCGAGACCCAGGCCACCAAACTCACGCGTAATCGCGCGCTCGCCTTGCTCGAAGGCATCGAACATATTTTTAAGAGCGTCCGACTCAAAACCGATGCCCGAGTCTTCGACTTCGAGAATGAAGGCGCCAACGGGGCCGTTGTGGGAACGAATGATAATTCGTCCGGCCGCGGGCGTAAACTTGACCGCGTTGTTAATGATGTTCCAAAAGATTTGGTGAAGCCGCACGGGATCGGCCAGGACGCGGTGTTGCGAAGCTTGCAGTTGCAATTCGACATCGAGCTTTTTGTGCCGGATGTCCTGCGCGCAAATTTCGAAAGCATCACGCACGGCGAGATGCGCGTCCGTGATTTCCAGGGAAAGCTCGAGTTTGCCGCTGGTAATTCGCGTCACATCGAGAAGATCGTCGATCAAGCGCGCTTCCAGTTCGACGTTGCGCTGGATCATCTCGATCTCGCTGCGAAGTTCGCGTGGCAGTGACGAAGTTTGTTTAACCAAATAGCTGACCACCGCCAGCACTGGGGTGAGCGGCGTCCGCAACTCATGCGAGAGCGCGGCAATGAATCGATCCTTGGCCCGATCCGCCAGCCGCAATTTATCGTTGGTGCGAAGAAGTTCCTGGGTGCGGCGGACGATCTCCGCTTCCATATGGGCAGCTCGATTATCGAGCAGCTCCATCGCCTCCTCTCCTTTGGCCTCACCCTGTTTGGCCAGGACAAAGGGAGTTACATCTTCGACGCGATGAATAATGAAGATGAGCTCTCCGGCCGGGCCGAACACGGGCGCATTCATTGGACTCCAGTAACGTTCCTCCCAACCGCCGCCTTCGTGCGCGGACAACTGAATCGGATAGCGCTGCACCGTCATGGCATCAGCGCAGAGATTGGCTTCCACACGCTTGAGCGAGGCGCGCAGATTGCGCACACCATCGGCCGATGGATCGCCGGGAATATCCGGAAAAACTTCAAAGAGTTTGCGACCGATAATGCCGCGATTCCGCGACGTCGCGCGCAGGTAAGCATCGCTTACGGCGACAATCTCGTAGTCTTTGGGAGTGAGAACGAGATAGGCGCCGGCCGTGGATTCGAACAGAGCGCGGAAATGAACGCGCAGCGCCTCGGCGCGTTTGCGCGCGCTAATGTCGCTGTCCATTTCCAGAACGAAATTCCCATTCATCCAGCAGCGGCTCGAAACCGTGATCTGTCTGCCGTTTCGGCAAACGTGAACGAATTCACCTTCCCAAAAGCCTGTTTCACCAAGAACAGCTCGGACCTCTGGCGCCTGAATCAGTTCGGTCTTTAACAATTCGAATGAAGAACGGCCAAGCGCTTCCTCGCGCGCCCAGCCGTAGAGCGCTTCGGCGCCGCCGTTCCAAAAAGTGATGCGATCCCGCGCGTCGCGAATAAAGATCGCCTCGCTGCTCAGATCGAGCAGCCGCGCTTCGGTAAAATCTGGGACAGGTTGGGTCATCACCGGCTCCTCGCCCGGTCCCGACCGGGCAAAACTTAGGAACGGTTAAGGCCAGTGCTGCAGGAACTGAGCCAGCCTGGGCAGATGTTATTCCGGGTCGGGCATGAAATGCATTCAATCTTAGGCTACGGCGAACGAAAAATTTCGGCTTTCGTCGTACCGCCGACCTTGTCATTCTGCGCGTTCTCACGTTCTGGTGGATGGTGCATTTTGAAGAATTATCTCCGGCTTAATCTCAGTCTGCTTTATTGGGTGTTCGTCGCGCCGTTTACCGGAAAATTCTGGGATGTCTCCGCAATTTTCCGGCAAATGGTGTTTATCGGCGTGCGCGCAGCGCCGATGGTCGCGCTGACCGCGTTTAGTATTGGCGTAACATTGGCCATGCAGGCGGCGCATTCATTGCAACAGCTCGGAGCCGAAGTTTACGTGCCCGATCTCGTGATGTTGTCGATCTTGCGCGAGATGGGGCCGGTCTTGATCGCCGTGATCGTGATTGGCCGCAGCGGCTCCGCGGTCGCGGCGGAATTAGGAACCATGAAAGTCTCCGAAGAGATCGAAGCGCTTGAAGTGATGGCGATCAATCCGGTGCAATACCTGGTGGCGCCGCGCTTCCTCGCCATGCTCGTGATGTTGCCCGCGCTTACCATCTTCGGAAACTACGTCGGCGTTTTTGGCGGTTGGGCGGTTTGTCGGGCCGCGCTCGATTTCAATACCGCCGGCTACATCATGCGCGCCTTGCAAGCCGCCGACACCTGGGATTTGTATTCGGGAATGATCAAGAGCGTCGTCTTTGCCTGGCTCATCATCACGATCGCGTGTAACGCCGGTCTGCACGTCGAAGGCGGTGCCGAAGGCGTGGGGCAATCGACCACATCGGCCGTTGTCCAATCGCTTCTCGCCATGCTAGTCATGAATGCAGTGCTGACCGGAGTCTTTTTCTTTGCCGGATGAACGCAGACCCTGTCATTCAAGTTACCGATCTTGTCCGTAAATTCGGGGATCGTTCCGTGATTAACGATATCTCGTTTGAGATCCAGCGTGGCGAGACGCTCGTCATCATGGGTGGCAGCGGTTGCGGCAAAAGCACGCTCTTGCGCCACATCATCGGTTCGATGAAGCCCACCTCCGGCTCAGTCAAAATTTTCGGCGAAGAAATCACCACGATGAAAGAACGCGAAATCGAAAACGTGCGGCGACGTTTTGGAATGCTCTTTCAATCGGGTGCGCTGCTCGCTTCGCTGACGGTGGGCGAGAACGTCGCACTCCCGCTTGTGCAGCACACCGACAATTCCATCGAAGAGATCGAGGATATCGTGGAACAGAAGCTTAAGATGGTAGGCTTGAGCGGATTTGAGAATCTCAAGCCGGCGGAGATCAGCGGCGGAATGAAAAAACGCGTCGGCCTGGCCCGCGCGCTCGCGCTGGATCCGGAGTTGCTCTTTAGCGACGAGCCCACTTCCGGTCTCGATCCGATCATGACGGCGGTGGTCGATCAGCTCACGCTCAAGTTAACCCACGGCGAACACATGACCGCAGTCGTGGTGACACACGACATGACAAGCGCGTTTCGCATCGCAACGCGGATGATTATGCTCGGCCACGGCGACATTATCGCGCAAGGTACCCCGGACGAAATTCGCAACAGTTCCAATCCCGAAGTGCAACAATTCATCAACGGCGAAGCCGACGGCCCCATCCCCTTGAATCTCTCGCAGGACGAACACGAACATCATCGCCACGTGAAACCACGTCCGTTTGTCGCCGCGCGGAGTCGCTTCCATCACAAAACCGGATGAAACGAAATCTCTCCGATTACATCGTCGCGCTTGCGGTCATCGCGTGCAGTGTCGTGCTCCTGGCCGCGCTCACTTTTGCGCTCTCGGGCTATCGCTTGAAAAAACCGTCCCGTACCTTGCAGATTGATTATGAAGACGTCACCGGAATCAAGCTGCACTCCGAAGTGCGCTACGCCGGTGCGCCTGCGGGGCGTGTTATCGCCATGCGTCATCTCAGCGCGGCCGAGCGCAGCAAGTCGGCCAACAAACGTGATGCAGTCCGCGTCACTGTCACTCTCGATGACGCCATCCCTCCACTTCCCATCGACATCTCCGCCACTCTGAGCGCGGACACATTGCTCGCGCCCAAGTTCGTTGCGCTTTCCGCTGGGACCCCCGGCGGAAAAACGCTCGCCAACAATTCAACGATCGAAGGCCATCCCGCTTATGGCATCGAACAGATCACGGCGGCGGCGGGTCCGCTTTTCGAGAACGCAAACAAGTTGCTCGATAATCTCAACACCACCGTCACCGATTTGAAAGGCGACCTGAGCGATTTCCTGCCGAAGCTCTCACCATTGGCAGACACATTGAAAACCGATCTCGATCAGTTGCAGAACGTCGTCAAAGGATTGGACGGAATCGAGACGCAGGCCGGCACCGTTCTTACCACCGCAAATCTTTTCCTCAGCTCAACCGATCGACAACTTCAGGAACAGTTGAAAGAACTGCACGTCACCTTGTTGAACTTGAAGGTAATCAGCACGCACGCCAAGGCGCTGATGGAAGCGATCGGGGAAAAACCGAATCGTCTAATTTTCAGCGGCAAGGCGGCGAAGTTGACCCCCGAAGCCGACATCCTGAAGAGCAGCAAGCCGTTGCCGGCCAAGAAGCCGTAAAATCCGGCTATGGAAATTATGATGAGGGCACGGCTGGTGCTTTCTCCAAGGCGAGGTCTCTCTTGCCGACTCAAAACATCATCCACATCAACGAAGCGCTTTGCGCGGATCTTGGGTTGGCCACACCGCCAGACCGGAATTGTTTCCGCAAGAATGAGCTCCTCGCGGGCCTGAGTGACGAAACCTACCGGCAGACTGCCGATAAGATCGACATCGTCCAATGTGGCCCTAACGAAATCATTTTCGACGAAAACGAACCGGGCGATTCTCTTTACCTCATCGCGCAGGGCTCGGTAAAAATTTCGAAAAAGGGCCGGGCCGGGCAGCAGGAAACGCTCGCCTATTTGATGGAGCAGGATTTTTTCGGCGAGATGGCGCTGGTCGATAGCGGAAAACGCTCGGCCCAGGCAGCCGCGGTCGGCAACGTTGTCCTTGGACGAGTTAATCGCCAGGGCTGGGACCTGTTGTTACGTCTGGCACCGCACGAAGTGCTGAGCAATTTCACGAAATCTGTCACCAAACGTCTGCGTCACAACAACCAGCACTTCATCGAAGAGGTGATGCGCAACGAGCGGCTTTCACTCATCGGCACGACCATTAGTTCCATCGTGCACGACATGAACAATCCGATCTCGTGCATCCTCGGCGCTTGCGACGTCATTCGCGGAACAAACCAGGACCAGCTCACCGGCCAGATGGCGGGCCTCATTCGCGAAGCCGTCGACAAGATGGAAACGATGACGCGCGAGCTGATCGACTTCTCTCGCGGCCAGACCCAACTCAACGTCCAGCCCATCAGCGTGGGTGAGTTTCTACGAAAACTCGATCCTGATTTCGCCAAGTGCCGGCCGATTGTCGATGTTCGAATCGAAGTGCTTTACGATGGACGGATCAATGTCGATCGAAACCGACTCCTGCGAGTCTTCAGCAATTTAATCCGCAACGCGCGTGAAGCGATGGCGAAAACCGATGAGAAGGTGCTGATCCTTACCGTGAAACGAGTTGAATCCCGCGTGCATTTTGAAATTGCCGATACCGGTTGCGGCATCCCCGCCCAACTTTTGCCGCGAATGTTTGAGCCGTTCGTCACGCACGGAAAATCGAACGGTACCGGACTCGGGCTCGCCATCAGCAAATCCGTGGTTGAGGCGCATCGCGGTTTGATCTGGGTCAAAAGCGACGAACTCGGCACGACATTTACCGTAGATTTACCTTTGGAGGCATAACGATTCGATGTCCGAGCCCGTCCTAAATTCGCTGACAGTCTCGTTCCGTGGTGTTCGCGGCTCGATGCCGTCGCCTGGAATGAGCACGGCGCGTTACGGCGGCAACACTTCGTGCGTTGAGGTTCGCAGTGGGAATGAAATTCTAATTCTCGATGCCGGAACCGGCATCCGCGCACTCGGCGCCGATCTGGTCCACGAGTTTGGACCGAGACCAATCGAAGCGACACTCCTCATTTCACATACCCATTGGGACCACATTCAGGGTCTGCCGTTTTTTGCGCCGGCTTACTCCAAGCAGAATCAGATTCGGGTGATGGCCGCCAAAGGCGCCGGCGCGAAAGTCCAGCGCGCGCTCCACAATCAAATGGACCCGATCCATTTTCCGGTTGGTCTCGAACTTTTGACCGGTTTGCAGAACGTCGAAGAGCTTTCTTCCAGCGATGTCACGCTCGGCGCATTCAGAGTGCGCGTCACCGATTTGAATCATCCCGGTGGATGCGCCGGATTTCGCATCGACGCGCATGGCAATTCGGTTGCTTATCTGCCCGATCACGAACCGTTCGAGGATCTTCCCGAACGAACCGCCGCACTGATTGAGTTTGTGCGCGGCGTCGATCTGCTGATTCTCGACACTCAATACACCGAGGCGGAATACCGTAAGCGCCGCAGCTGGGGGCATGGTTGTTTACCCGACAGCGTCGCACTCGCTCTTAACGCCGGCGTTCGACAGCTCGCATTTTTTCATCACGACCCGGGCCACGACGACGATCAGATCGATCTTATGGTTGAGGCCGGCAAAGATTTGACGCGCTCAGGTGCATTAGTTGTGTCCGGTGCGAGTGAGAACGAAAACATCTCCCTTGGTTCCGCTAATATTCCACTATTCCGCCCAGAGCGGGATGGCTTAGTGAACCGCGCGCTGGCCTAACAATTCATGTCGGCGGCGCGTCGCCGCGCTTCCGGTTGAAGAGTTATGGCCGAAAAAATTCGTACTCCCCCTCGAAACCTTTGAGCGGGAATGCTCCGAGCGATTGCGCCGTCCACAACGGCGCAAGTTCATTGCGGGCTTCCCAACTAATCAGCGAAGAGAATCCCTGCGCGGCCGCGAGGCGTTCCATTCGAAATAGAAAGTTCAGGTCTTGGCCAAGCGCGCTCAATTCGCCCGTGGTCGCCGCTGCCCCGAACACTGCCTTGCCAAAATGAAGCGCCCAGCGAAACGGCGGTTGGCGTCGCGTCTGCATCGACTCCAAGACGTTGAGCGCTTCCACTACCTTTGCCGGTTCGCAAAACCGCGTGTCCCAGTAAACCAGAACTCCGTCGCCGAGAAATTTACTCAAGGTCCCGCCGTGGTTTTCGACCACGCGCTGACATTCCGCCAACCACGCGCCGACCATTCGCGCAAGTTCCTGAGACGGCACGTCACTGCTCAGTTGGACGAAATTTTCGATGTCCATGAGCAGGAACCAACAGGTCAATTCTTTTACGTCACGCACCGTCATCTGCGATTCCGTCACATAAAGCTGTTCCTCCGGTGTCCGCGGTGTTTCGAGCCGGAAGACAAGGCTCTGTTCGCCAATTTGAATCACATCGCCGTGTTGCAACGCCTCCGGATGGATAACGCGCCTTCCGTTAAGATGGGTGCCGTTACTGCTGCCAAGATCGACAAGTGAGAATTCGGCCCCGCCCTGCGCATGCACGAGTGCGTGGCGGCGCGATACCTTGGCCGAGGTAAAAACAACGTTGTTATCCTTCGCCCGGCCAAGGGAAAAAGTCTTTCCCACCAGCGGCAACTGTCGATCTCCGACGTCCAGCCACGCGGCGAGGCCCACATTATCCATGGGCGAGAGACAAGCCGAATGCGTGCCAGAGACCGCAGGGGCATGCGCTCTGCTTTTCCGCTACCGTCATGTACACCGTAACCGGCCCGGAAGAAGAGGCCGATGCTGATCAAACGATGCGCGGCGTCGTGGGCGGGACGAAGCTCTTTAACCGCTTCACCCTGCAAAAAGTCCTCGGTCGCGGCGGGATGGGCATCGTTTGGCTCGCCCGCGACGAACGTCTCGATCGATTGGTCGCGCTCAAACTCGTGCCCGAGGCGGTCTGCTTCGACGCTTCCGCTCAGGAAGACCTCAAGCGCGAGACACGCAAAAGTTTGATGCTCACGCACCCGAACATCGTGCGCATTTTCGACTTCATCGAAGACGAACACGCCGCTGCCATTTCGATGGAGTACGTCGACGGCTCCACTCTCTCTTCCCTGCGCGTCAAAAAACCGACCAAGTGTTTTGAGGTCGCTGAGGTCGCACCCTGGGTCACCTCTTTGTGCGACGCGCTCACCTACGCGCACGATTCCGCCAGTCTCATTCATCGCGATCTCAAACCGTCGAACCTGATGGTGAATAGCCGAATGGATTTGAAGATCACGGACTTCGGCATCGCTGTGACTCTGCGCGATTCCATGAGCTGCGTCAGCGTGCGCACTTCCAGCGGAACACTCAACTACATGAGCCCGCAACAGTTGCTCGGCGAAGATCCGTCGCCCGCCGACGACATCTACGCGGTCGGCGCCACTCTTTACGAAATGCTTTCGAGCAAACCGCCATTTTTCGGCGGCGATGTCGCTTCACAAGTGCGCGAAGTCGTTGCGCCGACGATCACGCAACGGCGCGCGAAATTCGGGATCAACGGCCAACCCATTCCGAAATATTGGGAAGAAACAATCGCCGGTTGCCTCGCGAAAAATCCCGAACAACGGCCGCGCACTCCCGCCGATATCGCGCGGCGACTGAGACTCGGCGGCACGGTCCGACTGGCTGAGGTCGAACCGGAGAGAAAATTCCAACTCAAACAAGTGCTCACAGCACTGCGTGCAGTGTGCGATAAAATCCTCGCGGTCGATCCGCGCATCGCGGCGTTCGCCGGCGGAGTGATGGCTTTGATTGCGGCGATGATGATTGTTTTTCATCAATCAAAACCGAGCGCACCCGCCGCACCGACCGTGGCCAGTGCCGCGCCGCCGGTTAGCGTAGTAGCCGCACCTCCCAGGAAGGTCCACCGGCCTGCTCCAACCGCAGAACCGGTTGCGACAGAGCCGCCGGTTGCCTACGCCATAGAAAAACCGGTAACGAAGGCAACGCCTGCGCCCGCAGTTCCCCAATCTCCTCCGCCCGCATCCGCGACGTCCGCTCCGCCCGCAGCTGTAACGCCCGAGCCCGACGATGTTGTAGTTGAGCCAACGCCAACGCCCGCTGCCAGGCCGGCGGCAAAAAATGCGACTTTGCAGTTAACGACCACACCCACCGGCGCCACCTTCACCATTTATCCCGGCGTCATTGCCGGAAAAACTGCGCCCGGCGCGGCGCCAATGCGCACCGGTGAAACCCCGGGCTCAGCGGACCTTCCACCCGGCCGCTATACACTTTTCTTTCACAGCGATGGTTGGCCGGAAGACCGCGCGGAAATTTCCGTGACCGCGGGCGAAAGCGTCCCGGTCGATTACACTTTCCCGCACGGAAGCGCGATCGTCACAAGCACGCCCGATGGCGCGGAGATTTTCTTCGGCACGCATTCGTTCGGCAACGCACCGGTGACTGTCGATCTTCCGTTAGGCAAACAAAAGCTGACGGCACGTCTTCCCGATTTTCCGGACCGCACCACGACAGTCACCATCGGTAGTGAAACTCCAGCCAAGGTCGCGTTTGCCATGCGCGTTGAGCGGAGCCGTTCGCGGGCGAAGCCCACGCCAACGCCTTCCGCCCTCGACAAAATCGGTCAAAGTTTAAAGCACGTTTTCGGTCCGAAAGAGCCGACGCCGGCCCCGAAAAAGAAACGCTAGGTCTTCGGCTCGCTGCGTCGTGATGGTGATGACGGTGTTTCAACACCAGGTTGCCAACCGTGCTCGATCCAGAAAGCGCGCAACTGACTTAGATCGCCCGCAAAGATATTGCGTTCCGCTTTTCTGACATTCGCCACGCTTTTCGGGAACGCCGCCCTCGGCAAATCGCATTTCCCGTCGCCGGTGTATTGCCAAAGCGACCACCGGCTCCACGGCGAAGTCGCGCGCGGCTCGTAATGATAATTCGCGATCCAAAGCCAGCAGTTGGTCAGCGCCTTTTTTTGCGCGCCGCTGACGCGCGGATTATTTAACACCGAGCGAATCGTGTATTCGTTCGAATAGATTCCCGGATAGACTCCGGTCCGCTGTTTGACTCGTTCCGCGAAGGCAATCGCCTGATTCACCCGCATCGTCCCGCCGGGATAATGGCCGTTCTTTTCAAAATCGAGCACGAGCAGGACCGGTGTCGGTTTCGCCGGAGGTTCCACACGCGGAGTCGCGGCCAAAACCGCGCGCAGAAAATGATCCGCCTGCTGGATCGGATCAGTCGCGTCGGCGAAATGATAAGCGCCCCAAAGGAGACCGGCGCGCTGCGCGGCCGATTGTCTCGCCGCATAAGAATCGTCGCGCTGATAACGCGGGAAAGTCACTTCATGAATTATGCCGAGAATGCCTTCCTGTTTCATCCGCTCAAAATCGGGACGCATCCGATCGTAGTGCGATAAATTCACAACCGCGTTTGCCGCGCCAGCGCTGAATCGCAGAAGAACAAAGAAAAAAATTAAAGAAACAAACGAGACTTTCATCGCGCGAACGATAACCGGATGTCGCGTAACGCAAAGCAGAACGTCTCTGCATTCGACGTTGAATGTTGGACGTTGAGCGTTGGTCGTTTTCTGTCGGTCACGGCGCAGGAATCCCGCGCCTTGTCGTCAGATAAACGGCAAAACTCCCCAGCCAATGTCCGCCTTCGTAATGTTCGCCAGTCACCGCCGCGAGTCCGGCACGGCGATGCGCTTCCGCCGCTGCTTGAAGTGCGGGCCGACGCGGATCGTCCGCCGGCAAGATCGACATGATCCCTTCCAACATCCACGCCCGGCTCAAGTTCAATCCATCAAGATGCGCGAGTTTTGGATCGCTCCGATCGGGCGACACCGCGACCGGCAACCAGTCGGCGTTGTAGCTGCCGCCGTCTCTGGCGGCAGGAATCTGCGGCATGAAATCTTTCAACCATTTCGCAAACTCCTCCGGAGCCATCACGCGTCGCATGACGTCGGCTTCGCCAAGACACGGCGAAATAAAATCTTCGCCAGAAGGTTCATAAGCGAGCGGGCAATTCCTGTCGGCGAGAAAAAACTTCCGCGCTGAATCGCTGACCAGCTGCGCGAAAGGTCGATTGTCGATCTTGCGTGCGTAATCGAGCATCAATCCAAGTCCGAACGCCGTTTGATCGTGTTCGCCGATCCGGACCGGATGCGACAGTTTCGGCAACCACGTTTTCAGCCGCTCGACCGCCGCTTCTTCGAGGGGCCGCAAGTTCGCTGACATCTCTTTCGCTTGCGGATCGTCCCACTCGCGTAGCTCCGCGCAAAGTTGCAACAGCCAGCTTAATCCATACGGCCTCTCGAAACTCGCGCGCCCTGTTCCACGAAGATACGTCGCTTCTTGTTTCAGATTGTCAGCCATCAGGCTTTTCTTCAACGCATCGCGCGCCGCCGCAGCAAACGGCGCATTTGGAAACGTGCGCACCAGCCTAACGAGCAGCCAATGTCCGTGCACCGACGAATGCCAATCGTAACAGCCGCAGAATGCCGGCGTCAATTTGCGCGGCGGCGCGACATCCGCGTCGCCGTTGAGCACGTGGCTGATCTTGTTCGGGTATTCTTTGTGCACGCATGCGAGCGCGAGCTTCGCGAATCGCTCGGCCGCCGCGGCATCAAATGTGGGATCGTCGGCCGCGACCGCACTAAGGGGCAGCATCAGCATCCACCACAAAAGATTTTTCATCTTAGTTTCGATCGTAATTTAGAGGGCCGGACTCCGTACCGCCAGTCCGGCTCGGACCTAAAACTCATTTCCCTCCGCGCCGTCACCGCGTAGGCTTGTCGCCCAAATTATGCGACACTTTAATCGTTTCATCGGTTGCGCGTTGCTGATCTCTGCGCAAATCACCGCCATGTCCATGGCCGCGTCTGCCGACAATCCTCTTCTGGTCGAGAGCGCGTTGCCGTATCACATGCCGCCCTTCGACAAGATCAAGGACGAGCATTTCGTTCCGGCGATCGAAGCGGGCATGCGCGAGCAGCTCAAGGAGGTTGACGCGGTCGCGATGAGTTCGGAGAAGGCTACTTTCGATAACACGATCGTCGCTTTGGAAAAGACCGGGCGTCTGCTCGATCGCGCCGAACGAACTTTCGAAAATCTCAACGCCTGCAACACCAATCCCACTCTGCAGAAGATCGAGACCGAAATGGCGCCGAAGCTTTCCGCGCATCGCGACGCCATTCATCTCAATGGGAAACTGTTCGCCCGCGTCCAGGAGCTTTATAACAACCGGGACAAACTCGGGCTCGATCCGGAGTCGAGTTATCTGCTTGAGCGTTACTACAAGGATTTCGTGCGCGCGGGCGCGAAGCTCTCCGATCCCAACAAGGAAAAGCTCAAGAAAATGAACTCCGAGCTCGCGACGCTGCAAACGCAGTTCGAACAAAATGTGCTCAAGGAAAAAAATGCGTCGTCCGTGGTGGTCGATAAGCGCGAAGACTTGGCCGGCCTTTCCGATAATCAGATTGCCGCGGCTGCAGCGGCGGCGAAAGACGAACACAAAGAGGGCAAATTCGTCATTCGCATTCAGAACACGACCGGACAGCCGCTGCTCGGCTCGTTGCAAGATCGACATCTACGCGAGCGCATCATGCAGGCTTCGCTTTCGCGCAACAGCAAGGGCGGACCGTATGACACGCGCGCCGTCGTCATTCGCACCGCACAGTTGCGGGCCGAGCGCGCAAAGCTTCTCGGCTACGAAAATCACGCCGCCTATCAACTCGAAGATCAAACCGCCAAAGACGTTCCGACGGTGAACAAACTCCTCGGCGATCTCGCGCCACCGGCGGTTGCCAACGCCCGCCGCGAAGCCGCCGATATGCAGCAGATTGTCGATCAAGAGAAAGGCGGCTTCCAAATCGCATCCTGCGATTGGGAATTCTATTCGGAGAAAGTCCGCAAGGCGCGCTACGCGTTCGACGAATCGGACGTGCGGCCATACTACGAGCTGAATCACGTTTTGCTCGACGGTGTCTTTTTCGCCGCCGGAAAACTTTACGGCCTCACTTTCAAGGAACGCCACGATTTGCCGGTTTATCAGCCCGACGTGCGCGTGTTTGAAGTTTACGACGCCGACGGTAAACCGCTCGCTTTGTTCCTCGGCGATTATTATGCGCGACCTTCCAAGCGCGGCGGTGCGTGGATGAATGCTTATGTCCAGCAAAGCGGATTGTTCGCGATCAAACCGGTCGTCGCCAATCATCTCAACATTCCGAAACCGCCGTCGGGTGAGCCGACCTTGCTCACGCACGACGAAGTGCGCACTGCGTTTCATGAATTCGGGCACGCGCTGCACGGAATGTTTTCGAACGTGACGTATCCGCGCTTCAGCGGAACGAGCGTGCCGCGGGACTTCGTCGAGTATCCTTCGCAAGTAAACGAGATGTGGGCGACCTGGCCGGAAGTGCTGAAGAACTACGCGAAACATTACAAGACCGGCGAAGCGATGCCGCAGGCGCTTCTCGATAAAGTCGAGGCCTCTGAAAAATTCAATCAAGGCTACAAAACAACCGAGTACCTCTCCGCCTCCCTCCTTGATCAGACGTGGCATCAATTGAATCCACCCGACATTCCGAAGGATGCAGTCACGTTCGAAGCGGATGCGTTGCACAAGGTCGGCGTCGATTTTTCGCCGGTCCCGCCGCGTTATCGCAGCTTTTATTTTTCGCACGCATTCGCCGGCGGATATTCGGCCGGATACTACTCCTATTTATGGAGCGAGGTGCTCGACGCCGACACCGTTGAATGGATCAAAGAACATGGCGGATTGAAGCGCGAGAACGGCGATCGTTTCCGGCAAATGTTGCTTTCGCGCGGCGGATCGGCCGATGCCCTCAGCTTGTTCAAGAATTTTGTCGGGCGCGATCCCTACATCGAGCCGTTGCTGAAGCGCCGTGGTCTCGAGCGCCCACCGGGCGCCGACGATTCCCACGTCGAAGCACAAAATCCGAAGACGTAATCGCTCTTCCCCAGAACGAAGCGGTTCGGCGCGCAGAATGCCCTTGCCTGTGCGGAGGCATTCTTTTTACCCTCGATTGCGCAAGAACATCCCGTCATGAATCGCGCTCGTTCTTTCGATCTAAACGCTGCTTCCGCTGCGGCCAGGGCCGGTCTCGACACGCTTTGGGCAAAGCCGAAGCGCTCGCAAACGATTCTCCTCTTCGCCGGTCTCGGCGTCCTCTTTGTCGCATTTCTCTCGCTCGTTCTTTCCGGACGCGCCGCCGTCCTCGTGCTCGACAAGCCGTCGCAGCATTTCCTTTATCCGTTCACCATCCAGAACTTGATGCACATCGTCTTTTTCGTCGGGCTCGGCGACATCTTCGTCCGCTGGCGGATCGCTTCGCGCGAAAAAAGTTTTCTCGGGCTGCATTACTTGCCGGAGGACGACCAGACCGTCCTTGTTTCGCAAGATCTTGGCCCGATCCGCAAACGCGTTGCCGGCGAGTTCGATCATGAAAACGGTTTTCTCCCGTCGCTGATCAACCTGGCCGTCCTGCAATTTCAATCGAGCTCGTCTGTCGAACAGGCCGCCGGCGTGATGAGCCAGCATCTCGAGCTCATGAGCAACCGCGTCGATCTTCGCTATGGCCTGGTCCGCTTCATCGCCTGGGTTGTGCCGACGCTCGGATTCATCGGCACGGTCTATTCGTTAGGGGCATCGCTTTCGACCGCCGGTCTCAGTGATGTGCTCAATCTAAAAGAAGTCGCGCGCACGCTCGGCATCGGGTTCGACTGCACCATGGTCGCGCTGATTGAGAGCGCGATCCTCGTTTTCCTGTTGCACCTCGTTCAAGAAAAAGAGGAATCGGCTGTCAACAGCGCCGGCGATTACACGCTGCGCAATCTCATCAACCGGCTTTATGCCGAAGAGTAATGCGATGGCATGAGAGCGCGCCGGCGCGAGATCAACATCTTCAACATGTCGCTGCTCGATATTTTGTGCGGCGCGCTCGGGGCTTTCTGTTTCATGATGCTGGTGGCGTTGCCGTATTACAAACCGGGCGCCGGCACCAACACGCAGGCGCGCGAGAACCAGCAGAAAAACGACGAGCTCATGCGCGAGATCGAGAAATTAAAAGATCAATTGGGCAATCCGAACGCAGCCGAAGATCTGCAGGAGTTGCTCCGGAAATTGCAGGCGCAAATCCAATCGCTCCAGGGCCAGGTCAACCAATTAACGTCGGAGAACCAACAGCTGACGGCGGATAACAAGGAACTCGACCGCAAGCTACGCTTTAAGAAACCGTTTCTGGTAGTTTTGTCGGCCGGTGAAATGAATCAGGACCTGGATTTGTATGTGCGAGACGATCTCAAAGGCGAAAAATACCAACACCCGCCGTTTGATC
>Ga0209331_1000213_pt1 | contig 21226 bp, 19 predicted proteins | sample JacPinW_OM3H0_M3_FD_187971 | JGI IMG/M metagenome (GOLD analysis project Ga0209331, IMG submission 187971) | Forest soil microbial communities from Algoma, Ontario, Canada - Jack Pine, Ontario site 1_JW_OM3H0_M3 (SPAdes) (version 2) | ecosystem: Environmental > Terrestrial > Soil > Boreal...
GAACCTCATCGAGCAGAACGCGCCCACGCCCACGATCTTCGACAATCGGGTTCAAGTTATCCGGGGCCGGGGCACGTGAATGCTTAGCTCGAGGGGCTTGGCCGAGGTTAGCCGGCTTGGGTCTGACGGTTTCCGCATTCCGCAGTTGGCGAGTGGACGCATGGCGCTGCCACCGCGGATTAGGGGTTCGACGCAACTGGCACGCGCCCGTTAGACGGCTCCTTTCACAGGAGAAGTAGGCCGATGAACAGTATGCCCGTGATCAACGTGCCAGCGGTAGCCCGAACATATTTCGGCTGGCGAAGAAATCTCCTATGACCGTACCTGCGGCCCTGACCATCACAATGGTGGTCCAATAGAACGGCAGTGACCACAGAATCCGGCTGCGACCGACCATAACCAACACGACCAAAGCGGTGCTCAGGAAAGTCGATGCGCCGGCATCACCCAGGCGCCAATCGTGCGAACAGTAATCTCCGATGACCGTGCCGAGAGTCCCAGCGGCAAACATACGGCAGCATCGTCACGCTGTGCGTTGGGGAGGGACCTTTCCAAGTCGGGTACCTGCAGCAACGGGAGGATCACGCGCATAAACATGCACGTCATCTGTCTGGCAGCTCGCACGCGAAAAGTCCCTGGTCGCAAACTCTTTTGCGATCGAATGATTGGCCAAACCGTTTACGAGTTCGAATCATCTCACCCCAGCCAGGCAGCCGGGTCTCCGCGAGCAGAAATTCGCGCGTCATTCGCGCCCAACAATTTCGGTGCCCACCGTCTCGATGAGAAATTCGATCTTTACCGCCTGCCGAATCGGCATCTCGGCCGCCTTGAGCCCCGCCAGTTCAAGACTAAGATCAGCTTTTCCGGTTTGTGGATGGTGCAATGCCTCAGGCCAGCGAGTCCAACGAGGGAGGATGCCATATTCAATATGCTCTCGGCCAATCGCCGCGATCTACTGATTGCGCCGCTGCTCGCGGCGATTCCCGGCGTGCTTTTAGGCGATCGCGCCGATGCTTCGCCGATCGATCCGAACATGACCTTCACCAAGCTGCCGGACCAGATCACCTGGGAGGCGGCGCGCAATCGTCCGCCCAACACCGTCGAGCAGGCGTTGCTCTGGGGCAAGTCGTCGGAGCCCGGTCTCTATTACTATCTCGTCAAATGGTATCCGGGCTTCATGAGCGCGCCCCATTGGTACGAGACCGATCGGTTATGTGTCGTGGTTTCCGGCACTTGGTGGGTGGCGAGCGGGGAAGACTTCGAGCCAAACGACACGGTTCCAATGCCGGCGGGCAGCTTCATCCGGCGCGTCGCGCGCACGCCGCATTACGACGGCGTCAAGAAGGACGGCAGGGAGCCTGCGGTGATTGCGATCTGCGGCATCGGACCGATCACCTATCACGTGGTGGATCCGAGCAAACCGGATTTGCGCGTACTGTGAGCACACGGCCAATTGAACCGCTCGTGTTCGTGCAGGTTATTGATCCGGTCAGTGGCGGCTCAGCGTGAAAGCAAAAGATAATGTCACCCACCGTTAATTGGGGTCGCGCATGACAACCACGCTCGATATCAGGTCCAGAGCTCCGTTTCCTGCCGGCGTATTGAGCAATTTTTACACACCATCCGCCGGGCGGGTGCGCCGCGGGCCCCAAACTGGTTTGGGCGGGCAAACTTGGCCTCAACGACCCTCAACGTGCTCGCGGCCTCCGTCTCCTTCGGGTCCCCGAAGCACCAAACCACGACTATGCCTCAGATCCCGTCATATTGATGGGCAGACTGAACTGAAAGGTCGTGCCGCGTCCTGTGTTGTTGCTCGCCCACAAACGACCGCCATGTGACTCGATAATCCTACGGCTGATGGAGAGTCCCATGCCGGTGCCTTGCGGTTTGGTAGTGAAGAAGGCCTCATAAATGCGCTCGGCTTCGTGGGCCGGAAGCCCGATGCCAGAATCGCTCACCGATATTAGAATGTGACCTTCCTCGGTCCTGTTCGACGTGAGGATCAGTTCACCGCCTGCGTCTTTCATAGCCTCGATGCCGTTAAGCATTAGGTTCATCAACACTTGCTGCAGCTGTACACGATCCGCTGCGGTCGCCGGAAGCCCTGCGTCGAGTTCAGTGCGGATTGAAATGGAGTTCCGATTCGCTGTGTGTCGCAATAAAGCGATCATCTCTCGAGCGATGTCGTTGACGTCGACGAGTTCCCGTTCTGGCGCACCCCGCTTGAACAGTGCCTGAACTCGGTCAATGATCTCGGCGGCGCGCGTGACGTTGCTCACGATTCGCGAGGCAGCTTCGTACGCCTCTGTCATGTCGGGCGGATCACGACGCAACCATCGCACGCACGCATCTGCGCTCATGACGGCCCCGGTGAGCGGCTGCTTGATGTCATGGGCCAATGAGGCGGCCAATTCTCCCATCATGCTCACGCGGTTGATGTGGGCCAGATCACCCTCTAGCTGGCGCAGCCTCAGGCGCTCTTCCTCAGCCCGTTTGCGATCCTCGATGTCGATCGCCGTTCCGTACCACTTCAGAATTGTGCCATTAACGTCACGCAGTGGCACGCCCCGATGCAGGAACCAGCGATATTCCCCATCGACTCGTTGCACTCGCGCTTCGTTCTCGAATGGTTTGCCAGTAGCCAACGAGGCAGCCCACTTTTCCACGTGTTCAGCAATGTCGGCGGGGTGAAATGCTGTTCTCCAGCCATCGCCTAAACTGTCCTCCGTCGATACTCCCGTGTATTCCAGCCAATATCGGCTGGTAAAATCGTTGGCTCCGTTGGGCAGCATGCTCCATGTTATGATGGGGATAGTGTCGATCACGTCCCGAAGTCGCTGCTCATTGCGCCGCAGAGCTTCCTCTGCACGATCACGTTCAATCGCAATCCGTACGAAGTGGGTCGCAGATCCGATCAGCTCCAGGTCCTGCGAGCTGGGACTTCGCGGCTCGCGATAGTACATGCAGAAGGTTCCCAGGACTTTACCTTTCGAAGAGAGTACTGGATTCGACCAGGAGGCTCGCAGGCCATGCTTCAGTGCTGAAGCGCGATGCTCCGGCACCTCCCACAGTGGGTCGGTCTTGATGTCGGAGACAATGACCGGCGATCCTCTAAAAGCTGCCGTGCCGCAGGAGCCGGCACACGGTCCAATGGGCAGCTTTGCCATCTGCTGCCTCCACTCGTCGGGCAGACTTGGTCCTGCAACGAAATCCAGATGAACGCCATCGGGATTGAGTAACAAGACCGAAGCAAGCGTGCCGCTCCGTTGCTCCTCGATCATCAGAGACAGGGCAATCAAAATGTCTTCCAGTGCGCCTCCTGTGGCGATCATCTCGAGCAGCCGTTTTTCTCCGACTCTCAAGGCTTCTCGCTTGTGATCTTCAATGTCCGTCAGGGCCATTTCAGGATGCGCCCATGCGATGGAAGGATCGAGGCCCCGTGTTGCTCCATCTACCAGGCGGGTGCTTGACGCGGGTTGCTGTCGTTTGCGAATTCTTGCGCCAAGGGAGCGGCATGGATTCACTAACGCCAGCGGCCAGACAGGCCGGGCTGGCTCGGGTCTTTCAGGAACTCATGGGAACCACGAAAGAGCGGGAACCGGCCCCGCTGGACTGCGTTCTCGGACAGGCGATTTTTTGGAAACAGCACCGAGCTTTTCAGTTTCGGGGGCTCTGCTCACTCTGCTGCCGGTATCACATCCCGAAAGAGCTGTCGCCCAATTCCTGACATCCCGAGTGCATTCCGCGAGGAGCAAACCGACACAATCGGCGCTAAGCGCTGAGAATGAGACTCCGAGACGTCCTCAAAAGCATGCAAAATTCCGGTACACACGTCCGCAAGCCGGGAGCATGGCAACACATTCAGCGCGCCAACGGTAAACAGTGCAAAACCGGTGCGCATCGTGACGGCGCTCCTAATTGCCTTTGGGCCGCAGGTTGCTCGGATAGGCTCTGAATTGGATAGGTCCGCAGCACCTCCGATTCCGGCTGTAAGCTGAGCCGAGGCGAACCGCCATTAAGTGCCAAAACCGGACGCATGCACTGCAGCAAAGATGATGGCCGGCTATTGGCCGGCTATCATCGGAAGCTGCGCATCGCTAAGTTTACCGTTTCAACATATGGCCGCATAAGCACCGGCGCTGCAGGCAGCCTCCTGCGCAGCAGCCGGTAGAGTCGTGGTGACTGCGGCGAGCGCCAGGGCGAGCGCGAGCGTGATCTTTGTCATCATGGTCGTTCTCCTTGATTCGAAGCCGGAATGGCTTTTTGTTCTACGCCAGAAAATCTAGTTCGTTGCGGGCCGCTCGTTTTATCGGCATTGCTTCGTTTGGCTTGGACTTGCCCGAAAAACGTCGAGACCGGGGGGTCGATTTAACCAAATAAATCCTTCGGCCGATCGCCCACGCGCCCAGCAAGGTGAGCGTAAGGCGCTCCCGGATAGACGCTGCGTCCCGCGAGCGTGCGAGTGCTGATCGGAGCGCGCGAGGCCTGCAAGTCCATGCTGAAGCCAGGCACCGTAGTTGCAGACCGTTATCGCATCTACGTCGACTATCTACGAAATCGCGGGATCGAGCCCACCCTCAAGTTCCTCGGCCATGGCATCGGCCAGACCATTCATGAGGAGCCGTACATCAGCGATACCCGGACGGTCGTCTTGCAGCCGAACATCACATGCACGATGGAGCCGCTTTACATGATCCCCGGCCGTATGGGCTTTCATGTTGAGGACATGTATCGGATCATGCCAAACGGCTTTGAGGCAATCACGGGCGCGATCACTCTCAATGACCAGCTGATCGAGGTGGGCTGATTTTCTCTCCTCACTTGCCCCTGGCGAGGGGAATTACGCGTTGTCGGACTGTATGCAAGCGAAGGCATACATAGCATGGCCATGAACGTGCGGCTTGGAGTGAGCTTCGACGGCTTCGTCACGACCGATGAAGCGATCGCGCTGGCACAGCGCGCAGTCGCAGCCGGCGCGCGCAGCCTCTGGGTGGCCGAGCATCTGGGATATCGGGAGGCGATTGCCACCTGCATGGCCTTTGCCCTGAAAGCGCCTGGGGCCATGCTCGTTCCCACTGCGGTCAGCCCCTATCTATGGCATCCCACCCCGACCGCGATGGCAATGGCGACCCTCGCTGAAGTCGCCCCCGGGGGCGCGGCAATTGCCATAGGTGCCGGCAATCCCATGTTCCTCGCGGAGTCGGGCCGTGACGTAGAGAAGCCGGTGCTAGCGATGCGGGAATTCGCGGCTGCTCTGCGTCAGCTCTGGCGCGGCGAGGCCGTGCACGCCGATGGGAAATTCGTAAAGCTTGCCGGCGCCCGGCTGGCATTCAAGCCGAGCTCTTCAATTCCGATCTATATCGCCGCCATCGGTCCCGACATGCTGCGGCTCGCTGGCAGCATCGGCGACGGCGTGGTCCTGTCGGCGGGGTTGTCGACGGATTCGGTGCGTCGATCGATCGCACTGTGTGCCGAAGGGGCGCGCAAAATTAACCGCGCGACGGGCGAATTCCGCCGGGCCGGGTATCTGTTCTTCGGCGTGTCGCATGATGCCAAGGAAGCCCTCGATGCCGTTCGCCAAAAGCTTGCATTCGTGATGCGCAACAAGTTTCTTGCTGCGAACATCAAGTCCTCAGGCATCGCCGTCGATCAGGAGGCGGTAATGGCCGCCATCGCCAGACGCGACATCGCGGCAGCGGCCGCGCTCGTGCCTGACACTGCGGTCGAAGCGTTTGCCATCGCCGGAACACCGCAGCATTGCCGCCAGCGGCTGCGCGATTTCATCGAGGCCGGATTGGATGAACCTGTGCTCGGGTTCCTGGGTACAGCCGAGAATTGCCTCCTGGCACTCAATGTGATGCGAGAGTTCGCATAATGCTCGCTTTTGGGTGAACGCAGGGAGACGCCGAGAGGTGTGCAGAGGTAAACCGTCAGGATACGAAAGATGAAACGTCGAGAAGGCGCTGCTGGACGAGTTGCGCCTGCATTTATCTGCATGCCCGCCAAATAGCACTCCGGGCAGAGCGCGTTGTGTGCGGCGGTGGGCATCTCGCAAGGAGTGCAGTGTCCAGCGATCGACGGTCTCATCACGCAAGCCGATGACTTCGCAGGGGAGGTCGCGGACAAGGAGATCCTGCGATGCCGCCATCATCGGTGCTGACCAAGCGGTAGAGCATTACGAAATCGACCGCGACGTTGATCGCTTGGGTCGAGGAGCTGGTGCTCCGTTATTGCTTGCTCATGCCAACCGAGGCCGGATGGCCAAGCAGCTTGAAACGTTTGCCGGTGTTCGTGATGGTCGCCCCATCGACTTTGAGGATGGATAGGTCCTGGTCGAGATAGTTGCCGACCAGCAAATATTTTCCGTCGGGCGTGAACGCCGCCCCTTCCGGCATGCCACCGACCTCGATATCGCCGACATGGGTCACCTTTTTGCCGTCGATCTGCAGCACCGACAGGGCTCCATTACGGTGGTAGAAATAGGCATTCTTCATGTTTGATCCGGCGAGGATCACCGCAACCGCAACATCCCCCTTGGGCGAAATAACGAGGCCTTCCGGGCCATCGCCGACCACGACACGATCGATGATACGGGGCGGCGTTGCTTCGAGATCGATCACGCTCACCGTATCGACACTGCCATCCGAGCCGGCTGAGTTGCCGCTATCGGCGCTGAGCGCAATCCTCCCGCTCGGGGCTACCGCCACGTTGAATGGCCATTGCCCAGTCGGCAGATCGAGCTTGGTGTAGGTGACCTTGTCGCCGTTCACGTCGAGCAGCGCGATTTTGTGCGCGTTGAACTTGGCGGCGAGCGCGTGCTTGCCATCGGGCGTAAACGCCACGTGGGAGACGATGTCGCTCATGTCGATCGTATCGATAACCTTTACGTCGGTCCCCTTGACGGCCAGCACGCTGATCGACTTGTCGGCACTGTTGGCGACGAGAGCGAGGTCGCCGGGCGGACTGAAGCTTAGGCCCGACGGCTGCTTGCCGACGGTCACGGTTCCGGCGAGCTTGGGCGGGTCGGACTTGAGATCGATCACATAGACCTTGTTGTCGGGTTCCATCTTAAGCGTATGACCCACTTTGGCGACCTCGACCGAATCGGCGACCAGCGCAATCGTGTTGCTCGGGTCGATCGCCACGTTGACGGGCGGCCCGACCACCGAGTTCTTGAGCGGCAGATTGGCGACAATCTTCGGGTTTTCCGGATTGGTGAGATCGAGGATCACGACCGAATCCTTTCCGGCCGGAAATAGGATCCGCTTGCCGTCGTCATCCCAGAGGAGCTTCTCGTCGTTGCCGACGATCATGAACGGCGCCGCATGGGCAAGACCAATGTTGAGAGATGCTAATACGATCGCTGCAAAGTGCCGCGGCACGATGTGTTGCCTCGTCGGCATTGCGACTTCCTCTCGTAATCTCATGGCGTCCGCCCAATAATTTGCAAATCAGTGCGATCGCCGTGTCGCAAAATCGGTCCCGCGCCGCCCGTTCGAGGTCGAGCGTCAATTCCCGAGCAGAGTCTCGGTTCGATCGCGCAATTTCTTGATCAAGCCGTCGGCACCGCCTGAGGCTATGATGGAGGCGAACTCGTCGCGTCGCGTCGCGAGGTCGCTGATGGTTCCATTGAGATAGATGTCGATCACCCGCTCGCCGCGGACGAGGTAATTTATATTCACGGTCCGGCCGCCGGGCTGCAGCAGTTTCGTTTTGACGATCTCGCCGCCGCCGCGCGATTCCGCTGTCGGCTGCGGATCGACGACGAAGCTTTCACCCGAATAATCCTTTATCTGGCTCGCATAATCGGCAACGATGAACCGGGCGAAGGCATCGCGGACCGCCGCCTGCTGTTCCGCCGAGAAGGTTTTCCAGGCGGGGCCTACCGCCAGCCGCGCCATGGTCGGCATATCGAAAATCGCGGCGAACACGGGCGTAAAGCGCCGGTCGCGCTCGCGCACGCTGAGCCGTGCGGCCTGTTGGATCGTGGGCATCAGCTGCTGATAATAGGTCTGAATTTTTGCGACGGCGGCGCTCGGCGTCTGCGCCCGTATCGGGAGCAAGCCCAATAAAACCATCCCCACCACAGCCACTGCCCGGGTTGTCGCAGGGTTCAGGCGGAGGTCGAACTCCTTCATCGCAGCCGTTTCCATTGCTCGGGCAGGTTTCCGCGTTGACCAACCGCGTCGACATTTTACGGCGCAATCGGCCGCAGTGGCTCGCAAGATCGTTTCAGGCGGGATTGAGGCCGTGTCGTGGCGAGCGGGAACAAAAGCTGGCCTTCATTTTGCGCTCATGCTTGCAGGCGAGCGGCGAGGGGCCCCGCGCGTGTCACCCTTTCATCGTCCAGGCCATATTCGACACATGCATTCGTAAAGTGAAAAGTTCGCAAGAAGTTCTCGCTCCTGTAAGGGTTCGCGTATCGGACGGCAGCTTGGTTGCGCCATCAGATGGCGCCGAGAGAATTGCCATTCAAGCGCGCAATAGAACCGTCCCCCGACCATCCGTAAAGATAAACCGCGACTCTGTGACGATAACCGCGATCCCACGGCTGGTGCAGCTGTCGAGTCGCTATGCGTGGCCGGTGATCCTGAGCTTCCTGCTCCTGGCAGTAGTTTCGACGATCTATTTCACGCGGCATTTCGCCATTACCACCGACAGCAAAAAGCTCCTGTCGAGCTCGCTGCCATGGCGCCAACAGGAGATTATGCTTAATACTGCCTTTCCGCAACGGATTGACCAGATCATTGCGGTAATCGATGCGACCACACCGGAGGCCGCCGATGATGCCGCCAATGCGCTGGTGAATGGGCTTGCGTCTCGGTCAGACGTGATCCGTAGCGTCAGCCGTCCCGATGGCGGCGAGTTCTTCGAGCGCAATGGCATCCTCTTACTCAGTCTGGACGAGGTGCAGCGCAGCAGCACAGACCTGATCTCTGCTCAACCCTTCCTCGGAACGCTGGCCGCCGATCCGACCCTGCGCGGTGTTTTTCGCACATTGTCGCAGTCGCTCGAGGGTGTGCGCCTTGGAAGAGCAAAGCTGGAAGGTCTGAAGCCAGCGCTCGCTGCGCTCGCCGATGCACTGGAACTCCTGGCGAAAGGAAAGAGCCCTGCTTTCTCCTGGCGCAACCTGATCGCTGGCCGGGCGCCGAAGCTCTCGGAGCTTCGTCGCTTCGTGAACATCGAGCCGGTCCTTGATTTCGGTGATCTGCAGCCCGGACGCAAGGCAACGGCGGCGATACGCGAAGCGGCGTCCAGGCTCGGGCTTACGCCCGAACAAGGAGTGAAGGTACGTCTCACCGGACCGGTCGCCCTTGCGGACGAGGAGTTTGCCACGGTCGCCGACGGCGCCGTCCTCAACGGCTTCATTACGTTGCTTGTTGTCGGCTTGGTGCTGTGGCTCGCGCTGAGGAAGGCACGCATCATCCTTGCCGTCTTTGTGAATCTCGTCTTCGGGCTGCTCTACACAGCCGCCATCGGCCTGTGGGTGGTAGGAGCGCTCAACCTTATCTCGGTCGCATTCGCCGTGCTCTTTGTTGGCCTTGGCGTTGATTTCGGTATCCAGTTCTGCGTCCGCTATCGATCCGAGCGGCATGCGTCCGGTGATCTCGATCAGGCACTCCTGGCGACGGCACGCGGGATGGCGGGACCGCTTCTGCTCGCAGCCGCTTCGATCGCGACCGCGTTCTACTCGTTCCTGCCGACCGCATATCGAGGTCTTTCCGAGCTCGGCCTGATCGCTGGAATGGGTATCATCATCGCGCTCGCAACTACACTAACCCTGCTTCCGGCCTTGCTCACGGTGCTCAAACCACCCCCTGAGCGCAATCCGATCGGTTATGCCCGGCTGGCGTCTCTGGACCGCTTTCTGGAGAAGCAGCGCAACTGGATAGTCGGGACGACGCTGGCCGCTACGATTATTGGTTTGCCGCTGCTGGGAGGTTTGCGCTTCGACTTCAATCCGCTCAATCTGCGGGCGCAGCATGCTGAATCGGTCGCGACATTACTCGACCTGATGAACGTTCGCGACACGAGCCCGAACACGATCGATGTGCTCGGAAGCGATCTTGCCCAGGCCTCGGCGACCGCCGAAAAGCTCCGCCAGTTGCCGGAGGTTGGCCGGGTGCTGACGCTGCAAAGTTTCGTTCCCGAAGATCAAGACGCCAAGCTCGCTCTGATCGAGGACGCGAGCTTTTTTTTGCAGAATACCCTCAGCCCTGACGAGATCGATCCGGAACCGACGCCGGCGGAGACCCAGGCAGCCATCGGCAAGCTGGTCCATGACCTGTCTGACGCGGCCCGTGACCTCGATAGTCCTGCCGCAGTGCAGGCGCGCCGCCTCGCAAGCGTGCTGGCGCCCTTGGTGAACGCGCCGCCGGCCGCTTTGGATGAAGCTCAACACGCTCTGATCGCGCCGTTAAGGACTACGCTACGCCAAGCGAGACGTCTTCTCGGCCCCGAACGGGTGAGCATCGGGACTCTTCCACCCGCGCTGAAAAACACCTGGATGTCCACTGACGGCCGAGTCCGGGTCGAGGTGGCGCCGAAGGGGGATGGCAACGACAATGCAGTCTTGCGTCGCTTCGTTACGGCCGTTCGCAGTGTCGCACCGGAGGCCGCCGGCCAGCCGGTTTTCACCATTGAGGCTGCGGCAACCGTCGTGAAGGCATTTCTCCAGGCCGGCGTCCTGTCGCTGATGGCGATTGCGCTGATCCTGTTTGTTGCGCTTCGCCGCTGGATCGATGTTGCGCTGACGCTGGTACCTCTGCTGATCGCCATCGTTGTTACGCTCGAGGTCTGCGTGCTCATCGGTCTGCAGCTGAATTTCGCCAATATCATCGCGCTGCCGCTTCTTCTCGGGGTCGGCGTCGCCTTCAAGATCTACTACATCATTGCCTGGCGTTCGGGGGAGAGGAACTTCCTGCAATCGAGCCTTACGCGCGCCATCTTCTTCAGCGCCTGCACGACGGCCATCGCGTTCGGAAGCCTGTGTTTCTCACATCACCCGGGTACATCGAGCATGGGCAAGCTGATGGCGCTGTCGCTCTTCACGACGCTCGCGGCCGCCGTCATCTTCCAGCCGGCCCTGCTGGCGACACAGCAGCAGAAGCGCCCCAATCCATGAAACAGCATGACCGCAAAAGCTGAAAGTGCGGCAAAAAAGCAACAGTCATCCCGAAGAGCGAGTGCTAGCGTAAGGCCGATCGGATTGACGCGGTGCGCCAGGGCTCCCTGCGCGCGCGTTAACTGCGTTTGCGAAAACCCTTGCGCCATTGCCGACCCGGTACGGGCGGCGAAAAGGGACGAAAAGTACATGCGCCGCGCTCAAATGTGGAGCAAACGAGCGATCGCGTGGTTGTTGCTCCTGCTCGTCAGCGGATGCGCAGGGGCTCCCCGAGACGCGTCGCTACCGATCAGGGATCCCAACGAGCGAATGAACCGTCAGGTGATGGCAGCGAATCAGGAAGTGCTGCGACCAATTTCCGAAGCTGTCAAAGCGGTCGTTCCTGGCCCCGTACACGATCGGTTGCATGATCTGAATTCGAATTTGAAGGAGCCGCGCATCTTCGTGAATAATGTGCTGCAATTGCGTTTCGAAGCGGCGGCACACACGGCCACCCGCTTTGTCCTCAATTCCACGTTCGGCATGGGCGGGCTGCTCGATGTGGCAGGCCGCGAGGGAATTCCGCAGGAGAGCGGCGATTTCGGCCAGACCTTGTTTGTTTGGGGGGTCAGCGAGGGCCCCTATACGGTGCGACCCTATCTGGGCCCGTCAACGCTGCGCGATGCGGTCGGCTCAACCGTGGATATGGTAGCCAATCCGGTAGGCTGGCTGATAGGAACACAAATAGCCCTGGCGACCACGCAGGTAGCGGTAACCGTTGGCACCACGAGCCTCGATGCAGTAGACCGGCTGGGCCAGTTGAAGCAGGCCGAAGATGCGTCCATCGATTTCTACAGCTTCATCCGCTCGGCTTATTACCAGACGCGGCGGGCGGAGTTGCGCGAAGCCCTCGGGCTTCCGAGTGTCGTCGAGTCACCGGCTACCAGTGAGCTTGACGACCCGGGTGACACTGGCCAGTCGGCGGCGGTCGCCCGTTGACGAAGCCAAATTGACCTCACAGAAGTAGACGGAAATTGATTATCGAGAGCCCGCCGCGTGAGCCGTGATAAGGACTCATCAACGAGGTGATCGTGTGGTGGCTCGAGAGTCCTGCGGCACTGTTTGATCAAGTGTTCCAATCAGCGCATGTGCACAGTCGGCCCACGTTCTGGGACGGTATTCGGCCCGCAGTTGCGCCTCTCGCGCGGCTAGGTAACCGGGATCAATGAGCGGTCGTTCGATCTTGGCCAATGCATCGTCTTCATTCGACGGATCGAAATAATCGATAAGGTCACCACCCACTTCGGGGATCGATGTGCGGTTGGAGGCTACGCAGAACTTCCCGTGCGCCAAGCTTTCCGCAATCGGCAATCCCCAACCCTCGCAAAGACTCGGAAAGACCGTGAATAAGCAGGAACGATAAGCTCGCTGCAATTCTGCATCGGACAAGTCTCGCATCAGAATGATCTTACCATTGAGATACTCGCTCGCCTTGAGATCCGCCAACAGGCCGTCAACCAACCAACCGATCTGTCCAGTAAAAATTAAGGTCGGTACCAGGTCAGCGCCGTGCCGCTCCAACAGTCGTTGCCATACTCTGACAAGCAGCCGATGATTCTTTCGAATTTCAATGGTGGAGACGAACAAGACATAGCGTGCAGGAAAGCTTGTCATTGTCTGGTTTCCGGCTGTCAGCCGATCGCCCAAATCCGAGCCCGGCTCCATAACCTCGACGCGAGGCAATCGCCAGCCGGACTCCGCAGCCAACTCGATAAGAGCAGCTCGTGAATACTTTGAATTGGTGAACACAATATCCGCAACAGGTATGGCATCTTGAAGCCAATTTAGATATTGAACAGCGTGATGTGGTTCGACGAAAGATTGATATTTAATTGGAATGACGTCGTGAACCAAGATCGAGAACTTTATTCCGTAACACCGCTTCGCTTCAGCAATATGCTTCATGTAGTTAGGAATTCCCCAACCAGCGCCAACCGAGACGATCATATCGCCGCAGCGCACAAACCGCTCAAACCGGTTCTGCCGGGCCCCTGTTCCGATGAGATCGCGAGCTGCAGCCTTGAAGATAGAAAAGAAAAATCGCGGATGCCGCATGATCACAGAGATCGATCTGGGGAATTCTCCCCAAAATATTGCCGGCTCCCAAAATGTCTTCCACGGAGCTGTACTGCCAGGCGGGTTCAAGTATGCGGAACGGATTGCGTCGAAGCCGATAGCGTGGAGACGCTTGCTATAAACACTGAGCCGACAAAACCTCACGCGTTCGGACCGACCGTAGAGTGTCTTGGCTGCACGGTAAAGCTCAAATGATACCCGCTGTACGCCGGTCGGATTAGGAAAGTGATCAAAATATCGAAGGAAATCCTCCACTTCGAACCAGATGACCGGCTGACGAGGCTTACGAGCGCAATCATCTCCCTTTGCGGTTTCGTTCATACGGATTACAGATGGCAAGCTGTTCCTGCGCTGTCCATTATCGGGGTGATTGGTGCGCTCGCAGTCGTCACCCAGTTCTAACGACTCAGGTTTCTGCATTGCTGAACCAGCTAACCGCATCTGCTAGCCCTTCGAGTCGTTGGACTTGGTGGTCTTGAGGAACATGAGGCGCTTGGACATGCGAGCTCCTTCCACCGTCGAAAACGAATCGTGGCCGAAAATGTGCCATTGCCTCAGATCCGCAGGCAACCGGCAATTCCCCGAAATAGTGTGCCGACTGTTCGAAGATCAGCTCATCAACACGGCCAACGTATCCAAAGCTTATCCCAAAGGGATGGAACCAAGAGTGAATTTTCCGTAAAAATAAGGAGGAATCGGATCGCCGTGAGGCACTCGCGGTGCTCGCCGACTTAGAAACGAGCTGATCCTGTGCGAACCAGCGTACTCCCGACCCAATTGCCCGGTCTCCGGTGACGAGGGAGTGGATGCCAGCCCACCGCCAACTCTGGGAAAAAAGTTACAGTCACCGCGATTTGACAACCCGGGTGACACTGGTCAGTCGGTGGCGGTCGCCCTGTGACGGGGCAGGGGCAGGGTTGACCTCACTCGAACTCCCGTGATCGGCGGGCATTGGCACGCTCCGGCGCAGGAGATCATGCCCCTCCAGCCAATGCCAGACAAACAAGCCGGGCAGACCCAAGGCCAACTCGCGCACGCGTTTCGACAATGAAATGGCCAGGGCCGTATCGGCTGGCAATCCGAACAGCGCGCCGAACAGGACAAAGCTGCCCTCGAGCGCGCCCAACGCCCCAGGCAGCATGAACGCTGCAGCACGAACGCCAGAGGCAAGGCTTTCGAGGATAAACGCATCGATCATGCCGAGGGGCTGCCCTAAAGCCTGCATCACCAACCAGACTTCGCCCGCGTCGGCAGCCCATCCCATCAGACGCAACACGCTGGCGCGCAGCATGATCGACGGCGTCCGGTATGCCGCTACGACGGCATCATCGATCGCCGATGCGCCGGCGGCGAACGCGGACACCCACTGCTCGGGCAGCACGCGGCGCGCCAATTTCGCGGAGCCGGCAAACAGACCGCGATGCTGGCATATGACGAATGCGGCGATGACCGCAAAGAATACACCCGTGCCGATCAACACCGCCCATGCCACGGCACGCGTGCCGCGCTCGGTCGAACGCATCAGCAGCAAACACACTCCCGACATGACGAATATCAACTGGGTCGCCGCACCAACCGTGACATCCAAGACCATGCTGGCGGCCGCTTGCGTGCCCGGCACGCCGCGCAGGCGGGCGAGACGCACGCTTGCGATATCGCCGCCGATGCTGGCTACCGGCAAGAGCGAGTTGATGGATTCCCGGATCCAACGTATCCAGATGACCGTAATGACATGCGGACGCGTTGAAGCAGGCAGCAGCTCGCGCCACGAGAGAGCGCTGAATGCGAAAGGAACAAGATGGAACAAGGTTATCGGGATGAGCCACCAACCGATGACCAGCATGGCGTGAGCCACGTCCGCAGCGCCGCTCTCGATGATCAGGTAAACGACGAGCAAAAAACCGAAAGATGCGGCAACGATCAGCGAAACAGGAATGATCCGACTCCTTGCTCGTACGTATTTCACTCAGGATTATGACGAAGTTTGATGGGCATTCATCATCCTCTATCAGCAATTTCTACCCAACTCCAATTCGGAAGGAGACATCCATGCACGCTTATCAGTTGCTGATGCGCCGTTTCTACCTTTGCTGCAAAGCGATCTCGGCCAGCGTAATTTAATCCCAGTGGGGTTGGGCGCATCCGTGATCCGCGGTCGAGTGCACATGGCCGATTATCCCGACTATGCTGCCTTCCGTCCCCTCGATCTCGAGCCGAGTCCCTATCGTTTGGCGACGATTGCAAAAAAAGCCAGACCTAGGGGTGCTTGAACGCGGCGCAGAAACTGTAAGCACTGTTGCAATTTAGTCACATTAAAGGGGCCGACTCCGGTCATCACGGTGTCGCAGGGCTGGAGCGGCACAGGTTGTAGTGCGGAGCGCCGTGCTGTTTGTCCATCCGTTCTCGCGCTTTCGGCGGCGGAATTTACGGCGTTTACGTTGATCCCGCCATGCTTCAATTCGAAGCTCGTATGGCAAGCGCAGTCGTGCATGGCTCCTCATCGATCCAGGACGCTGCGGGTTGACTTTGTCTGCTTCGTGCAGGACAAATCACTGTTTGAAGAGGACAGTGGATGTCCGGGGGCATTGTCGCCGTTACTTCGTTGGCTCTAGAGGCTCGCATCGCCCGAGGCGCCGGCGTATCCGTCATCTGCAGTCAAGGCTCGCGCCTCGCCGCCGCCCTCGAGTCCGCAATTGAGAGCGGTGCTTCGGGCATCATAAGCTTTGGAGTTGCAGGAGGACTGGCGCCCGATCTGGTCGCAGGGGACTGGATCGCTGCGACCGCGGTCAAAACCGGGCAACAACTTTTCCCAACTGACCAAGCATGGACGCGATCCCTTATCGAGAGACTTCCGGAAGCTATGCAAGCGGAAATCGTCGGAATGGATAGCCCGGTGGCTGATCCTCGGGGAAAGCAATTGCTTCACGCGCAAACGGGCGCAGCAGCTGTCGATATGGAGTCGCACATTGCGGCCAGAATTGCTGCTGCCTATCAGATTCCGTTCGTTGCTTGCCGCGCCATTATTGATCCGGCCGATAAGCCCCTTCCGCCGGCTGCATTGGTAGGGCTACGTCCTGATGGCACCGCAGATGTCCTCGCCGTGCTCCGATCCGTTTTACAACAACCGAGCCAAGTCCCGGCTCTCGTGCGTACCGCACTCGATGCGCGGATCGCCCGTGCTGCCCTGCGCCGCGGTTGCCGGATGCTGGGTGCAGGACTGGGTTTTCCCGATTTTCAATCGACGGCTCCGCATCAAAACACTGCTGCTACCGAGCCGGCTTGTGCTTGTGCCGGAGAGCGAGGACGAACAGATCGCGCTCCGTTCATGGAGAGCGCGACATACTAACTTCGTGTTCGCCGAAAGACCGACCCCCTATTGGGGTGCTCGGGCGAGGCGCCGTCAAACGTCAAGCGACCGCTGTGATTTCGACGTGGGGGCTTGCAGCGGCCAGTGCTCCAGCAGAGGCTCGGCAGCAGGCCCAGCAAATGTCAGCGCGCGCCCATCCCGTTGCAGCCGGCGTTGCCCGGCTGACGCGCTTTTGCCCTTTCGCCGTCACGCCAATGCCGCGGTTGCCGGTTTTGCTATCGTCTGATCTCAACATGGTATGGGGAATCGTTAGATGCTGATGACAGTTGCCATCGTAATCGTTGTTCTCGTTGTGGCCCTGCTCGCCTTTGCCGCGAGCAAGCCCGACACATTCCAAGTCCAGCGCTCCACCACTATTAAAGCGTCGCCCGAGACTATCTATCCACTCATCAGCGATTGGCACAATTTCCTCACTTGGTCGCCATTCGAGAAGGACCCCGGGATGAAGCGAACGTTCAAAGGTGCTGCGAGTGCCAGAGGAGCAATCTATGAGTGGGACGGGAACAACAAGGTGGGCTCCGGCCGCATAGAGATTATAGAGGCAGTCTCGCCATCGAGGTTGGTCATGCAGCTGGACATGATCAGGCCGATGAAAGCGCAGAACATGGTCGAGTTCACGTTGGCAGCCAAAAGCGGCACAACGGATGTGACCTGGGCAATGAAGGGCAGAGTACCGTTCATGGGCAAGCTCATGAGCCTCGTCATGAACTGCGAAAAAATGGTCGGCAGCCAGTTTGAAGAAGGTTTGGCGAAGCTCAAGAACCTCGCGGAACAGCCCGCGCACCGCGTGGCCGCGGCCTGAAGCAGTTTACTCGCCGTCCTTGCACGGATTCCGAGGCTCCGCCCGCGATGCTCGCGGCCCCGGAATGACACTGTGCTGTCCCGGTTCTGCAGCGCGTCGTGAGCAGCGCTCAGGGTGCGCAAACCGAATAGATCGTCGCTGCGCTGCTCACGCTGTGCTGCGCCCGGGACAGGCCGTTCCCTTGCAGTAGTTCGGCAAGTGCTCAGTGGATTTCCGGTTCCGGTATGCCTCCGCGGCCTTCCAGGAAGTCGAAATCGCAGCCTTCGTTTGCCTGCCGCACGTGCTGCGCGAACAGGCGGTTGTAGCCGCGGGGATAGTCGCGCGACGGCGGTCGGTAGGTTTTCAGGCGCTCCGCGATCTCACTGTCGCTGAGCCTCACGTTGATGGCGCGAGCCGCCACGTCGACCGTGATCATGTCGCCGGTCCTCACCGCGGCCAGCGGACCTTTCACGTACGCCTCCGGCGCGACGTGCAGGATGCAGGCACCGTAGCTGGTGCCGCTCATGCGCGCATCGGAGATGCGCACGATGTCGCGCACGCCTTGCCGCAGCAGCTTCTTCGGGATCGGCAGCATGCCCCATTCGGGCATTCCCGGCCCGCCGAGCGGTCCGGCATTGCGCAGCACCATCACGTGGTCGGGCGTGACGTCGAGGTCGAGGTCATCGACCGCCTTGGACATGTCGTCATAGCGATCGAAGACGAGCGCCGGACCGGTGTGCTGCAGCAGGCGCGGATCGGCAGCGGGCGGCTTGATCACGCAGCCGTCCGGCGCAACGTTTCCATATAGAATCGCGGTCCCGCCCGAGGCCGCAATCGGATTGTTCAGGGGGCGAATGACGTCGTCGTTATACACTTCGGCATCGCCGATGGCGTCTTCCATCGTGCCTCCCGCCACCGTGCGCGCGTCGAGATGGAGCATCGACTTGAGCCGCGAAAGCAGCGCCCGCGTGCCGCCCGCGATGTGATAATCTTCCATGAGCCATGCGCCCGAGGGCCGCAGGTTGGCGATGACCGGCACGCGCGCGGCGAAATCGTCAAAGTCCTTGAGTGAGATGGGCACGCCGGCCCGACGCGCCATGGCAACGAGGTGCACCATGGCATTGGTGGAGCCTGCGAGCGCGCTGTGCACGATGAGGGCATTCTCGACCGATTTGCGCGTGATGATGTCGGAGGGTTTGAGATCCTCCCAGATCATCTCGACGATGCGGCGTCCGGAGGCGGACGCCATGCGCGGATGCGCCGCGTCCACCGCGGGAATGGATGCGGCGCCGGGCAGGCTCAGTCCCAGCACCTCGGTGATGGTGGTCATGGTGGAGGCGGTCCCCATGGTCATGCAGGTGCCCGCCGAGCGCGCGATGCCTGCCTCCATGTCATTCCACTCTTGAGTGGTGATGCTGCCTGCCTCCTTTTCAGCCCAGTATTTCCAGACGTCCGAGCCCGAGCCGAGAATCTTGCCGCCAAAGTGGCCGCGCATCATCGGCCCCGCGGGCACGTAGATGAGAGGCAGATTCATGCTGATCCCACCCATGACCGTTCCCGGCGTGGTCTTGTCGCAACCGCCCATCAGGACTGCGCCATCGATGGGATGCTGCCGCAGAAGCTCCTCAACTTCCATCGCCAGGAAGTTGCGATAGAGCATGGTGGTGGGTTTCACGAAATTCTCTGACAAGGACATCGCCGGGAGCTCGATGGGGAAGCCGCCGGCCTGCCACACGCCGCGTTTCACGTCCTCCACCCTCACCTTGAAATGATGGTGGCACGGATTGATGTCGCTCCAGGTGTTGATGATTCCGATGACCGGCTTTGCCAGAAAATCTTCGCGCTCGTAGCCCATCTGGAGCATGCGCGAGCGGTGGCCGAACGAGCGCAGATCCGTCGCGCCGAACCAGCGCTGGCTTCTAAGCTCGTTGAGAGTCTTGCGCGGCATTGCGTTGCTCCTGGTTATCTCTTGTTCGCCTTCCGCCAGACCTCGAAGTCCTTGCGTGTTTGCTCCTCGGTTGCCGGATAAAGCCCCAGGATGGAGCGGTCCTTGAGCACCTCCTCGGTCACGAAATCCTCGAACGCGGTCATCTCCACTGTCTCATCCGCGATCTCGTCGGCAAGGTGCGCGGGCACGACAACAACTCCTTCGCCATCGCCAACGATCACATCGCCGGGAAAGACCGGCGCATCGCCGCAGCCGATAGGCCCATTGATCTCGATCGCCTGATGCAGCGTGAGGTTGGTCGGAGCAGCCGGACGGTTGTGGTACGCGGGGAAAGGAAGCTTTCGCAGCTCCGGCGTGTCGCGAAAGCCGCCGTCCGTGACGACCCCGGCGCAGCCGCGGACCATGAGGCGGGTTATCAGGATGGAGCCTGCGGAAGCAGCACGAGCATCCTTGCGGCTGTCGATGACGAGCACGGCTCCCCGCGGACACTGCTCGACCGCCACCCTTTGCGGATGATTACGATCGCGAAAGACCTCGAGCTTGTTGAGGTCCTCTCGCGCCGGCATGTAGCGCAAGGTGAAGGCGATCCCCACCATCGGTGTTGCCGCCGTGTTGATCAGGTGCACGTCCTGGATCCACTGATTACGCAAGCCCCGCCGGTACAGCGCCGTCATCAGGGTTGGCGTGGCGACCTTCTTGAGCTTGTCGCGGGTTTGCGGGCTCAGCTCCGGCATCGGCTATTCCTCGCAAGCTTGGGCAGTGCGCGTGGCGTGCGGTTGGTGCCCGCCGTAGGGCGCGCTCATCGCATATGCCTCGGCGACCGGGGAAACTCCATACCTCTCCTGCAACGGCAGGGTGATCGCATTTGGCTCCGAGGACCGCGCCGTCGCGTCACGCGGCAAACATCCGTGCCTGTCATTCCGGCCGAGCGAGCCGGGCTTCGCCCCGCGAGGGAGAGCCGGAATCCAGTAGCCAAAACTGTTCGTGCATTCACGCCGGTCATGGATTACTGGATCCCGGCTGGCGCGAGCCCGGTTGAGCTGGGCTCGCTTGGCCGAGACGACGGCCCATTACAAGAAGCTCTGTGGATCGATGTCGATCTCGAGCTTGAGGTTGCCCCCGCGTTTAGGCGCAGCGGCAAGCCAACTGCGCAAGTATCCGGAGAGATCGAACGAGCGTGCCGATTTCACCAGCAGCCGGAAACGATGACGTCCGCGCACGACCGCGAGCGGCGCTTCCGCCGGCCCGAGGATGCGCACGTCAGGCGCGCTCGGCGCAGCTGCAACGAGACGACGGCCATAGCTTTCCGCGGCAACGCGTTCCTTGGCCGAAATCAGCAGGCTTGCGAGGCGTCCAAAAGGCGGATAATGGGTTCTTTCGCGCAGCTCAATTTCCGTCGTGTAGAATGCGTCGCGATCGGCTGCGAGCAGCGCCCGGATCACGGGATGCTCGGGCTGATGTGTCTGCAGATAGCCGATGCCCTGGCCTTCCTCACGCCCGGCGCGGCCAACCACCTGATAGAGCAGCTGGAACGTGCGTTCCGCCGCGCGTGGATCGCCATTCGCCAAGCCGATATCCGCGTCGATGACACCGACGAGATTGAGGTTGGGAAAGTGATGGCCCTTGGCGACGAGCTGGGTACCGATGATGATGTCGAACCGCCCCTGTGCCACCTCCTTTAATTCCTCGCGCAAGCGATCGACGGATTCGACAAGATCGCTCGAGAGCACAAGGATACGGCTTCCGGGAAAGAGCTCGGCGGCTTCCTGTTGCAGCCGTTCGACTCCGGGGCCCACCGCGACGAACGTCTCGCTCTCCTGGCACCCCGGACATTGCGCGGGCGGGGGCATCGAAAATCCGCAGTGATGGCAGACCAGGCGACGCCTGAAG
>Ga0209331_1000214_pt1 | contig 21215 bp, 16 predicted proteins | sample JacPinW_OM3H0_M3_FD_187971 | JGI IMG/M metagenome (GOLD analysis project Ga0209331, IMG submission 187971) | Forest soil microbial communities from Algoma, Ontario, Canada - Jack Pine, Ontario site 1_JW_OM3H0_M3 (SPAdes) (version 2) | ecosystem: Environmental > Terrestrial > Soil > Boreal...
GGCAGCCGTGACTGCAAATCCTTGCGAGCGGCAAAGTAATACGTGAAGCGTTGCATCAGGAAGGGCGCGGTGCCGCCCGCGTGCGAGAAAATCCATCTGATATTGGGGAATTGTTCCGCCGAGCCGCTGAACAGCAGGCTTGCAATGGTGCGGGTGGTATCCGTGCCCAGCTCGATGAGAGGCTCAAAGACGTCCGGCACCAGGTTGCGACAGCATTCGTTCCGAAATGGGTGCGTGTAGATCACGGCCTTGCGCCTGTCGAGCTCCTGTAGCACCGGCCTGAACATCGGGTCGCCGAGAAACTTTCCCTGATAGTCAGTCATCATGCAGATGCCGTCCATCTTCAGCGTGTCGAGCGCATATTCGATTTCACGCAACGAGCCCTCCACGTCGGGCAGCGGCACGGTCGCGAACATCCCGAAACGGCCCGGGTAGTCGGAAATAAGCTTGGCCGCAAAGTCGTTTGTCTCGCGCGCGAGCTTGCGTGCCGAATCGTAGTTGCCAAAAAATACGCTTGGCTCGCTTATGGACAGAATTGCCGTGGCCACCCCGCCTTTATCCATGTCATCGAGCGATTGCGCCACGGTCCATTTCATGAGTGGAACCTGGCCGGTTCTCCGTCCGCTGATCTCGGCAATGAACCCCGGAGACGAGACATGATGGTGGACATCGATGCGGAACGGCTTGCCTGCGGGGAGCGCCGCCTGTGCGCACGCTGGCTCGCTCGCGAGCGCAATGCCGAGGCCGAATGCCGTCGCTGCGGAGCCACCGAGAAGTTGCCGCCGCGTGCAGCTCGCAGCTTCTGAATGGACCAAATGACGTTCACGGCCGTTGGAGTGGCTGCCAAGGCCGACCTTCATGACACATCTCCGTATCTGCGGCGCAAAGTGAACCACGCGGGCAGCGCCTGGACAAGTTGATCTCCGAGTTCCCTGCGCCGAGCATGCTCTCTCTGCACCTGCGATCTGATCACGGCGGTATGGTGGGGACCCGAATGCTGAGGGGATTGCGCGTTAGCTGGGCGGGCGAGCTCGGAGAAACAGCCATGTCAAACGGAGCAATGACAAGGTAAGCCTCTCATTGGGAGCCTCTCATTGGGAGTGGTCGCGTCGCCGGGACTGCCGTATGTAAACCAGCAGGGCCAAAATGTTGGCAGCATTAAGCCGCGTTATCGTACTGCGGCGCAGCGGTATCCGCGAATCGCACCCATCGCCTCCCCAGTCCTGCTGCAATTTTGATCAAATCCCTGAGCATAGTGTCCCCGTGGATCGTACTGACCAGCACGACCAGGGACCGTGGAAATGACCATGACGAGCTCTGAGATCCAGTGGGTTGCCCGCGTGATGCACACCATCAGCTACGTGGCGTTCATGGAGTCATGCGACACTGTGGCCGGGACGCTGCAAAAAGGCGCGGGAGAAGAAGTCATACGCGCCGCCCAAACCTTCCTCGAAAGCTTGGAGCGGGGGCATGCTGATAGCGTAACGACCAGATCGCTCGATGCTTCCAACGACATGTCCAAGAGAAATGCCACTGCCTAACCGCGTCCCGTTAGTTTCTGTTTAAGCCGCCTGAGGCGCGATCAGCAGGAAGACCCCAACGAATAAGACCGGGCTGAAGAGGCTCGGCGCTAAAGATGCGCTCAGGCCCCCCGCTCATCGCAACTTCTGGCGGCTGTCCACGTCGATGTCGCTGCGCTTCAAGAGATAATCGAGACCGCCCACGCGGAACCAGCGGTAGCCGTAGGCCTCGATCAGGAGATGATGCTTCCCGTCCTCGCCCGCGCGGCTGTGAGCATCGCTGAGCAGATTGACCAGAAGCTGCGAGCCGCCTTCGTCCCGTCCAAGCGAAACGCTTACCTCATGCGGCTTGTCATCGAGGTTGTGCACGAACAGCACGGAATTGTTGCGCCAGTCATAGCGCAAGACCAGCACCGCACGGTCGGCTATGTCGATTGCCTCGAAATCCCCCCAGCCTACTTCCGGAACTTCCTTGCGCATGCGAATGATGCGCTCGGTCCAGTTGAGCATCGAGTTCGGGTCGCGCCGCTGCGCCGCGGCATTGACATGCTGGTATCCGAACGCGCCATTGTCGATAACGGGGACAACGGGCTTGTCGCTTCTGGTAAAGCCGGCGTGCGGCTCGGTTGACCACTGCATCGGCGTGCGCGCGCAAGCCCGCTCCGGCATCTCGAGATTGTCTCCCATGCCAAGCTCGTCTCCATAGCGGATGACCGGGGTCCCTGGCAGAGTGAACATCAGGCTGTACGCCAGCTCGAGGCGCCGCCGGTCACCGTTGAGCATCGGCGCGAGACGCCGGCGGATGCCGCGATCATAGAGCTGCATCTCCTTCGATGGGCCGAACGCGTCGAATACCTTCTGGCGCTGCTGTTGGGTAAGGCGGCCGAGATCGAGCTCATCATGATTGCGCAAGAACATTCCCCACTGCGCGGTGGCCGGTCGCGGCCGCGTGGCATAAAGGGCCTTGATCAGAAGCCGGCAATCGGCAGAAGCCAGTGCGTAGAACAAAGCTTGATTGACCTGAAAGTTGAACATCATATGCATGCGATCGCCTGCATCGCCGAAATACTCCATGTCGGTTTTTGGCAGCACGTTGGCTTCCGCCAGAATAATCGCGTCGCCTTCCCGCCACTGCAGAAACTCGCGAAACAGGCGCAAGATGTCATATTGCTCGACGGGCCTTCTGACGTTTGCTCCCTTTTTGGAGATAACGAAGGGAACCGCGTCCATCCGAAAGCCAGACACGCCGAGCTGGAGCCAAAAGCCCATGATTTTCAGAATCTCGGCCTGCACCTTGGGATGCGGCGTGTTGAGGTCGGGCTGGAAATCATAGAATCGATGAAAATACCAGGCCTTCGCTTCCCGGTCGTAGCTCCAGGTTGATTTCTGCACGCCGGGAAACACCATACCCTTTGCCGCATCGGGTGGCTTTCGCTCCGACCAGACATACCAGTCGCGAAATGGGGAATTCGGATCGGAGCGCGCAGCGCGAAACCAGGGATGCTGATCGGATGTGTGATTCACGACCAGATCGATCAGCACCCGAATGCCGCGCTGTTTCGCGGCATGGGTGAATTCGACAAAATCGCCCAGGGTGCCGTACGCGGGGTTGACGCCGTAGTAATCGGTGATGTCGTACCCGTCGTCCCTGCCCGGAGATGGCTGGAATGGCATCAGCCACACCGCGGTCACGCCGAGCCCGTGCAGATAGTCGAGCCGCCGCATCAGCCCTTGAAAGTCACCGACGCCGTCGGCGTTCGCGTCCATGTAGGTCGCGACCGAGAGGCAATAGACGATCGAGTTCTTGTACCAGAGATCGTTGATCATCGGCCCCGTCAGTCCGGAGCTGGAATCGAGAGCATGTCATTGACGACAAGGCCGCCGGATCATAGTCCGGCGGCCTTGTATGAGTTCCAACTGATCAGATGCTCAAGGCGTGTTTCTCAGCCAGGTATCGATCTCGCGCTCGGCTTGATCCTTCGCGTAGCCGTACCGCTGCTGAAGCCGGCCGGAGAGCTCGGTGCGCTTGCCCTTGACGACCTCCAGATCGTCGTTCGTAAGCTTGCCCCACTGCTGCTGCACCTTGCCTTGGAATTCCTTCCAGTTGCCTTCAACGCGATCCCAATTCATCGCTTCACTCCTCTAGGCTCGAGTACGCTAAAGGGAAACCCAAGTAGCGCTCCCTGGTTCCCTCGAAACTATTGGAACGCCGACACGACGAGATCAGGAGCAATTCGTCCGGTGCGGCGCCGGAACGCGGAGACTTGTAGTCGCGGCGGTATCAGGGGCTCCCCTGCACCGAGGAATTTTCCCAGGTGAATTACCGCGATGAAGAGGGATCGGGTCTGAAACTAAGCATAGCCAGGAGAGTTCCAGTCTTTAGCCGCGAGCCTGGCGCTGTCACGCAGGCCTGGTCGGTGGCGAAGCCAGTCCCGCACTACCAAAAAGAGCCTTTTTGTGACGGCCGGCACATACAAATCCCTCCGGTTCGCTACCCTTGCATCATCGAAGAGCGATGGTTCGCTCAGTGCCAACGAGCGGGTGATGACATGAGCGCAATGATCCACATCGACGGGCCGAAGGACGGTAATTTCATCGCGCGATTTGTCACCGCTGACGGACGGTCGCTCGCAATCCTTGTCCCCGAGAAAAGCGCCGCGGTGCTTCGCGATTTGCAGGAGCACATGCCCTACGGGCTGGCGGTGCGCGATATCGATGACGCGGACTGCCAGGCTGGCGAAGGAGAAGCGCTCGGCCCGTACTGCGCTGGGTCGCGCTAAGCCGCAGTTATGCGGACGAGGAGGGAGTACCGCAGATCGCTGCCTCGCCCTCGCTCCGGAGGCGGGCCTGGGCTCGCCGTTCTGAATTTGTCGCTTCCGAGAATGTCAGGTGGAAATCTTTGATTGAACACGTCGGCTTAGTAGGTGCGCAGCACAACCTCGCGGAAAACAGTCTTCAGCAACAAGGCATCGGGTTTTCGATCAAGTCATAGACATTGTCGAAGGTGATCTCGTTGATCGGTCGCTGGATCTTGAAGTGGCGCGGCGGCTCGTTCCGCAGGATCGCCATAATGGCCGTTTCGATGGGGGGGCAGGTCGGTTTCACGCAGGGAACCTCCTTCACGACTATGGGGACCTCTCTCGCAAAGCCGAAGTTCTGCCGCATCCAATAGCGGATTTGCTCGAGGGTGTAGGGTGAGATCTCCAACAGCTGCCGCCCGAAAGGATCAGGCTTCTGGGAAAGGTCGCACTCTGCGGTGCAGAGACAATCTCTAAAACCTCGCGTGATCGCGTCCTGATCGAGGTTGCGGCCGATGAAGACGAGCCGGTTGAGCCGTTTTTCGTCCGCACTCCAGGCGCGTCCAGGCCGCCCTTCGAACTCCATGCGCACTCCCTGGAACAGGAACTGGTCCGGATCGCCGCGCAGATTGAGGAGGCCTTTCATGCGCAGGAGATTGGCGCCGAATTCCGCAATCTGCGAGCGGAACCAGATGCTCAGCTTCATGCCGTCCAATTCGCCGGGCTCGACGATGCACACGGTCTCGATGTTCTGGAGGTGATTGTGATGGCGGTGATGACCACGCTTGTGATCATCATGCCCGTTATGCCGCCCGCCATCATGCGCATGCCCGTCGTGAGCATCGACCGCGGCATCGATTCGCTCTTCCAGGTCGGCCCCTTCAACCCCGAAAACGACATCGAGATCGAGCTCTGAAGTTTTTGTCCGATGTATCTTCGCAACCCGGTTGAGCGATCCGATCTTCTGCTCGATCAAATCCAGCTCCTCGGGAGCGGCAAGATCGGTCTTGTTGAGGACGATCAGGTCGGCAAAAGCAATTTGCTCACATGCTTCGGCGGATTCTTCGAGCTGTGCCGTCACGTGCTTCGCATCTACGACGGTGATCACGCCTTCCAGCGCGAACTCGCTGCGAATTCGCTCGTCCGCATACAGCGTCTGTGCCACTGGAGCGGGCTCCGCAAGCCCGGTGGTCTCGATGATTACGGTATCGAACTTTGCACGATGCTCGGTGAGCTCGAAGAGACTGCGAAGCAAATCGCCGCGCACGCTGCAGCAAATGCAGCCGTTGTTCATCTGGATGACTTCCTGATCCGAGGCGATCAAGAGGTGATGATCGATTCCGACCTCGCCGAACTCGTTGACGATGACGGCGATGCGGCGGCCGTGATCCCCGGTCAATATGCGGTTGACGAGCGTGGTTTTGCCCGCGCCCAGAAACCCCGTCACGATGATGACGGACGCTCTCTCTGAGCGAACCATGTCATGCATGGGGAAAGCCGCCGTCCTCTCACTTCCGAGTGTGGTTCTCAGAGCCTCATATAGGCATCTCCGCGACGTGCCGCAGCCGGTTCCGACGGCGGCGTGTCCCGGGCGCAGTGCAGCATGAGCGGCGCACTGCGCTGCTCATGATGCGCTGCAGAACCGGGACCGCACAAGGCTCTGCGTCTTCTCCAGCCTGTGGCGGTCCCGGATCAGCGGCGCACCACTTCGCGCTTCCTGCGACCGCAGATCATGGACGGGCTGGTGTATGCGCTCGCGCTGCACCGCATCCGGGACACGGGCCTCGCGCATGCGCGCAGCCCATGGGTTCAGTGGCGGATCGGGGTCTGCATCTGGCCGATGACGTTGCCGACCGGCTCGCCATTCTTCATTTGCACGTGGCCGCGAACGATCGTGTAGATCGGGACTCCCTGCACCTTCCAGCCGCCCCAAGGGGTCGGCTTGTTCTTGCTGTGGAGCTTGTTCGGGTCGATCGTCATTTCCTTCTCCATGTCGACCACGGTCACGTCGCCGTCGGAACCGACACGGATGGCGCCCTTCTTCGGATACATCTGCCACACCTTGGCCGGGTTCTCGCTGGCGAGCTTGACGTAATGGTTCAAGCTCAGACGCCCCTTGTTCACTTGCGTCAGCAACAGCGGCACCGCGGTCTCGACGCCGCAGAAGCCTGAGATACAGTCCCAGATCGCCGGTTTGCTCATCTTCCCGTTGATATCGCAGCCCTTCTCCTCGAGGGTGTGCGGCGAGTGGTCAGTCGCCAGCATATCGATCGCGCCATCCAGCAACCCTTCCCAGAGCGCGTCCTGATGTTCCTTGGAGCGCACAGGAGGATTCATCTTCAACAGCGGGCCGACCTGGGCCAAGTCGCTCGCGGTTCGCAGGAGATAATGCGGCTGCGTTTCCGCCGTAAAGCGCAGCCCCCGCGCCTTGGCGTTCCTCACCATTTCCACCGCCTGCTTGGTGCTGGCGTGCACGATGTGCAGCATGGTTCCGAAATTCTCCGCCATGAACATGATGTGAGCGATCGATTCCGCCTCGCATAGGGCTGGCCGCGACTCCTCCCAGTAGATCGGGTCGTTTTTTCCCGCGGCTTTCAGCTTGTTGGTCCAGTAATGCTGGATCTGGCGGTTCTCGGCGTGGACGCAGAGAGGAACTTTGGATTGCGTGATGTTCGAGAAGACCTCGATGCACATCCCGTCGTCGGGGAAGGGCAGGTTGCCGATCGTCTCTCCGAAAAAAATCTTGTAACCGATGGCGCCGGCCTTAGCCATCGGCAGGATATCGTCGGCATTCGTCTGGTGCACCACGCCTAGGACGGCAAAATCACACAGCGACTTCGTTTCGCCGATCCGCTTCTTGACCCCCACCTGTTCCGCATTCTCGGTCGGCGGGATCTGGTTCGGCATGTCGATGATGGTGGTGATTCCGCCGCAGACCGCCGCCGTTGACCCGGTGCCGAAGTCCTCCTTGTGGGTCACCCCCGGGTCGCGGAAATGCACGTGCGCATCGATGAGACCGGGGAGAATATGCTTTCCCGCCAAGTCTATCACGGCCTTGCCCTCCGGCAGGGACTCATCGGTTCCGATGGCGACGAATTTGCCGTTGGAGATCGCAACGCCACCGCGCACGGTTTCCTCCGGGGTGACCACCCAGCCGTTTTTCAGAACCAGATCCGCCGTCATGAAAACCTCCTCGCTGAGTTGCCGTTATTGATCTGATCTTTTTTTGCAGGTCAGTATGTGTCGAACATCTGCTGGATCTTCGCGGCGTCATTGGTCTTGGCCAGCGCCAAGGAAAGCAGGATGCGTGCTTTCCAAGGCTGCAGGTTATCCGCGGCCACAAATCCGCGCTTCGTCAAACCCGGGCTGCGAACCACGCGGCCGGAGCCGACGCGGCTGGAAAGGCACATCAGCACGCCTTTCTCCGCATAAGCCTTGTCGAACGCCGCGTCCTCGAGGGGAGTGGGCCTGCCGGCGCCGGTTGCTGAGCTGACGATCCCTTTTGCTCCGGCATTGGCGGCGGCTTCGATCATGGTGCCGTCGGCGCCCACGTACGAGAGGACAACATCGACGCGCGGCAGCGACTGCGCCGAGCGAACATCGAACTCCGTGTGCACCGTGTGCTTTCGCGTGGGCTGATGATAGTAGATCACCTTCCCGTCCGCGTCGGCGAAACCCAGCGGTCCCATATCGCGCGATTGGAATGCCTGCACGCGATAGGTCGAAGTCTTGGTGACGTCCCGCCCGTTGAAGATCGTGTCGTTCATCACGACCAGACAGCCGCGACCGCGCGAGCTCGGATCGACTGCCACCCGCACGGCGTTGATGATGTTGAGATAACCGTCGGCGCTAATCGCGGACGATGGCCGCATCGAGCCGACGATCACGACCGGCTTCTCCGTCTTCAGCGTGAGATTGAGGAAATAGGCGGTCTCTTCCAGGGTGTTGGTCCCGTGCGTGACGACGATGCCGTCGGCCTGATCCTGACCCAGGATGGCGTGAATCCTGCGCACCAGTTCGAGCCAGTCCTTGTCGATCAAAGCATGGCTGGGCAAACGGCGGAACGGAATTTCCTGAACTGACGCGATTTTCGCGAGCTCGGGAACTTGCGCCAGCAACTCGGCGTCGCCGAGCCGTTTTCCGGCCTCCATGTACCAGGCAAGATCCAGCCGGTCCGTTCCCACGGAATCGATCGTCCCACCCGTGAGGATCAATCCAATTCTGGGGAGTGTTTTCATGCTGGAGCGCGTTCCGTGTACTCCATGCTGCAACATTCTTGCCTGTCATTCCGGCCGAGCGAGCCGGGCTTCGCTCGGCGAGCGAGAGCCGGAATCCAGTAACCAAAGCCGTTCGTGCATTCACGTCGGCCGCGGATTACTGGGTCCCGGCTCGCGCGAGTCCGGCGCAGCCGGTCTCGCTTGGCCGGGACGACAGCCCAAATGCGATAGCTTTGCCCATAAGGAGGAGGGGAGTACACCGCGTTCGTGCTCACCTCAGCCCTCCTCGAGCGGCTTGCCGGCCTTGGCCCGCAGCGCGCGATAGACGGTTTCGGGATCAAGCGGCAGTCGGGTCAATCGGATGCCGGCCGCATCCTCGATCGCGTTTGCGATCGCCGGCGACACGCAGAACATGGAGCTTTCTCCGACGCCTTTGGCACCAAACGGCCCGTTTGACTGCTCGTGCTCGACGTGCAGATTTTCCATGCGCTCCGGAAGATCGCGAAAGCCCGGGATCTTGTAGTCGGCGAGCGAGGCATTGACCACCTGTCCGGCGTCGAGGTGCATCTTCTCGAAGAGCGTAAAGCCAAGCTGCATGACTGCCCCGCCCGAGATCTGCGTCGCAACGATCGCCGGGTTGATCGCCTTGCCGGCGTCCACCACGTTCACCAGCTTCGCGATCTTGATGTGCCCGGTTTCCGTATCGACCTCCACCTCGGCACCCGCCCCCGCAACGATCCAAAACGGCGTCACGGCCGTGCTCTGCCCGGTTTCGCGCGAGGGCGACACGTAGTCCGGCCGAAACGTACCGCTGCCGATGATGTTGCCGGCCTGCATCCCATAGCGCTTGCGGAACAGCTCAGAGATCGGCGTATTCGAGCCCTCGACCTCGCCGACATCTCTCCGCAGTGCAGCAATCTTGTTGCGCACATCCTCGGCCGCGCGCTGGATCGCGTGCCCCATATGAAACAGCGAACGCGAGCCGAGCGTCCCCATGTCGTATGGGGTCGCATCGGTGTCGGGGTGCACGATCTTGACTGATTCAGCTGGAACGTTGAGCGCCTCACCGACCATCTGCGCGAGCGCCGTGTCGGAGCCCTGGCCCATGTCGACGGTGCCGCAATAGAACGTAACCGAGCCGTCGGCCGCAACGTTGATGATCGCAACCGACGTCGTAGGCGACGTTATGGCCTTGATCGCAACCCCAAAGCCGCGTCCGCGCCGCAGCGTGCCGCTGCCGCGATCGAACGGACTGCTCCATCCGATCCTGTCGAGGATCGTGCTCAACACCTTATCGAGCGGCGCATCGACGATCGCCTGCCCTGTTGCATGCACCCCGCCTTCGCGCAGGAGATTTCTGCGACGGAACTCGGCCGGATCGAGCTGGAGCGCCCGCGCCATGATGTCCATCTGGCTCTCGTAGGCCCATGCGATTTGCGGCAGGCCGAAGCCGCGCAGCGAGCCGGCCGGGGTCATGTTGGTATAGAGGGCGTAGGAATCGATCCACACATTGTCGATGTTGTAAGGACCGGAAGCAGTCAACCCGGCCTTCTGCGTCACCCGCGGTCCGATGTCGGCATAGGCACCGCCGTTCCAGAACACCTCGCATTTGCGTGCGACGATCCTGCCGTCCTTGTCGACCCCGCTCTTGATGCGGAACGTGCTCGGGTGCTTGGTGATCTGATAGAACATCTCTTCCATGGTAGCGGCGACCTTCACCGGCTTGCGCGCGATCATGGACAGTGCGACCGCGAGTGCCTCGAGCTTGATGTAGAGCTTCGCGCCATAGCCGCTGCCGAGATAGGGTACTTTGACCCGCACCTTGTTTTCCGGCCAGCCGAGCAGCCGTGCGATCTCGATGCGCACGAATGAAGGACCCTGCGAGGCCGTGTGAATGGTGACGCCATCAGCTCGCCAGTCGCCAATCGTGACGAACGGCTCGAACGGGAGGTGCAGCGCTTTTTGCGTCTTGAACTCGTGCTCGAACTTGTGCGCGGCGGCGGCATAGGCGTTTTCGAAATCGCCGCGGCGCAGCCGGTAATCGAGCGCGACGTTGGTGCCGCTGACGCCTTTCAGGTGCTTGAGGTCGGGGAAGGTTGCGGCCGGCTTGAGCTCGTCATGGACGAAAGTGCGCGCGGTGAATGCCTCCACCTCGTCATAGATCGCGGGCAGCTCTTCGTACTCCGCGCTGATGAGCTGCACTGCCTGCTCCGCAACGTGCGGGTCGCGCGCCAGGACCACGGCGACCGGCTCGCCCACGAAACGTACCCGGCCATCCGCCAGGATGGGCTGGTCGTGAAATGCCGGGCCGTAATACGGATCCGGAATGACTTGCTTGATGTCGTCGATGGTAACGACATGGAGCACTCCCGGCAGCTGTTTTGCCACGCTGGTGTCGACGGAGTTGATGCGCCCGTGCGCGACTGTGCTGCGGAACAGCTTGGCATGCAGCATGCCCGGCAGCCGCATGAGATGGGTATATTCGGCCTGGCCGGTGACCTTGTCGCGGCCTTCGAGACGAGGGATCGATCGTCCGATCTGCGAGCCGGCTTTGCCGGAGGAGTGAGTAAGCGTCGTCGTCATCAAAAAGCTCCGCCAACCTCCATTGCCGGGGCGATATGCATCCGCTGCAAGAAAGTGTACGTCAAGGGACATGGGGATGAATGAACGAGCGGGAGCGGACGGCTGGATCGGCGCAAGCCTCTTGCGCAAAGAGGATGCCCGCCATCTTTACGGTCACGGCATGTTCATCGCGGACGTCCAGGTGCCCGGCGTTCAGGACGTTGCCTTCGTGCGCAGTCCACTGGCGCATGCCCGCGTCCGCCGCGTGAGCAAACCCGCGCACGCTGCCGCACGCATTTTCACGCTCGCCGACATCGGGCCCATCAAGATTCTCGAGGCCGGCCCCGAACTCTCGGCGCATCGCCACAGTCCTTATCCTCCGCTCGCAGACGATTGCGTGCGCTACGTGGGGCAGACACTCGCCGCCTGCGTGATGCCGACGCGGGCGCAGGCCGAGGATCTGGCCGATAAGGTCGATGTCGAGCTCGAGGAATTGCCCGCCGTGATCGATGTCGTCGCCGCTATGCGGCCCGAGAGCCCGCGCGTGTTCGAGGAGTGGCCGAGCAACGCCTATATCAGCACGACCGTGATGGAAGGCAATCCGGAGACGCTTGCCTCGGCGCCCATTCGTCTCCGCCGCCGCCTAAGGCTCAACCGACAGGCCACCGTCTCGCTGGAAGGGCGAGGCGTGCTCGCCTACTGGGACCGTCGCCTGGATGAGCTGGTCGTCTATCTCTCCACCCAGGGTGGCCAGGTGAAGCGACTGGCGCTCTCCCGCATGCTGGGGATTCCGGAACACAAGGTGCGTGTCATAGCGCCCGATGTCGGAGGCGGCTTCGGCGGGAAGAACCGGATCATGCCGGAGGACGTTGCAGTCGCCGCGATCGCGATGAAGGTCGGGCATCCCGTGCGATGGATCGAGGATCGACGCGAGCATCTCCTCGCTTCGCCGCATGCTCGGGACCATACCTACGATCTGGTTATTTGTGCCGAGCGGGATGGCACGCTCCTGGGGATCGAGGGCGACATCTATATCGACGCGGGGGCCTACGCTTTGTGGCCCACGGGCGCCTTTCAGGAAGCGAGCATGGCGTCCCGCAACCTGACCGGGCCCTATCGCATGCGGCATTTGAAGCTCAACGCGCATACGGTCGCTACCAACAAGGCGCCGATGGGCCCGTATCGCGGCGTCGCGCGGCCAGGGGCCACCTTTGCACTGGAACGGCTGGTAGATGAAGTGGCACGCGAGCTTGGCCGCGAGCCGTTCGATCTGCGCCGACAGAACATCGTGACCGCCGCGGAGCTTCCCTACCGGACGGCGGCCGGAATGAAGCTCGACACCGGCGATTATGTTTCCTGCCTCGACCTAACACGCGAGAAAATCGACCTGCCGGCGATTCGCAAGCGCCAAGCTGCAGGCGAGCCTGATGGACGCAGGATCGGTGTCGGGTTTGCTTTCTACACGGAGCAAAGCGGTCACGGCATCGTGGAATTCGCCAAACGCAAGTTCCGTGTCATACCCGGATACGAATCCGCCAATGCGCGCATGCTCCCGGACGGCAGCGTGCTCCTCTTTGTGGGTGTGCAGAACCACGGGCAAGGGCACGAGACATCGCTGGCGCAGATCGCGGCGCATGAGCTCGGCATCGATCCCGGACAAATCTCCGTCCGCTACGGCGATACGTCGGTGGGCCCCTACGGATTTGGTACCTTCGCGTCGCGCTCCATCGTCTTTGCTGGCGGCGCGGTGGGCAAGGCGACCCGCGCGCTCGCCGAAAAGATCCGGCGCATTGGCGCGCATCTCCTACAGACCGAATTTGACGCGACACGGATCGAGGCAGGGATGGTGCATGGGGCCTCCGCAAGTGTCAGTTTTGCCGAGATTGCCTTTGCCGCAAACGCGCGGCCGGACCAGTTGCCGACTGGCATGGCTCCTTTGCTGGAAACCGTCGCCACGTATGAGCCGACGGATTCGGGAGGCGTGTTCGCCTATGGCACCCATGCCGTGGTCGTCGCGGTCGAGCCTGAGAGCGGCGTGACCGAGCTCCTCGACTATGTGGTAGCCGAGGACTGCGGCACAATGATCAACCCGATGATCGTCGATGGTCAGGTGCAAGGGGGCATCGCCCAGGGCATCGGCACAGCCCTCTATGAAGAGATTCCCTATGACGATCTCGGGCAACCTCTTGCCATCACATTCGCCGACTACATGGTGCCATGCGCTCCGGAAATTCCGTCCGTCCGCATCGAGCATCTCGTCTCTCCTGCGCTTACCACCGAATACGGCGTGAAAGGCCTAGGCGAAGGCGGGGCCATCGCGCCCCCGGCAGCGATCGCCAATGCCATTGCCGACGCATTTCGGGACATCGGCGCAAGCTTCAACGAGACGCCCCTCACGCCACGGCGGGTGTCCGAAGCCATCGACCTGGCGCGGCGCGCACAAGCTTCGCGCGCATGAAACCCGCGGCATTTGAGTACGTCAGGCCGAAGACGGTTCCGGAGGCCATTGAGCTATTGGCTCGGGCGGGAACGTCCATGGCGGTGATTGCGGGCGGCCAGTCGCTCATACCGCTGCTCAATTTGAGGATCGCCCAGCCCGACCTTCTGGTCGATGTCGGAGGACTGGAGGAGCTTAAGGAAACGGGCGAAACCGCGGAGGGCCTCCGCATCGGAGCCCTCACAACGCATTCCGATATCGAGGACGGCAAGTTGCCCGATCTGTTCGGCGGGTTGATGCAGCACGTAGCATCGGGAATTTCGTATCGCGCCATCCGCAACTACGGCACGATCGGCGGCAGTGTTGCGCTTGCCGATCCTGCCGCCGATTGGCCGGTCTGCCTGATCGCGCTCGGGGCCAATGTGCGGATCGCGACCCGGAACGGCACACGGTCCGAGCCGGTCAGCGACTTCGTTCGCGGGCAATACACGACGTCCCTCGAGAAGGACGAAATCATCCTCGGGTTTGACCTCAAGCGTCCGCAGGCGCCGCTGCGCTGGGGATCATCCAAGGTGGCGCGCAAGAGCGGGGCGTTCGCGAGCTCGATCGCCATTGTCGTTGAACCGGGCAACGGCGGACCGGCAGCGGTGGCGCTTGCCGCGGCCGGGCCACGCGCATGCTTGCTGCCGGCCGTCGCAAAGCAGGTTAGTTCCGGAGCAAGCTCGGACGATATGCTGCGGGCCGCGATCGCACAGGACCTGGCAGCGCTCGTGCCCGAGGCGGATTCCTATTCGCGGCGCTTGCACGCGTCGACACTCCTGCGAGCGGTGCGGGACATGCGCAGCCGATGACGTCCGTGGCGGTCACTGTGAATGGCGCCAGGCTCGTGACTGACATCGAGCCGCGGGAAAGTCTTGCGGACTTTCTGCGCGAACGCTGCCGCCTGACCGCAACTCATCTCGGGTGCGAGCAGGGCGCCTGCGGCGCCTGCACGGTGCTCGTCGACGGGAGGGTGACGCGCTCGTGTCTGCGGCTCGCCATTATGTGCGATGGAAAATCCGTGCAGACGCTGGAAGGCTTTGCCGACGACCGGATCATGGAGGTGGTGCGCCGGCATTTTCACGCGTGCCACGCGCTGCAATGCGGATTTTGCACGCCGGGCATGTTGGTGACGGCGCGCGACATCCTGCTGCGCCTGCCCAGCCCAGAGGCGCAAGCCGTTCGTCACGAGCTCAGCGGCCAGATCTGCCGCTGCACCGGCTACGCCAATATCATCACAGCCATCGTCGCCGCCGGGCAGGAGCTCAGGCGTGGAAACGGCGGCTAATGTCGCGACTGATGAGTTGATTTTGTCATTCCGGGGCCCGAGCGTAGCGAGGGAGCCCGGAATGACGTTGAGTGTATGAGGCCTCAGAAAACACAACACCAAAATTCTGCCGGGATGCAACCTGCCACGGAGCTAAGAATTTCCTCAACATCATCACCGGGAGCCCGAAAGAATTCGCGGCCCATATCGACACCGAAGCGGCCAAGTGGAGCGCAGTCATCAAGGCCGCCCATCTGCAGATAAATTCGATCTCATCCAAATCGCACCGCATAGACCGGCGGCAGGGTGTGGCTGACGCATGCCCAGCTGTCGCCCTGGTCCTCGCTCACCCACAGCCCTCCGGTGGTGGAGCCGAAGGCGAGCCGCCCGCCGGTGTTATCGAGCGCAAGCGCATGCCGGTACACGACATCATAAGCGTGCGATTGGGGAAGACCCTTGGTGAGGACCTCGAAGCTCTTGCCGCCGTCGCGGGTGCGCGTGACCGCGAGCTTGCCCTCGCGCGGGATGCGTTTCTCGTCCTTGATCTCGGGCACGAACCAGGCCGTATCCGGATCGCGCGGGTGCACGACCACGGCAAAGCCGAACGTCGACGGCTCGACTCCGGTGATCTCGCTGAACGTTTTTCCCTCGTCGGAGGAGACAAAAATTCCGTTGTGATGCTGCACCCACATGCGCTGCGGCGCGGCAGGACATTGCGCCAGACAGTGCACGTCCTGCGCGATCGGATCGTGGGTGAGCTCCGGCGGGACGTGCTCTGCCCGCATGCCCTCGCCCCGCTGCGCCCAGCTCGCACCCCGGTCCTGCGTGAACCAGACGCCGCCGGTCGAGACCGCAATCCACACGCGTTTCGAATCGCGCGGGTCCACGCAGATGGAATGGATTCCCGGCAGGTCGGCTCCGCCTCCCATCCACTGCTTGCGCTTGGGATGCTCCCAGAGCGAACGGACCATCTCCCAGCTCTTCCCGTGGTCGATCGAGCGGAAGAGGCCGCCGGGCAGGGTTCCACACCAGATGGTCCCGGGCTCGTCGGCACCGCCGGCCGCCAGCGCCCAGATCCGCGCCGTGCTCCAGTTGAGCGGACGGCCCCACATGTCTAGCTCCTCGTAGCCCTCCGGCTTGGGCGGATAGACAGGAGCGGCGATCTCCTCCCAACCGTTCCCCGTCGAACGGTGGACCTTGACCCCGAAGTGACCGTGGTCCAGCGCCGCATACTCCAGCCCGTCGCGCCGATCGGTCAGCGTGAGCGTGACATTGTCGCCGAGAAAGTCGACCTCCGCGATCTCCCAGCTGCCGCCTCGGCGCGTTACCGTGAACAGTCCCTTGCGGGTCGAAACCATAAGCCTGTCGCTCATCATTCATCCCCCTGAGAGAGCCTGGAAAACATAGACAGTGCTGGCCTCGCCGACCGCGTCGGCAAGACGCGTGCGGTCGCGGATCATCGTCCCATCGACGAACACCGTGATGTGCTTGCGCAACGCCGATTGGTCATCGAGCACGTAACCGCGCGCGTCCGGATTCACTGCGAAGACATTTGCCAGAACCTCGCCCACCGTGCATCCGGCGGCGTGCGTTTCCGGACAGGGCACATGGCGCTGGATGTTGGGTGTGAACATGACCTTGGCCATTTCCTTGCACTCCTTCGGCCGTTTTCCCTTCGTAGGGGCGAGGCATGCCTCGCCCTATTTCCACATGCACCCTGTCGCCGCGAGGGCGATACGATGCGTCGCCCCCGCCAAGTTCCGTTTGGCGACGTGTAGGGCGGTTTCAAACCCGCCCGTACACCTGACGCAGTGACAGCAACGGCGTGTGTCAGCAGCATGGCATGGCGGCAGTGTGACCTGGGTCACCTTTGCACAGTAACGCACGTGCTATGCTTGTTGTCGTGTCTGGTCGGAAAGGAGCGGCAAAATGCAGCGGCAGTCGAGCGATTGCGAAGAGCCACCGCTTCACCAGCTCGGGCAAAGCGGCGTACCTCCTCGCGCGCATGGGGATGGCGCCGCAACCGCGCAAGCTTCACTACGTCGGGATGCTCGCGGCAGAACGGTCGCGTGCCAACTCGCTCGCCAGGGCGATGGCTTTCCTTCTGGTTCAGCTAACACAATAGCGAGAGGATATGCGCATCGTCGGGGCGAGGCATGCCTCGCCCTGTTTCGACATGCGTGGCTGTGATTTGCAGGGCGACGCATGCGTCGCCCCTACGGATTTGAGGAGGTCTTCGTAGGGGCGAGGCATGCCTCGCCTTCTTTCTACGTGCAGCCTGTCGCCGCACGGCGACGCATGCGTCGCCCCTACGGATTTGAGGAGGTCTTCGTAGGGGCGAGGCGTGCCTCGCCCTGTTTCGACATGCACCGTGTCGCCGCAGGGCGACGCATGCGTCGCCCCTACGGATTTGACGCGATCTTCGTAGGGGCGAGGCATGCGTCGCCCCTACGAATTTGAGGAGGTCTTCGTAGGGGCGAGGTATGCCTCGCCCTCTTTCCACATGCACGCTGTCGCCGCAGGGCGACGCGTGCGTCGCCCCTACGAATTTGAGGAGGTCTTCGTAGGGGCGAGGCATGCCTCGCCCTGTTTCGACATGCACCCTGTCGCCGTAGGGCGACGCATGCGTCGCCCTACGGATTTAACGAGATCTTCGTAGGGGCGAGGCGTGCCTCGCCCTGTTTCGACATGCGTGGCTGTGATTTGCAGGGCGACGCATGCGTCGCCCCTACGGGGTGGGGGACCGATGCGCCCCTGGTCAGCGATATATCACGCGGGGCGGGAACGGCCTGCCGGAGGTCGGGGCGTAAGCGGGTGCATAACTCGGCGTATCGTAGAACATCGATTGGAACGGGGACCCGTTGCGCGAGGTTCGCACGACCTTGCGGGTGCCGGAGGAAGAGGACGCGACTTGCTCTTCCTTGCGGTCCTGGGCGGGCTCGATGACGCCGCGCTCCCGCTTGATCGCTGCAAGCGTGCGGCTGTCCAGATTGTAGACATCTCGGCGCGTCTGCAGCTTGCCGGCGCTGTCGACAAAGGCCGTCTGATACGTGAGGTGGACCCAGATCTGCGCCTGCTGGAGCTGAATGTCCTGCTCGTTGCTGCCGAACATGCTTTTGATCCTCTCCGCCGTCCAGTGCTCGCCGGGACGCGCGATCTTGAGAAGGACCTCCGCATATTTGGCCGGGTCCTGCACGCGCATGCAGCCGTGGCTGTACGCGCGCACCTCGTCCGCAAACATGTGTTTGTCCGGGGTGTCGTGCTGATAGACCAGGAACCGGTTCGGGAAACTGAACCGGATGCGCCCGAGCGCGTTGCCGTCGCCCGGAGGTTGGGTGATCTCGACGTCACCGCCGTGATAGCTCACGCGCAGGCCCATGCGAGAGAGCACGGTGGGATCCTGCGCCAGTGCCGGCAGATATTCATTGCGCACGATCGATGGTGGCACGTGCCAGGTTGGATTGATGGTGAGGTATTTCATTGTCTCGCTCAGGAGCGGCGTCGGCATGCTGGGCTTGCCGATCACGATGCGGGTGGTCCACACCTGGGCGCCGTTGTGCATGACCTTGAGCGTGAAATCCGGCTGGTTCACCAGCACATGGGCGCTGCCGAGATCGCGCGGATACCATCGCCAGCGCTCCATGTTCGCGAGCACCATATCGATCTGCCGCGCAACTTCCCCTTTCGCAACACCCGGCCGGCTGCGCAGCTCCGCCAGCGCGGCCTTGAGCTTCTGATAGGGCTCGTGCTGCGGGCTGAACGCGTCGAGTGCTTTGCCTGCATCCGGGGTATCAGCGATGCTGCGCAGGATCTCCGCGGGATCAGGCGGCGCCTGCGGCAACTCCATGTTGCGGCTCACGCGGGTATAAGGAAACCGCCCGGCCTGCACATGTCGCGCATAGGTGAGCACGGTCTGCGTGAGCTTCAGTTCGGCTTCGGCCAGGCTGTCTGGAGCAAGCACGGCAAAATCGGGCGTCTTGTATTCGCTTGGATCAAGCCCGTCCGCATCGGCGTGCTTCAAGCGCGCGATCGCCGATTTCGCGCTCGGATTCTCGACCCCCTCGTCGAGCCACAGGGGTTTGAGATTACGATTCTGATAAAACGCCTCCGCCGCGGCGCGCTCCTTCTTGTTGCTGAAAATCTTCTCCGATCTGGTTGCCAGAAGATCGCGGATCTTCTCTGCAACCGCGCGGTCGGCAGGAGAGAGCGAGGCCAAGGGATCGGGCGTGGCGGTCTGCTCCATGCCCGCCGCCGGATCGGCGGTGCCGGCAGGCGCGGCCTGGGGCTCATGCGCCGGTGCTGCAGCGGGAACAGAAGCGGGAGCAGGCGCAACAGCAGGCGCTGGCCCTGCAGTCTGGGCATTTTCGGCTGCCATAGGCACGGCGGCTAGTTTGGTCGCGGGCTCGCCGGCGACCACGTCGAGGTCGCGCGCCACACCCCCAAACGGGGCAGCAAGTATCAGGGCGAGGGCCGTGCTTGCCAGGATGTGGTCATAACGTGAGCCACGCATAGGATCTTCTCCCAAGATACGGATCTGCACTCTGCGCGGACGATGGCGTCCGTGCCATGCAACAACAGCGCGAGTTGGAGGGTTTAGAAACCGCCGAAGGCGAGCAGCGAAACGGCGCAGACCCCGATCACGAGCACCATGAGCGAGCCCAGATCGCAGTCGAGCCAAAGCGCTCTCTGTATGCGCATGAACGCCCCCAATCTTACCAATCGAACCACTTCGCCCCCGGCCCGATCGCCGGTCGCGGCTCTCAGTGATTGGTCGCCGCGGCGGGTGGATTGGTTCAAATGCGGGGGTGGGGCTCCTCCCCACTGTGCCATTCCGGGGCGTCGCAGTTACGGCGCGGGTGACGCTCCGTAAGTGCGGTAAGATGGGCAAAGACGGCCGTCACGTGCACGCGGCACCACCGCGCAATGCCCACTTTTGCCCACCCTACTCAGCTACCGCTATATTGAACTGGGTTGCGGTGCGGGCCATGGTGGCGAATGCGCCCCGTGGGCTGCGCAAGCCGAGTGCGGCGGCCGGCTGTAATCGAAACGCGGAGAAGTCCCCATGCTGCATCGTCGCACACGATATCTTCGGATGGGTGCGCAGTTACGGCGCTGGTGCATGCTGCCGCTCTTTTTGGCGTTGGTGCTGACTTGGCCGGCGCACGCCCAGATCAAGATCGGGTTCCAGGCGCCGCTCACCGGCGCCGCGGCGACCGACGGCGTCTCCGCCAAGATCGCGGCCGAGATGGCGAGGGACAAGATGAATGCGGCCGGTGGCGTCGTCGGGCAAAAGATCGAGCTCGTGACCTACGACGATCAGGCGAAGACCGAGGAGGCTGTCTTCACCGCGAACAAGCTCATCGGCCAGGATGGCGTGAAATTTGCCGTCTCCGGGAGCTACTCCGCGTCGGGGCGCGCGGCGGCGCCGATCTTTCAGCGCGCGAGCGTGCCGTTCATCTCCGCCTACGGCGTCCATCCCGACATCACACGCAGCGGCGATTATGTCTTCCGCGGCGTTCACCTCGGTCCGCCGCAGGGACGCGCGGGTGCGAAATTCGTGAGCGACGATCTCAAGCTCAAACGGGTGTCCATCATCACCATGGACAACGACTACGGTCAGGCCACATTCGAAGGCTTCAAGAGCGTGCTCGATCAGTTCGGCATCAAGGTGCTGGGCGAATACACCTACTCGCTCAAGGACCGCCAGTTCGGCTCGATCGTCGCCAGCGTGAAGCGTGACGACCCGGAGGTCATTTACATCACAGGATATTTCTTCACCGCGGCCCCTCTGGTGAGCCAGTTGCGCTCTGCCGGCATCCGAGCGCCGATCGTCGGATCGCAGGCCTTCGACGCCGAGAAGCTGATCCAGATCGCGGGCCCGGCAGTGGAAGGGGTCTACATCGTGGGCGGCCTTAATCGTGACCGCGATTCGGCCGAGCTCAAGGAATATCTCGCCGAGTTTCAGAAGCGCGCGGGCTATGCCGGGGAGAATGTGGGCGCCACCGTCTATTCGGCAGTGCGCTTAATGGCGGATGCGATCACCCGCGCGGGCACGCTCGATCCGGTGAAGGTGCGAGACGCGCTCGCCACCACGCACAACTTCCCCCACCTCGCCGGCGAGCTGGTCAGCTTCAACTCCTTGCGCGAAATCAACATGCCGATGAACGTCAACGTGGTGAAAGACGGCAGCTTCCGCCACTATGCCTGGATCGACGATCTCAAGCTGTTGGCTCCTCCGACGGAGTGAGATCTGCGCGTTGCGGCAAAGCCATCGCGCATGGACTCAGCGGCGCAGCTAGCTCCGCAATTCCTCCCCCTGAAAGGGGGAGGTCGGCGAGCAAAGCGAGCCGGGTGGGGGTCAATTCGCGGCCGCGA
>Ga0209331_1000215_pt1 | contig 21172 bp, 18 predicted proteins | sample JacPinW_OM3H0_M3_FD_187971 | JGI IMG/M metagenome (GOLD analysis project Ga0209331, IMG submission 187971) | Forest soil microbial communities from Algoma, Ontario, Canada - Jack Pine, Ontario site 1_JW_OM3H0_M3 (SPAdes) (version 2) | ecosystem: Environmental > Terrestrial > Soil > Boreal...
GGGTGGGTCTCCTGAAAATAGCCGCTGCCGATCTCCGGCGACGGGATGTGCGCGGCGATGGCGAGCACGGGGACGCGCGATCGGTGACAATCGAACAAACCGTTGATGAGGTGCAGATTGCCCGGTCCGCAGCTTCCTGCGCAGACGGCGAGCTCTCCGGTCAGATGCGCCTCGGCGCCGGCGGCAAAGGCGGCGACCTCCTCGTGCCGCACATGCAGCCACGCGATCTTTCCTTGACGGCGGACAGCATCCGTGAGCCCGTTGAGGCTGTCGCCGACGATGCCGTAGATGCGCTTGACGCCGGCGGCGGCGAGAGTTTCGACGAATTGGTCTGCAACAGTTTGCATCGCCCTTCATCCTCCGAGTTCAATTTAAGACCAGAGTACTGCTCGAAGGCCGACACCGATACGGACATTGACCGGAAGCTAGCCCCGGGCTGAGGGGTCGCTTAGAGTGTCCGTCTCACTGGTAACAGCGAAAAAATCAACGAGACGTTGAGCTTCGTAGCTTGGCGACCTCCTTAGCGGTGACGTCGGACTGCACACCGAAGCGTGCGGTCACATAGTTCGCAACGGCGGCGATTTCGGTGTCCGAATATTGGCTGCCGAAGGCCGGCATCGATATGACCCCGTCGGGCGTGTGGCGCGCCGTGCCGGAAATGACGATCTGCACGACATTGGTTGCGGTGCGATCGTTCACGCCACGCGCGCCGGCAATTGTCGCGAAAGGCGAGATCTGGCTTACACCGGTCCAGTCGTGACAATGGACGCAAGCGCCTTCGAACACGCGCTTGCCGACGATATCGGTCGTGGGCCCTTCCTTGTGGGAAGGCGGAGCCGGCGGCGCGAGGTTTGCCGGTAAATCCGCTGAGACCAGCGGAGGGACGCTCTGCACATAGGTGACCAGCGCGCGGATATCGGCCGGAACCATGCCGCGCAAGCTTTGATCGACAGCCTCACCCATCGGACCCGCTGCCGTGCCGCGGCGCGAAGCGTGGCCCGCCGCCAAGTAGGCGCGCAATTCATCGTCGCTCCAGCCGCCTACGCCGGATCCCTTGTCGGACGTGATATTGAAGGCGTACCCGCCGGCTGTCACCGCACCCTTGAATTTGTTTCTGTTATCAAGCGCAAAAGCCAAATTTCGCGGCGTGTGACATTCGCCGCAATGCGCGAGTGCTTCGGCGACATACGCGCCCCTGTTCCATTCCGCGCTCTGCGCCGTGTTGGGCTGAAACCGCCGATTTTCGTTGAAGAACGCAGACCAGAAACCCATCAGCCAGCGCTGGTTGAACGGAAAGCCAAGCGTGTTCTCCACAGCGGCGGCATGCACGGCCGGCAAGCTGAACAAATAGGCCTTGATCGCAAGCGCGTCATTGTCGGTCATATAGGTATAGGACGGGAACGGCATCGCGGGATAAAGACGCGTACCGTCGGGGCGCACCCCGCGCTGCACGGCGTTAAGAAAATCCTGATCGGTGTAACTGCCAATGCCGGTTTCCTTGTCGGGCGTGATGTTAGTCGAGTAGAGCGTCCCGAACGGCGTGGCAAAGGCTAGCCCGCCGGCATATTCCGCGCTGTCTGGCGCGGTGTGACAGACCATGCAGTCGGCGGCCCGCGCGAGATATTCGCCGCGTCTGACTATGTCGGCATTGGCGAGATCGGCGGGAACGCCCGTCGGATCGGCGGCGCGGTAGTCGGCGAGGGCGACGGTCGATCCGCCCACAAACGCCATCGGCCCTGGATTGAATATTTTCCAAGCCAAAGCCGCCAGAGCAACGATGACCACGAGCGCTATAGCGAAAATTGCACCACGCCTGCGCATCCGGCTACGCCTTTCCCGGAATGGCGAGTGCCTCGCGGTCGATCGGCAGCCGGCGCAATGCCACGCCGGTCGCCGCGTAGATCGCGTTGCGCAAGGCAGGCGGCCCGGCGGTTGCGCCGGTTTCGCCGATGCCGCCGGGATCTTCGCCGCTCTTGATGAGGTGAACCTCGATCTTGGGTACTTCGTCGATGCGCAACATGCGATAATCGTTGAAGTTCGATTGGCGCACGCGGCCGCGCTCGATCGTGATTTCGCCGAACAACGCGGCTGTCAGGCCGAAGATCAGCCCACCCTGCAACTGCGCGACGATGGTATCGGGATTAACGGCAATGCCGGTATCGACCGCCGATGTCACCCGCCGCAGATGCACGTCGCCGTGCTCATCAACCTCGGCTTCGACCACCGTGGCAATGAAGCTGCCGAACGACGGCTGCGCACAGACACCGCGACCGGTCCGTGGTGGCAGCGGCTGACCCCAGCCGGATTTCTCCGCGACGAGTTGGAGCGCCGCCTTCAGTCGCGGCGTCTTGTCGAGCATACCGATGCGGAATGCGATCGGATCGGCGCCGGCTTTTCGAGCCAATTCATCCATGAAGCATTCAGTGGCAAAGACATTATTGTTTGGTCCGACGCCGCGCCAGAATCCCGTCGGCACCGCCGGCGGCTCGGCGCGGACATACTCGACCTGGAAATTTGGAATGTCATAGGGATTGTCAACCGCGCTATCGACCGCGTCGATATCGATGCCGTTCTGGAAGGCGGGCGGCAGCCAGCGCGCCAAGATCGATGAACCGGCTATGCGGTATTTCCAGGCGACAATCTTGCCGCCGGATAAAGTGGCCGAAATCACGTCGCGATAAACCGGCCGATAAATGTCGTGCTGGATGTCCTCCTCGCGGGTCCAGACGACTTTGACCGGCCCATCGACATTTTTGCCGATGCGCACGGCAGCGGCCACCATGTCGGCTTCGAGCCGACGTCCGAAACCGCCGCCAAGCAGGTGATTGTACGCCGTCACCTTGTCGAGCGGAAAACCGGAGGCATTTGCGGCATATTCCTGTACCCGCGAGAGCACTTGCGTGCCGGTCCACACCTCGCACCCTTCAGCCGTGACGCGGACCGTGCAATTGAGCGGCTCCATCGGCGCATGCGCCAAAAACGGCAGCTCGTATTCGGCATCGACCCTTTCACCCTGGGTCAGGCCCTTGGCGATGTCGCCGAGCGATTTTGCGACCACGCCGTCTTTTTTGCTGGCCGCGCGCAAATGGTTCCAAATGTCGCTGGAATTTATTTTTGCGTTCGGGCCTTCGTTCCATTTGATGACAAGCGCATCGAGCCCTTTTTTGGCGGCCCACATGTGATCGCCGACGACCGCAACGAGATCATCGAGCACGACGACCTGCTGCACGCCCGGAACCGTTTTGGCGGCGCTGTCATCGACGTGCGCGACTTTGCCACCAAACACGGGACACTGGGCGAGCGTCGCAAACTTCATCCCAGGCAACATCGCATCGATACCGTAAACGACCTTGCCGTCGGTCTTGCTGGGCGTATCGAACCGCTTGAGCGGCTTGCCGATCAGCGCGAAATCCTTGGGGTCCTTCACCGGTGGATCCTGCGGGACCGGTTGGCTGCTCGCGATATCAATCAAGTCGCCGTAACTGATCGTGCGTCGGCTCGGTGCATGACTGACCACGCCATTCGCGGCCGAGCAGCCGCCCGGTTCGACTTGCCATTGTTGCGCCGCCGCCTGGATGAGCATGAGCCGTGCCGCGGCTCCCGCCGCGCGCAATGGCTTCCAGAAGGCGCGAATGGAATTGGAATTGCCGGTGACCTGAATACCGAAGGTCGGATTGCCGTAGAGCTTGTCGTTGGGCGGCGCGTGCTCCAGCACCACTTTGCTGAAATCGGCATCGAGCTCTTCGGCAAGAATCATCGCGACCGCCGTGTAGACGCCCTGCCCCATCTCAACCTGCGGCATCACCAGGGTTGTCTGTCCGGAACGATCGATGCGGATGAAAGCGTTAGGTGCAAACTTGCCCTCGGTGCTGTCCGGAGGCTGCTCCGGCTCATTGACGGCGCGCGCCGGAAGGTGAAAGCCGAGCACAAACCAGCCGGCCAGACTGCCTTGCAGGACGGCACGCCGTGAAGGAGAGCGGGCAAGATGCTCAAGGAAAGACATCGGCGGCCTCCTATGTCTGTCCGTCACCGGCGGCGCGCTTGATCGCTTCACGGATGCGGACATAGGTGCCGCAGCGACAGATGTTTCCTGCCATCGCAGCATCAATGTCGGAATCGTCAGGATGTGGCGTGGTAGCGAGCAACGCCGCTGCCGACATGATCTGACCCGACTGGCAATAGCCGCACTGGATGACTTCCAGGTCCAACCAAGCCTTCTGTACCCTCGCTCCTGTGGGCGTGGCGCCGACGCCCTCGATCGTGGTGATGGCGCGATTGCCGATCGCGCCGACGGGCAGGAGACAAGAACGCAGAGGTTTGCCATCGATATGCACGGTGCAGGCGCCGCACTGGGCGATGCCGCAGCCGAATTTGGTGCCGGTCATGCCGAGCACATCGCGCAGCACCCAAAGCAGCGGCGTGTCAGCGGGCCCATCGAAGGTTCGGTTTTCACCGTTGATATTTAGATTCATCTCCAAGAACCTCCGCCCCGTTACGGTGGCCTACTTCGCTGCCGCAGCTTTTTTTCGATGGCCCTGCGATCGCCTCAGTGTCGATGGCTTGGAGGATACGGCGCAGCGAGGTGCGTGACATAGCGAGCCTTCGAACCCATGCCATTGCCCGATTTGCTTGGACAATCAGGGCGATTGCTTAAATGCGGGTAGGCTTTGTATGTGTTGGTCCCGACCAAGGACGGCCGACGAACTCATTCGACAGCATTTAGTTCCATCTATTGCCGCAGCTCAGGTTTTGCAATAATGCATTTCGGCAAAAGGACTGAGCGTTTGCCGACTTTTTCAGTCAGTCGGAAGCGCGAGCCCAACGGCATCCGGCGGGCGACAATATGGCCTCACCTTTGACCATTGCCGCGGAGCTGCGGCGGGCTATAAAAAGCCAGTTGTACGGCGGAGAAGGCTCATGCGCGTGCTTGCGGTCATAATAACCCTGTTCGCAGCCTTGCCGTTGGGTCAGTGTAGCAGCGGCCCGGCTGCGCCCTGGTGCGCGCACTACAGCACCGGGCTCAACGACTGCAGTTTCTATTCATTTCAACAATGCACGGCGGCGCTCTCAGGCGCTGGCGGGATTTGCTCACCGAACTCATTTAGAAGACGCTACCAGCGCGACAGCTGACCTCCACTGACCTGCAGCGCATACGACATGGATGGAGATCGCCGATGGAAATCGTTCCCGCAGGTCCGGGCTTTGCGGCCGAGTTGCGCGGCGTCACGCTTGCCGATGTCGCCGCCGACGATAGCGCCTACGAGGCGGTGCGCGCCGCCTTCGAGGAGCATTCGGTGCTCGTTTTTCGCGGCCAGGATGTAACAGACGAGGCGCAGCTTGCTTTTTCGCGCCGCTTCGGACCGCTTGAAATCACCAAGGTCGGATCTCAGGGGGTCGGCACCAATCTTGTCATTCTCAGCACCATTGACGCAACCGGCAAGGTTGTCCCGGCGGACCATCGGCTTGCGATGCGCAACAAGGCCAATCAGCTCTGGCATAGCGACAGCACTTTTAAGCGCGTGCCGGCGCTTGCCTCCGTCCTCTCCGCGCGCATCATCCCGGCACGCGGCGGCGAGACCGAATACGTTTCGACGCGCCTTGCCTGGGAGCGGCTCGATCAAGAGCTGCGCGACCGGCTCGAGCGATCCTTTGCCTGGCATGACTATGCTCATTCACGCGGCAAGATCGCGGCCGATCTCGCCAGCGCGGAGGAACGCGCGGCGCTGCCGCCGCAGTGCTGGCGATTGGCCTGGAAAAACCCGGCGAATGGCCGCACTGCGCTGTACATCGCCTCGCATGCCTGCGCCATCGAGGGCCTGGAACCCGCCGCGGCGAAGAAGCTCCTCGCCGAACTGATGGACGCTGCGACTGCGCCGGGGCGCAGTTATGTGCACGCCTGGCGCAGCGGCGACGTGGTCATGTGGGACAATCGCGCGACCATGCACCGCGGCCGGCCGTGGCCGGCGCACGAGCCGCGCCTGATGGTGCGCACGACCATTTCCGCGACCGAGGCCGACGGGCTTGCGAGCATCCGGCCACCTGCGCGGCAGGCGGCGGAATAGCGCCCGCACCCGTCTTACGCGGGCGCCTCCTCCAGTTGCGAGAAGCGCACGCGCAGAATCTCTTTCGTTCGCGCCCTCCCGTTCTCGTCTTTTTCGACGAGAAAAAGCTGCTGCGCGTCGGGCAGGCCAGCGGGGATCACCATCTTGCCGCCCGGCCGCAACTGATGAAGGAGCGGAGGCGGAATGAGATCGGGTGCCGCGGTGACGATGATCTTGTCGAACGGGGCGTGCTCGGACCAGCCGTGATAGCCATTGCCGATTCTGATCTCGACATTGCTCACGCCGTGCCGGTTGAGACGTTGCTTCGCTTGGCTCGCGAGCTCCTCAATGATTTCGATGCTGTAGACCTTGCGTGCGAGCTGACCGAGAATCGCGGCCTGGTAGCCGAGACCGGTTCCGATCTCGAGCACCACGTCATTCGCCGTGAGATCGAGCAGATCTGTCATGAGCGCAACAATGAAAGGCTGCGAGATTGTTTTGTCGAATCCGATCGGAAGCGGAATATTGGCGTAGGCATAGGGCTGCAGCTCGACCGGCACGAATTCGTGTCGAGGCACCTTGTCCATCGCCGTCATGACCCGTTCGGCGAGCGCCGCCTTGCCGATGGTCTCGCTCACATGAAACACGCCCGCGGAGACTTCGGCGAGCATGCGCTGACGCAGGAGGTCGAAATCTTCCACACGCATTATGCTGTCCCATCGATTGCGTAGTCCGGATTGCCCGACCTTAATTTGTAATGCATCTCAACGGCGTGCAATCGCGCAATCCGGGCTGCACCAAAAACGAATATAGTCACAGGAACCCAAGATGGCATCGGACGGTTTTTAGGATCCTGTACATACTTTAACGCGGTGATTTCGCTTCGCTGCCCGCCACCAGTGGCCGGGCGGCGCGCGGCTGCGTCGTCGCGACCCAAATGCCGAAGAAGACCGCGACCAGACCGGCGACAAGGTTGGGCGTGATGGGCTCGCCGACGAGTCCGGCTGCGAGCAGCGCGGCCGCAATCGGATTGACCGTCATGGTATTGGCTACACGCGTCGGTGAGGCCCGCTGGAGCGCCAGCACCCAGAGAATGAAAGCCAGCGCTCCGCCGGCAACACCCAGATAGACTCCAGCGATCCATTGCGGCGCGGCAAAACTGGCCAGCGTCGAAATGCGATTGCCGGCAAGGCCAGCGAGCACAAGCACGGCCGCGCCAAATCCCATTCCGACGGCAAGAAAACCCAGCGCACTCGATCTCTGCATGAGAGGACGCGACAGCACGTTGTAGAACGCCATGCAAACAACGGCCGCGGTCATGATCAATTCGCCGCGCCACGCTCCCGGCGGGGCGGCCGAAAGTCCAGTTGCGAGCGCCGCCAGAACTCCGAGGATGGCAATCGCAACACCGGTTGTCTTGCGTGCGGTGAGCGCTTCGGCCCGAAGCAGCGCGCCGACGACCATGGTCTGCAGCGGCAAGGTCGAGAGCGCGAGGCTTGCGCGAGCTGCCGTCGTGTAAGCGACGGCAATATTGTAGAAGATGAAAAACAGGCCGAAAAAACAAATGCCCAGCAGCGCGACCGCGGGCCAATCGCGCGCTCGCGGCCACTGCACGCGCAAGACGAGCGCAACCGGCAGCACGCAGGCAAAGCCGATGCCCCAGCGCAGGATGGCGAGCGTCAGAGGGTCGGCATCAGCGACCAGGTAACGCGTCACTGCGGCCGCCGTTCCACCAAGCGCGCTGGAGACGATCGCAATAAGGACGCCGATCCACTCGCCCATCCTGCCCCGACGGTGCTCCCAAACTGCAGCCGATAACATTGGGCCTCGTGGCCCACAAGAGGGCGCCGATATTGCTCATGCTTCGGCTGATCAGGGCATGCTTTCTGCGTTATTCTCTCCCTGCAAGGCCGGAGCCGCCCATGCCGAAGCCATCGCAAAAGAAAGCGCTACCACCCTCGCCGGTCCGCATCGGCTTGATCATTTTGTTTGTCATCGCGGCCGCAATAACATTCACCGCGTTTATTTTGTCAAAGATGCAGACAGCGGAAGAACCCGCGCAATCCACCATCGATACGAACGTGGCAACCACATGTGAGAACACATGCCGCGCCTGCGTGCCGAAGGAATATGACGCGCGCTGCTTCGACCGTTGCAGGTTCGGCTTCAAACCCTATTGCGACTGACCCGCCATCCGGAGCGCGAGCCACAATGCCGAAGGGGACAGGCGCAGGCCTGTCCCCTTCAACTATCGTCTGGCTCACGCCGGCGTCGCGGCGCGCCAATTATAAGGGCGCTCGCAATCAGCCGCGGTTGAGCGGCATCGCCACGAACCTGGTGGCGTCAGCTGACTTCACCCGCATCAGCACCGTATGCTTGCCTTCCTTGCGCAGCTCGGTGAGCGCATTGCGGACATCCGAAGGATTGGAAACAGCCTTGCCGGCAACATCGAGAATGATGTCCCCGGTCTGGAAGCCGTGTTCCGCAGCCGGACCATTGGGGTCGACGCCGGTTACGACGACGCCTTTGCCGGCAGCCCCGGCCACATCGGTTGCCGGAGCAAGGGTGAGGCCGAGCTTAGGACCGCCCGCTCCCTCGCTTTCGTCCGGATTGGCTTGCGCCTGACGCTGTTCGGGCAACTGACCCAGCGCCACCGTGATGGTCTTCGGCTCTCCATTGCGCAAAACGCCGAGATTGACCGAGGCGCCGGGCGTCATGCCCGCAATCCTCCTCGCGAGCTCGTGCGCGTTCTTGACCGCGGCGCCGTCGAGCGTGGTGATGACGTCGCCGGCCATGATGCCTGCCTTCGCGGCGGGGCTGTCAGGCTGAGGCTCCGCCACCAGCGCGCCCTCCACCGTCTTCATGCCAAGGCTGTCGGCGATGTCCGCGGTCACAGGCTGGATCTGCACGCCGAGCCAGCCGCGCACGACGTGTCCCTTCTCCTTGAGCTGGGCGACGACGGATTTCGCGGTGTCGGCGGGAACGTCGAAGCCGATGCCCACCGAACCGCCGGACGGTGAGAAGATGGCGGTATTGACGCCAATCACGTTGCCGTTGATGTCAAATGCCGGGCCGCCCGAATTGCCCTTGTTGATGGGCGCATCGATCTGGATGAAATCGTCGTAGGGTCCGGCCCCGATGTCTCGTCCGCGAGCGGAAACGATGCCGGCGGTCACGGTGCCGCCCAGGCCAAAGGGATTGCCAACCGCAACCACCCAGTCCCCGACGCGCGGGGCGTTATCGGCAAATTTCACGTAGGGAAAATTGCTCCCGTCCACTTTGATGAGCGCCAAATCGGTCCTCTCGTCCGTGCCGACCACCTTGGCGTCATAGGTTTTGCCGTCATCGGTCGTGACCTGAACGGATGTCGAATGGTCGACCACGTGATAGTTCGTGACCGCATAGCCGTCCGCCGAGATGAAGAAACCGGAGCCTTCGCCGGTTACCATTTGCGGTTTCCGGCCTTGGGTTTCACCGGGCACACCGAATTGACGGAAGAATTTCTCCCACGGAGAGCCGGATGGAATCTGCGGGGTTCGCTCACCGAGGCTCAGCGTCGGGGAAGCTTGCTTGAGCTTCACGCGAACCGACACCACGGCCGGTTTCACCTTGGCCACGAGATCCGCGAAGCTGGCGGGCTGTACGGTTTCGGCGGCTCGCGCCGGCTCGCCGAGGAAGGGAGTCTGCGACTGGACGGCGGTTCCGGCAGCAAGGACTGCAATGCCGAGCCCCGCCACGGAACCAAGCAGCGTCAAGCGCCGCGCCTTGAGGACCTTGCCCCAGGGCCGTGATGTATCGTTCTGATTCATGATTATCCTCTCCATGGATGGATGCTTGAGCGTCGTGTTAGCGCAAAATTGGGAGAGGCGAATTACGAGCGCGTGAACGCGGAATTAAATTGCTGAAAGAATCCGGAGCCTGCCGAAAGGGTAGCGGACCGTTCTGACGCTTATGGTCCGCAAAGTCGAGCCATCACCGCTTGCGGATCCGAAACACCAGCACCTCGTCTTGCTTCTCGGTCGATTCAAGCGTGTCGCCGGTCTCGCGCGCCAGATTGGGAATATCGACAGTAGTGAGCGGGTCGGTGCACTCGGCCACCAGCACGTCGCCCGGCTCGAGCGCAGAGAGCGCACGGCGCGCCCGCAAAGCCGGGAGTGGACATTTCAGCCCACGCAAATTGATGATGTGCTCCCTCATCTGCTACACAATACACGATAACATGTGGACGGAACCCCCGCAGCGTATCAGCCGGCTCACTCCCCTCCACGAGGTGCTCGATCGCATCGAGGCGGAGGTGAAATCCGTCAGCCCCCGGAGCTTCGACGCCAAGGACGCGATCGGCCACATCCTTTCGGCCGATGTGCGTGTCGATCGTGCGTTGCCGCAGTCTCCGCTCGCCTTGCGCGACGGCTGGGCCGTGCGCGCCGATCTCACCACCGATGCCTCCTCGTATGCTCCCGCCCCGGTTTCGTCGGCGGTCTCCGTGGTCGTCGGCGAAGCGCTCCCCGCCTCCGCCGACGCGGTCGCACCTTATGACGCGCTCACGGTGCGCGCCGGCGAACCGCATGTTCTGGCGCCGGTCGCCCCCGGCGAAGGCGTGCTGGAGCAAGGCGCTGACCTGGCGGAAGGCAAGGCCCTCCTGCGGGCCGGACAACGGCTCGATCGGTTGCGCCTCGCGCTGCTCAACGCCTGCGGCATCAGCCGCGTGCAGGCGCGTGAGCCGCGGCTCGTTGTGTGCTCGGCAAACCCGGGCGATCCCGTCATCAATGCCACAGTCGCCTACATCAGCGATTGCGTTCGGGCAGAAGGCGCAGTTCTGATCAAGGACCGGCGCACGCCGGGGCTCACGCTCACTTTGACGCGGACCGACGCCAACGCGGTCATTGTGGTCGGCGGCACCGGCACGGGCAGGAACGACATTGCGGTGGCCACGCTTGCGCATTTCGGCAGAGTGGTGGTGCACGGCATCGCGCTGCTTCCCGCCGAGACCACCGCCTTCGGAATGGTCGTCGGGCGTCCGGTGCTGATGCTGCCGGGGCGCATCGACGGCGCGCTCGCCGCCTGGCACGTGCTCGGCAAATCCATCCTGGGTTTTCTCAACGAGAACGACGAGCCGGAGCCTCTTCGCCCGGCCAAGCTCACGCACAAAGTGTCATCCCCCGTGGGTATTGCCGAGCTCATCGCGGTGCGGGGCGACGGCGATTACGCAACCCCCTTGGCCGCAGGCTACATTGCGCTCTCGGCCCTTGCGCGCGCCAATGGCTGGATTCTGGTCCCGCCCGAAAACGAAGGTTATCCGGCACACAGCGAGGTGATGGTAAGGCCCTGGCCATGAGTAAGGCGCTTTCGCCGCCGGCCGATGATCTCCTCGCAGGTGTCCGGCGCGCGGCGCGGCAAGAGCAGTTTCTCGCCGTCGCTTCCCCCGATGATGCGCTCGCCCGCTTCATGGGTGAGATCGAGCTTGCGCCGCTTGGCGCTGAAACGGTGCCGCTTTCGGCGGCGCTCGGCCGCGTGCTCGCGCAGGATGTGACCGCGCCCGTCGACGTGCCGCCATTCGATCGCGCAACCGTCGACGGCTTTGCCGGTCGCTCAGCCGACACCCGTGGCGCGAGCGATGTCGCGCCGCGCCGCCTTCGCCTCAACGGCGAGGTCATCATGTGCGGGCACGCTCCCGTATTCGACGTCCAACCGGGCTGGGCGACCACCATCGCGACCGGGGGCATGATTCCGCGCGGCGCCGACGCGGTCGTCATGATCGAGCAGACCGATCTCATTGATGAAGATCTATCCATTGACGTGCGCCGCGCCGCGGCGCTTGGCCAGTTCATTTCCTATGCCGGCTCCGACATCGCGCGCGGAGAGGTGATCCTGCGGCGCAACATGTCCATCTCCTCGCGTGAGATCGGCATGCTTGCGGCCTGCGGCGTCGGCCGTGTCGAGGTCTTCCGCAAGCCGAAGGTGGCGGTGCTCTCGACCGGCGACGAGCTCGTCACACCCGGAAGGACGCTCGCGCCGGGACGCGTCTATGACAGCAACGGCGCCATCATCGCGGCCGCCGTTGCGGAGGCAGGTGGCGAGCCGGTCTCCTTCGGCGCTTTTCCCGATGAGGAGGCTGCCCTCGCAGCCGCGCTGCGCCAGGCTGTCGACGCCTGCGATCTGATCGTCCTCTCCGGTGGGACATCGAAGGGTGCCGGCGATCTTTCCTACCGTGTGGTTGCAAAGCTCGGCCGCGTGGTCGTGCATGGTGTCGCGCTCAAGCCGGGCAAGCCGCTCTGCCTCGCGCTGATCGAGGGCAAGCCGCTTGCCGTCCTGCCGGGTTTTCCGACCTCGGCGATCTTTACCTTCCATAGCTTCATCGCTCCGATCATTCGCGCGCGGGCGGGGCTTGCGAATGAGCCCGCTCGCACCGTCGAGGCCACTGTGCCCGTGCGCATCGCGTCCGAGCTCGGCCGCAAGGAATTCGTGCTGGTGAGCCTCATCGAGACGGAAGCGGGCCCGGTCGCATTTCCGACTGCAAAGGGCTCGGGCGCCGTCACCAGCTTCTCCCAGGCCGACGGATTTCTCGAGATCGATGCGCTCGCGGGCGCGCTCGATGCCGGCTCACGCGTCCGCGTCACCCTCATCCGCTCATCCGCCACCCGCGCCGACCTCGTGATCATGGGCAGCCACGATGTCGCCCTTGACGTCGTGCTCGGCGCGCTCGCCGAGCAGGGCTTTGTGGTGCGCAATGTCGCGATCGGAAGCCTTGGCGGCGTCGCGGCACTCGAACGGGAAGAATGCGATCTCGCGCCGGTTCATCTCGTCGATCCCAGCACCGGCCGCTACAACGAGCATCTGCTGCAACGGGGTCTGGCGCTCATAAAGGGCTGGCGCCGCATGCAGGGTTTTGTTTTCCGCCCGGAGGATGAACGTTTCGCCGGCCTCGACGCCGCGCTCACAACAGCGCTTGCCGATGAAAATTGTCTGATGGTCAATCGCAACGCGGGCTCCGGCACGCGTGTGCTCATCGATCGCCTGCTTGCGGGGGTCCAGCCGCCGGGCTACGGCAACCAGCCGCGTTCCCACAACGCCGTTGCCGCGGCGATCGCCCAGGGCCGCGCGGACTGGGGAATAGCAATCGAGCCGGTGGCCAAGCTTTATGACCTGAGCTTTGCACCGATCGCGCCCGAGCATTACGACTTTCTGCTGCGCGAGAGCGCGCGCTCTCGACCGGCGGTGGCGGCCTTTCTCACCGCGTTGCAGGATGAGAGCCTGCGCGAGAAAATCCGCGCCCTCGGCATGCACCTCGCCGAGGAGTGACCGATGCCGGGCTCGGCACGCGACGCGCATGCGCCGGCTTTCCACTTCATATGCCGGGTCGCGGTCACTGGACTGGCAGCCGTCCTCGCCTTGAGTTCCACTCTCATGCCCGACACCGCCCGCGCGCAGCTGCGCGGCCATGGCGGGCCGGTGCGGGCGCTCGCGGTTTCGCCCGACGGCAGCGCGGCGATCTCCGGCAGTTTCGACACCTCGATCATTCGCTGGTCGCTCGCAAGAAACGCGGCCGAGCAGGTGCTGCGTTTTCATGACAGCGCGGTCAATGCCGTTCTCCTTCTCAACGACGGCGGCATCGCCTCGAGCGGCGAGGATGGTCGCATCGCGATCTGGAAGAAAGGGCAAGCCGAGCCGGCAAGCGTGTTCGAGGGTCATACCGCCCCCGTCGTCGCGCTTGCGCAATCGCCGGACGCAAGCTTGCTTGCTTCGGCCTCGTGGGATCGAACCGCCCGCATCTGGCCGCTGACTGGCAGCGGCGAGCCGCGCGTCTTCGAGGGTCACACCCAAAACGTCAACGCGGTGGCGTTCACGCCCGATGGCGCGGCGCTCGTCACCGCAGGCTATGACGCTACAGTGCGCATCACGCCGCTCGCCGGGGGCGGCGCGCCTATCGTGACGACATTACCAACGCCGCTCAACGCGGTTGCGATCGCACCCGACGGCGAGATCGCGACTGCCGGTGGGGACGGGAAGGTCTACCTGCTCTCGAGTGCGGGCGAACGCGAGAGCGAGATCCCGGCGCTGGAGGCGCCCGTCATTGCGCTTGCGCTCTCACGCGAGGGAAACCTCATCGCCGCTGCTGGAATTCGCGGATCTGTCGCCATCATCGAGCGCGCTCCGCACAAGCTCCTTCGCACCCTGGTCGGACCGGGCCTGCCGGTGTGGTCGCTCGCGTTCCTTCCCGACAGTCGCACGCTGCTTACCGGGGGTACCGACCGCGTGATCCGGCGCTGGGATGTGTTGAGCGGCGAGCCGATCGACGCCGTGGCTGCGGGCGCGCCCGAGGATCCGCTCGCGGCTTACGCGGGCGATCCGGGGGCGCAGGTCTTTCGCGCCTGCGTCGCCTGCCACAGTTTGCGCGCCGACGAAGGGATCCGCGCGGGCCCGACGCTTGCGGGAATTTTTGGCCGGCGGATCGCCACCCTGCCCGGCTACAATTTCTCGCCCGCCCTCAAGAAGCTTGACATCGTGTGGACGCCTGCGACGCTTTCGAAGCTGTTCGAGATTGGCCCCGCGGCCTACACTCCCGGGACCAAGATGCCGGAGCAGCGCATCGGGTCGGCCGAGGAGCGCGAGCGGCTGGTAAAGTTTCTGCAACGCACCACGAAAAATAATTGAGTGCACATCAGCACTCATCACCACACGGGAGGACAGATGCAGACGAGACGAAGCGCCCTGCTTTGGGCCATGTGCGCGGTGCTCATCGGCACGGCTGCGCTCCCGGCATTGGCGCCGCGCGCGCACGCGCAAGGCGGCAAGACCTATGTCATGAAGCTTTCGACCGCGACCGTCAACGATACCCAGCACGAATGGCTCAAGCGATTTGCCGCCGCGGTCGAGAAGGATTCCGGCGGGCGCATCAAGGGCGAGATCTATCCGGCGAGCCAGCTCGGCGCGATTCCGCGCCAGATCGAGGGCGTCCAGTTCGGCTCGATCCAGGCCTGGATCGGGCCGCCGGAGTTTCTGGTCGGCGTTGACGAGCGCTATGAAGCCCTGAGCGCGCCCGGATTGTTCACGAGTCAAGAGCAGATGGTGCGGGTGATTCAGGATCCCCCGGTGCGCGACATGATCCTCGGATTAGGCGCGAACAAAGCTTTAATGGGGATCGGATTGATTCCTATTGGCCCATCCTCGATCATCGCGCGCAAGCCTGTCCGCCATCTGGCCGAGTTCAAGGGCATGAAGATCCGCGTGCTGGCTTCGCAGTTCCAGCTCGAGATGATCAAGCGCATGGACGCATCACCGGTGGCTATGACGCTCGCGGATGTGCTGCCGGGCCTCCAACAAGGCGCGATCGACGCGTCGCTATCCTCCATCACCGTATATACCACCATGCAATTCCAGGATGCTGCAAAATACGTCACCGAAACCCAGCAGCCATTCCTGGTCTCGATCATCGAAATGAGCAAGAAATGGTTCGAATCGTTACCTCCGGATTTGCAAAAGATCGTGCACGAGGATGCTGAGAAGGTCTCGCACGACATCGTTCCGTTTGTGAGCGAATTTTTCTCGGACCAGTACAAAATATGGGCCGGCCGGGGTGGTGAGCTGATCAAGCTGCCGGATGCGGAACAGTCCGAATTGATTGAGAGGGTTGTCAGCATCGGCGCCGATCTGTCGAAAACCAAACCGGATTTGAACAAAGCCGTGATGACCGTGTTCGAGTCGGCAAAGCGCAACAAATGATCGCCAACGTGCTCCTCGGCGTGCGCGCGCTGCTGGCCACGATCAGCACGCTCGCCGCCGTCGCGCTGATCGCGAGCGTTGGGCTCAATTTTGCAAACGTCATCGGCCGCTATTTCTTCAGCGCCTCCATCCCGTGGGCGGAGGAGGCCATGCTGTTCCTCATGGTGGGCTGCGTGTTCCTTGGCAACGGGGCCGTCGCCTGGTCCGGCCGGCACATCCGCATGGACGTCGTCGTGCGCATGCTGCCCGAGCGTGTGCGCGCCGCACTCGATCTCTTCTCCGAGCTCCTCTTTATCGCAACCATGGCCGCGATTGTCTTTTTTGCCGCCCCGGTGATCAGGGATCTCGGGGCGTTCGACCAGCGCAGCCAGGCCGCTGATTTTCCGCTGGTCATTCCGCAGGCGCTCGTGCCGATCGGATTCTCCATCATGGGCCTGCTCGTTGCCTTGCGTTTGCTCACGGGCGCCTGGCAGACGACACCCGAAAACGAGCATTGAAGGGACAGCTCGGCTGTGGCGGGGACATCGATGGTGAACGTCCTCGCCTATTTCGTGCTGCCGACGGTGCTGCTCGTCCTTGGCGTGCCGATTTTCCTCGTCCTGCTGGTGACCTGTCTGGTGGTGGTGCTGTTCGTCGCCGACATCCCGACCGAGGCCATCCAGACCTACATTTTCGGCAGCCTCGACAATTTTCCGCTGCTGGCGGTGCCGTTCTTCGTGCTCGCGGGCGAGATCATGGCGCAAGGCGGAATTGCGCGGCGGGTGGTGATCTGGGTTATCTCGCTCGTCGGCGGCGTGCGGGGATCGCTCGCGGTCACCACGGTCGCCGCGTCCGAGCTCTTCGGCGCCATGGCGCATACCGCGGTCGGCACCGTCGTGGCAGTGGGGCGCATGATCTATCCGTCGCTACGTGAAAACGGCTACAGCGATCGCTTCGCGGTCGGGCTGATCGCATCTTCGGGCGCGATTGCGGTTGTCATCCCGCCCTCGATTGCGATGATCCTCTATTCGCTTTCGGCGCAGCAATCGGCGGTGGCGCTGTTCACCGCCGGGATCCTGCCGAGTCTGCTCATCGGCTTTGTCGATGCGATGTTCGTCATGGGTTATGCCCGCGTCAAGGCGGTGCCGCTCACCGCGGGCACGCACTGGATCGAGGTGTGGAAATCGACCAAAGAAGCCGGCTGGTCGATCGGCACCGTCGCCGTCATTTTCGGCGGCATCTATGGCGGCATCTTCACGCCGACCGAGGCTGCCGGGGTTGCGGTCATCTATTCGCTGTTCGTCACCATGGTAGTGCACGGCGAGGTGGGACTGCGGGAGCTCTGGCGCATCATTACGAGCTCGGTGTTCCTAATCTCGCAGATCCTCATGATCGTCACCGCCGCCGGGCTTTACTCCTGGCTGCTCACCACCAGCGGCATCCCGCAGCAGGTCGTCGCCGCTATCAACGCCATGGCGCTGCCGCCCTGGGGGTTGCTCCTCTCCATCAACGTCGCGCTGTTGTTGATGGGCAGCTTCCTCGAGCCGCCGGCGGCGATCCTAATTCTCACGCCACTCCTCCTTCCGCTGGTGGAGGCGGTGGGAGTGAGCCCAATTCATTTCGGGATCATCATGGCGGTCAATCTGAGCATCGGAATGTACACGCCGCCCTTCGGGCTCAATCTGTTTGCGTCCCAGGCGGTCTTCGAGACGCCGCTCGGCACGATCTATCGCGGCGTGCTGCCCTTTCTGCTGATCAATTTCGCAACGCTGATGGTCATCACCTATGTGCCGTCCATCTCCATGGTGCTGCTCGGGCGGTAAGCGGTCTTGGCATGCTTTGCCTTTGATTGGAGCCACCGGATGCACTACGGTTGCGCTAATCTTCCATTGGCGTCGCATTGCAATTGGGATGAGCAGGAACCATGGCCGCAAAGACCATCGATATTCACGCGCATATTCTGACACAAGAGACGATCAGGCTGTTGCAGCGCGAGGCGCCGCAGATTGCGCCGAAGCTCTCACAAATGGACGATCAGTTCGCAACGCTTGATGTTGCAGGCACGATCTACCGGAATTTTCCGCGCGGCGGCTGGGACCTCGATCGGCGGCTCCAAGACATGGCGGCCTCGAAGGTCGACGTTCAGGTGCTCTCGGTTTCCCCCCAGACCTTCGTCTATGCACAGCCGTCTGCTCTGGCGAGCGTGTTCGCACGCATTCAAAACGAAGAGCTCGCCAGACTCGCCAAGGCAAGACCCGACCGGTTTCTTGCCATCGCCACGCTTCCAATGCAGGCGCCGAAACAGGCATCCGAGGAGCTCCGCCATGCCGTGACAGTCCTTGGCATGCGGGGCGCTCAGATCGGCTCCAACATCGCGGGCAGGAATCTCGATGATCCCGCGTTCGAGCCGGTGTGGGCGACGGCCGCCGAGCTCGATGCATTCATTCTTGTGCATCCCAATAATGTCGCGGGAGCGGACCGGCTATCCTCCTATTATCTCACGAATCTGATCGGCAACCCGCTTGATACGACCATCGCCGCTGCCTGCCTCGTCTTCAGCGGCGTCTTGGAGCGCTACCCTTCCCTGAAATTCTGCCTCGCCCACGGCGGCGGCTTTGTCCCCTATCAGGCGGGACGCTTCGTGCATGGCTGGCACGTGCGCGCCGAACCCAAGAAGAAGCTCACACGGCCCCCGACGGATTCGCTCAAGCGGTTCTATTTCGACACCATCGTGCATTCGAAGGACGCTCTCGAATTTCTTGTCGGTAGCGCGGGGGCGGACCGCGTCCTCCTCGGGAGCGATTATCCCTTCGACATGGGCATGTCCGACGCCGTGTTGGCAGTTCGCGCTGTGCCGATCGGGCCCGCGGAGCAGAACGCAATTCTAGGCGAAACGGCCCACGCCATGCTTGGGCCGGCCGCTCATCCAACCTCGGCCCGCGCATTTGCCTGAATTCGGATCATCCCACCGGGGGCAAAGGCGCAGAAGGAACGCAATGGTAGAAACCCGATGGCACGATTGAGACTGCTGCTGTTGACGCTCGCCGCCTTGACTGCGGCCAGCCCGGCGCAAGCCCAGGACAAATATCCCAGCAGGCCAATCAAGGTGATCGTGCCGTTCGGGCCGGGCAGCGCGACCGACATCGTCATTCGCATTGTCGGCGAGGCCATGCGGCCCATTCTCGGTCAGGCGGTGCTGGTCGAGAACAAGCCCGGCGCCTTCGGCATCATCGCCATTGAGGAAATGGCACGCGCGCGACCCGACGGCTACACGCTCCAGATCGGCAATTCCGGAACGAACGCGCTCGCGCCCATCATCTACAAAAAGAAATACAGGATCGACTACGACAAGGACGTCACCTTGGTGACCCCCTTGAGCGAGATACCGCTTGTACTCGCGGCCACGATCAGGGACTTTCCGCCGACGACCTATGCCGAGTTCATCGCCTACGCCAAGGCGCATCCCGGTGAGGTGCGCTACGCCAGCGTCGGCACCGGCAGCAACAATCATTACGACACCGAGGCATTCGCCAAATGGGCGGGCATCGAACTCGTCCATCTCCCCAACAAGGGCGGCGGTGGCGCCATGACGAACGATCTCCTCACGGGGAATGCTCACGTCGCGCTTGTGAACGCGGCAAGCGCGCTTGGCGTCATCAAGGCCGGTGAGGTGCGCGCGTTCGCGATCATGTCAGACCGGCGCGTTCCGGAATTGCCGGATGTACCGACCTTGCCAGAGCTCGGCTATCCCAATGCGAAAGGCTTGTGGTCCGCCTTGTATGCGCCCTCAGCCACTCCGCGCGATGTTCTCGAGACCGTTTTTTGGACCACGACCCACGCGCTGCGGTCCGAAAGCGTGCAGAGCGCGTTCGCGAGACAAATGATCAAGGCCATCCCGAGCGCCTCGCTCGAGGACGCACAGGCCTTCAACCGTGCCGAAGCAGCGTACTGGAAGAAGGTGACCGAAGAAGTGAAGATCGAGCTCCCGGATTGAGCCGCGCTCTCCACTACGGCATCATCCCACTCTCTCTTCTGATGGCGCTGCCGGCAATCCGGAGCAAGCGGGAGAGGGCGTTCCAGCAGAGCTCACTCCGGGAACCACTTCGATCGATATCCCGGCTTGCCGGCAAGCCGCGATCTCATCCTCCGCACCACCCGCACTGGCAGGATCGCCGCGCTTGAGGCGCACGACGCGCCGGCCGGCGCGGGCGAAAATGAGCATCAACGCGCTGAGCTCGCTCGACCCAGATGTGCTCGCCCGGATCAGCATCTTCTTTGCCTCGCGGCGTGCGAACTCCATCACTTGCGGCGAGACCTGATCATCGATCAGGATGACGTCCGCGGTTGCAAGTGCCCGCACGGCGCGCAAGGTCAAAAGCTCGGCATCGCCGGGCCCAGCTCCCACCACCGTCACGTGCCCTTGATCGGACAACGGCGACTCTGCGCGAGCGTGATCGAGAACAGCGTCGAAATCGCTTTGCTGTGGCGCCGCATTGGGACGAGCCAGCGCCCGCATTGCGAACAGCTGCCAGAATCTGCGACGCGACGCGAACGACAATCCCGATGATTGCACGGCTGCGCGCCACTCCTTTGCCGCATCGGCCCAGTCGGCAAATCCGCGGGGGATGAGGCCTTCGAGCTTGGCACGTATCGATTGGCCAAACGCCGGCGCCGCCCCATCGGTGCAAATCCCGATGACCAGCGGAGAGCGGTTGACAATGGCGCCGAAGGAAAGATCGCAATAAGCGGGCTTATCGATCACATTGACCGGGACGCGCGCGGCGCGCGCGGCGGCTGCGAAGCGGCTCGCCTCCTCATCGTCCGAGAAACCGCCAATGGCGAGGGCGGCGCCGCTCATGTCGCCGGTCTGCCAGGCGCGTTCATGCACCACAATTACACCGCGCGGGGGTTGTGCTGCGACGGCGCGAATGTCTTCGCATGGAGCCTCGGCAAAGAGATCGACGTGGGCGCCGGCCGCCGAGACGAGCTCCGCCTTCCAGGCTGCGCCCGGACCATTGCCGGCGACCAGCACGCGCTTGCCTTCGAGCACAAAAAAGATCGGCAGGCGCGCAAGCGGCCGCATGCCAACCAGCTGGACCTCTCCCGGTCCCGCAACGCCGTTCGTCGAGGTCAAGGATTCCATGCAGCCGCCGATACAAGCGCCGTGCCAACACCCCGTCTTTAAAATCAGGTGATCGGAGTCCCCTACTGCCTTATAGATCGGCAGATCGCACGAAGTTTGTGCACACGCATCCCGTAGTTGGGTCGAGTTCTTCACGAGACCCAACGTTGGGAGAATGTGCGGAAATGTTGGGTCTCGCCCGCAGGCTCGGCCCAACCTAGCGTGCGACGTACGTCAGGCGTGCTTGATGAACGTGCCGTTGTTCAGCTCGGCGACCGCTTGTTCCAGCTGCGCCCGGGTGTTCATTACG
>Ga0209331_1000217_pt1 | contig 21086 bp, 17 predicted proteins | sample JacPinW_OM3H0_M3_FD_187971 | JGI IMG/M metagenome (GOLD analysis project Ga0209331, IMG submission 187971) | Forest soil microbial communities from Algoma, Ontario, Canada - Jack Pine, Ontario site 1_JW_OM3H0_M3 (SPAdes) (version 2) | ecosystem: Environmental > Terrestrial > Soil > Boreal...
CATTCCGACCTCTCCCCTGCGGGGAGAGGTGGCGCTGCTGGCTCGATCTCAGCGAAACGCGCTCTAATTTAATTTAGTGAGCTCGTCCCGAGCGCCCGTCATAACGGCCGTGGGTGGAAACGAAGAGCTCCTCGATGCGGATCATCGCAGCGATGATGCCCTGCTCGCGAAGATATCGCACCAGCGCTTCCAAGGTCGGGCGGTTCGGCTCGATGCCGTAGGGCCATGCATCGCCGCCGAACACCTCATCGATCTCATCGAGATCGGAGGTCATCCACGGCAGCATATAGGGCAGGGTGCCAAGATCGCGCATGCGCTTGCGCGCCCGCTCCTTGCAGGCGCACATGGCGTCGAACAGGCTGCTCGCAATGAAGGGATGGTTCTCATAGACCTCGCGGCGCAACGCAATGAGATGCATGATCGGAAATATCCGCGTTCGCCTGTAGTAGTCTTTCTCCACCTCGCGATAATTCGGAAACAGCCGCCGGATATCGGGATTGTGATGAATGGCATCCGGCAAGGTGGTGCCCACAATGGCATCGATGCCGCCACTCTCGAGCAGATCGCTCAGCGACTTGCCGGAACTGTTTTGCTCGATCGAGAGCGGCCGCAAGAGCGGCAGCAGGCTCGGATGGCCATGCGGGCCGGGCTCATTGATGGCGCCTTCGACCCAGTGAATCCTGCCGAGATCGACGCCGTAATCGTCTTGCAGATGGCCGCGCATCCACACCGCGGCGCTCATGGAATAAATCGGCACGCCGATGCGCTTGCCTTCCAGGTCTTTTGGCGATGCGATGCCGGAACGGCGGTTGATGCTGAGCATTCCGTGGCGGAACACGCGGGACGGGAAGACCGGCAATGCGACCAGCGAGGAGCGACCTGCGGATTTGCGGGCAATGAATTCCGAGCTCGACATTTCCGCAATATCGAACTCAAGGCGCGCCATCCGATCGAAGGTCTCGCGCGCGCCGGCGGAGCCGTCCATGGGGATGAAATTGAGCTCAATGCCGTCGGGGCGGACATCGCCGCGATAAAGATCGAGCATGCGGTCGTAAAGACCGCACGCCATGGTCAGACGAAGTTTTTGCAGCATGGGCAACGTTCTTTGTACGATTACACGTTCGCGGTGACGTAGGCGGCGCGGCCGACGGCAACCAGTCGCTGCTGGTCATCGCTGATGCGAACGTCAACCACCCCGATGGTCCGCCCTATTTTGACGATTGTTGCACTGGCCATGAGCTCGCTTCCGCCGGCAAGCCGCAGATAATCGACGCGCATGTCCACGGTCGCAACGCTGTGGAGAAGTTTCGAAGCGATCGCCGCATGACCGGTGATATCGACCATTGCGGCGACGATGGCGCCGTGCAGCTCGGGCCGGCCCGGCAGACGGCAAAATTCAGGCCTGATTGGCAGCCGTATGGTTACGGTGCTCTCCTGCTCGTTGACCTCCACGAGCTGCGGCAGCAGCCATTGATGAAACGGCGTTGCTGCGATGTTGTCGCGGACATATTCGAACGTGCTTTGCGCCATCGAGCTAACCCTGCCAGCGCACCGGCTCCGGCTTTAGCAGCCCTTGCGCCACCATTTCGACCAGACGGCGTTTGAGCACCTTTCCGCTTGCGGTGAGCGGGAATGCATCGAGCTCGAGAAAGAACTCGGGCATCTCGTATTTCGACAAGCCCTGATCATTGAGGTGCTTGAGCAGTTCCGGAGCATTGAGCGCTCCATTCGCGCGCGCAATGACGGCGAGGCAGACGCGCTCGCCCAACCGGTCATCGCAGACCGCAAAGGCGGCGGCCTTGGCCACGGCGGGATGACGCATGGTGAAGTCCTCGATGCGAACGGGATAGATGTTGTGGCCGCCACGAATGATGAGATCCTTCTTGCGACCGGCAATCTGCAGGTTCCCGCGCTCATCGAAGCGGGCAAGGTCGCCTGTCATGAACCAGCGGTCGTGATTGAACGACAGCTCGGTGGTCGCCTGATCGTCGAAATAGCCCAGCATCAAGGAGGCGCCGCGCACGCCGAGCTCGCCGACGGCACCGGGGGCGCTTTCCACGTTGCAATCGTCCTCGCGCCACAGCTTGATCTCCATTCCCTCCGCTGGGCGTCCGCAACTCGAAGCAATGGTATCCGGTGAATCATCGGGCCGGGTGTACTGGAACGAGTGGTTCTCGGTCATGCCGTACGCGTTCTGGGTCTTCACCCCCACCCGCATCAATCCCAACACCGTCGTCGGAGGCACTGGGGCGCCGCCGAGTTGAAATGCGGCAACGCGCCCAAGCGCATCCATTCCCCGCCGGCGCATCTCGGACAACAGGTCGATTGCATGGGTCGGCACACCGAGAACGTACGTCGCGCCGGTCTCGATGATGCGGTCGAGCATGCGCGGGGCGTCAAGCGGCGTGTGCGCAACAAATTCACCGCCGCAAGCGAGCGCAACGGCGAGTCCCACAATTCCGATGTTGTGGCCCAGGGGACTGAGCGAATAGACGGCCGTCTCCCGATCGAAGCCCCAGTCTTTGACGATCGCCCGCGCATTGGCGAGGATCGTATTGTCGGAATGCATGACCCCTTTCGGCTGCCCGGTCGTGCCCGAGGTAAAGGCGAGATAAATGATGCAGTCGGGATTGGTCGAAGCGGGAATGGCCGCGGGAGCAGGCGATAAATCGCCCAGCCCGACGGGGCGCTCGCTTTCGCTCATCTCTGATTTGAGCGCCGCGATATTGTAGACCTTCTTGAGACGCGGCAGCGCCGCGGCCATCGAAAAAATATCCTTGCTTGCGCCATCTGCGCCGTAACCCGGCTGCGCAAAGAAAGCGGCCGAACCCGCACGCTCAAGCAGCGCGACAATATCGCCGCAGGTATAATCGCGATGCAGCGAGGTGTTGCAGACATATCCCATGCGCGAGCAGGCGAGAAAAATGAGAGCGGTCTCGACTCTGCTCGGCAACCATATCGATACGCGATCCCCCGGCCGAATACCGGCATCATGCAGGTCCTGCGCCAGCACATCGACCCACTCTCGTGCTGCGCCAAATGTGAGGCGCGCATTGGTGTCCCGCAGCACAAAGCGTCCCGGCGTCCTCTCAGCCGAGGCGCGGAACATCCTGTAGAGCGTGTCAGAACGCCAATGACCGGCCGCATAAAACCGCCGCGCGCGCTCGACATCCTGCAGGGTCAGAATGGTGCTCATGACGAGACCGCATCGTCTTCGATTCCGTACGCCGCACGTGCCGCCTCCGCGCTGACGAGATCAAGCGCGACATCACGCCGGACAAGAGCGGCGGCGCGCTCGCGCGGCGCCCCGTATCCGCCGGCGCCCGCGAGCCGGATACTGACGATGTCGTGCCGTTGCAATTGACGGCGCTCCTTCGAGCCGAGCTCGACCTCTTGACCATTTCGGATGAGCACCGTGTGGCCCGGCCTTCCCGGCGCCCCGCCGAACAATCCGTAGGGCGCGACGCGATGGCGGTCGCTCAGCAGCGAGACGGTTGCGCTGGCGCACAGGATCTCCACGTCCTTGCGGATGCCGCAGCCCCCGCGATGCTTTCCCGGCCCGCCGGAATCGGCAATCAGTTCCAGACGATGAAACAGGACCGGATTGTTCGCCTCATGCACTTCGACCGGCAGGTTGGCAGCGTTGAAAACCGGACAGAGCGCCTCCGGTCCATCCTTGTCGAAGCGTCCGCCATAACCGCCGAAGATGAGGTCATACATCACCCAGCGCTGGCTGTTATCATCGCGGACACCGCCAAAGATCGGGTTGGCCCAGTGTGAGAATGCGCCCATGGCGCGCTGGGGCAGCGCCTTGGCGAGTGCGCCATTGATAACGTCGAAAATGCGGATCTGAATGTTGGCCCGCCCGCCGCTCGGAGCCGGAAACTGCGGATTGAAGAAGCTCCCCTTGCGGGCCACGGTTCTGATCGGCCGCTCGACGCCATCGTTGTGGGGCACATCCACATTGGCGAAGCTGCGGATGCTGAAGGTCGAATAGGCGCGGGTATAGTTGATATACGAGTTGATTCCTGCGTTGACCTGATCGCTGCTGCGGGAAAAGTCGACCAACGCCTCGTCGCCTTTGATGGTCACATCGACACAGAAGCGGACCGGCGCAGTGCCAGGACCCACGTCGTCGAGCACATCGTCGAAGCTGTAAACGCCGTCCGGGATCGCCGAAATCAATTCTCGGGTTCGCTGTTCCGATCGTGCAAGCAGCTCCTCGATTGCCGCAAGCACGGTCGAGTTGCCGTGGGCACGATAGAGCGCCCGCAGGCGCTGCGCGCCGACATGGTTTGCATTGCGTTGGGCGCGCAAATCGCCGCGCACCTTCTCAGGCAGGCGCACATTCCCCAATATGACGCGCATCAGGTCTTCTTCGAACTCACCGCGGCGAATGAGTCTGACGGGGAGGATGCGAATGCCTTCCTGAAACGCCTCGGTCACGCCCTGGACCGCCTGCGAGCCGGGCGTGGCGCCCCCGACATCGACATGATGCGCCGTGTTGACCACGTAGCCGAGCAGTTCGCGGCCTTCGAACACCGGCATGACCATATAAAAATCAGGATAGTGGCCGCCGCCGATATAGGAATCGTTGGTGACAATCGCGTCCCCCGGATCGAGCTCATCCAGCGGGATGTAATCGAGCACGCTCTTGACCACGTAGGGCATGGCGCCGAGATGGCCGGGCGTGTTGTTGCCCTGGGCGATCAGCCGTGCACGCGCATCGAAAATGCCGGCGGAAAAATCTTCTCCCTCACGCACCGCCTCGGAGAACGCGGTGCGGCGAAGCGCGCCACTCATTTCCTCGGCAGCGGAGATGAGTGAATTCCAGACGACGGTGAGCGTGATGGGATCGATCTGGCTGCCAGGCTCAGACGGCATTGCAGCGCCCCTGATCGATCTCGATGACGAGATGGCCGAAACGATCGACTCTGGCGACGTCCCCGGGAGGAACGAGCGCTGTGGATTCGCGCTCCACAATGAGAGCAGGACCTTCGATCGCGTCGGACGCGTTCATCCGGTAGCGATCGATGACCTTGCTCATCACCGTGCCGCCAAGCTCGGGAAAATAGGCTTCACGGCTGGCCACGAGGGCTGAGCAACCCGGCGCTTTGTTGCTCGGACTAAGTTGCGGATGCGCGGAAATGCCGGACCCCGCAATGCGCACCGCTCCATTCCCGAGCGATGCAACGACATACCAGTCCGATGCCTCGACCGGCGCCTCACGGTCCGCAAACCCGTATTCCCGATGGTAGGCCGCATAGAATGCATCACGCATCCGCCTCTCGTAGACATCGTCGACGGGGACCTCCGGCAAGGCGACGCGCAGGTCGTAGCCCTGTCCGACATAACGCATATAGGCGCTGCGGGCTACCGTGAGCGTGCTGCCGGGCGCGAGGCGCGCAGCTTCGCGCCGGACGCTCTCTTCGAGATCACGCAGAATCTCCGCAATCTCCGCCGCTCTATCGCCATTGAGCGTGAGCAGCCGCGTGACGCCGGCATCCACCTTGTGCTCCGCCACAAGCAGGCCCAGCGCCGATCCGACCCCGGCTGCGAACGGCACGATTACCTTGCGCATGCCCAATACGCGGGCCAATCGCGCGGCATGCAGGGGGCCGGCGCCGCCGAACGCGACCAGCACGTACTGCCGCGGATCGCGGCCGCGCTCGATCGAGATCACGCGCATGGCGCGTTCCATATTGCTGTTCGCGATGGAATGGATGCCCCACGCGGCACTCGTGAGCGAAAGCCCAAGCGGCTCGGCAATAACGGAATTGATGCCGGCGGCCGCGCCCGCGCTGTCCAGCGTCATTGCGCCGCCGTTGAAATAGTGCGGGTCCAGATAACCGAGGACAAGGTTGGCATCGGTTACGGTCGGGCTGCTCCCGCCGGTGCCATAACAAATCGGCCCAGGTAGCGCGCCGGCGCTCTGCGGTCCGACTGTGATCAATCCCATTCTTGTATCGGCGATGCTGCCGCCGCCCGATCCGATCTCGAGCAGCTCAACCGCAAGAACGCTGAGCGGAAGCCCGCTGTTTTTCCTGGAGTTGATGGTGTCCACCTCGTGGGCCGCGCTGACCATCGGCTCGCCGTTCTCGATCAGACCGAGTTTGGCTGTCGTGCCGCCCATATCGAAGGACATCACGTGCTCATGGCCAAGCTGCCGGCCGACTTGCGCGCACATCAGCACTCCGGCAGCCGGTCCTGACTCGATGGCGCGCACGGGATATCGGCGGGCCAGCTCGGAGGAAACGAGACCACCATTCGACTGCATGATGGCAAGCTGTGCGCTAGAGCGTTTCTCGCCCAGCGAGCGATCAAGCGCGTCGAGATAACGCGCGATCAGCGGGCGCAGATAGGCGTTGGTAACAGTCGTGCTGGCGCGTTCATATTCCCGGAATTTTGGCGACACATCGCTCGAAAGCGTGACGTCGAGCTTCGCCTGCCGCAGCAACTCCCCCATCCGGCGTTCATTGCGCGGATTGATGTAGGAATGCAGGAACATGACGGCGACGGCCTCGTAGCCGCCCGACCGGATCTGTTGCACCACGGCAGCGGCCCCCGCCTCATCCAGCGGTTTGACAATGCGCCCGTCTGCGGCCGTGCGTTCCTCGACCGTAAAGATATCCGAGCGGTCGACCAGCGGCTTGGGCTTGTCGAGATAGAGATCGTTCATGTCGTAACGCTTCTGCCGGCCGATGAGAATGACGTCCCGGAATCCCGCCGTCGTGACAAACGCAACGCGGGCTCCCTTGCGCTCGAGAATGGCATTGGTCGCGACTGTGGTGGCATGAATGACGCTTGTCACCTGCTCGAACGACAGCACGCCTGCGCCGATCATCTGGGCGAGCGTCGCCTCCACCCCGCGCGCGGGCTCGTGCGTGGTCGGCACTTTCCAGATACGGATGCGGCCGGTGCTATGATCCTCAAGGACATAATCGGTAAAGGTGCCGCCGATATCGAAAGCAAGCCGCAGCATCTTTATTGTCTTGACAGCTGTTGCGGGGCCATGATGGCCTTGTCGCCGCAAGGAAAGGGATTTGCAATGGCTTCTTTGACCGCGGAATTGGGCGCCTTTGTTTCCGAGCTCAAACTGAGCGACGTGCCGGCTGAGGGGCAAGCCGTGGCCAAGACGGGTTTCACCGACTGCTTCGGGGTTATGATCGCGGGAGCCCGCGACCCGGTGGTGGCGCTCGTCGATCGGGAAATGGCCGGAGCAGACGGCGCGGAACTCGCTTCGCTCATTCCATCGATGCAACGCCGCAACGTCGAAGACGCCGCGCTGGTCAATGGGGTGGCGGCCCATGTGCTCGATTACGACGACGTCACCTTGGACGGGCATCCCAGTGCCGTTCTGGTCCCCGCAATTCTCGCGCAGGGCGAAGCGCTGGGATCGAGCGGAGCGGAAATGCTCACCGCCTATGCCGCGGGCTACGAGGTCTGGGCGGAGCTCAAGGTGCGCGAGCCGGTCCCCCTCCACCAGAAAGGCTGGCACCCTACTGCGGTGCGCGGCACCGTTGCAGCCGCCGCCGCCTGCGCCAAACTGCGCCGGCTCAGCGCGCAAGAGACCGCAACCGCCCTTGCCATTGCAAGCTCGATGGCAGGCGGGCTGGCCGCCAACTTTGGATCGCACACCAAATGCTTTCAGGTCGGGCGCGCGGCGCAATCGGGCGTGCTCGCGGCCCGTCTGGCGCAAGCCGGTCTGACCGCCTCGCCCGATGCGCTGGAGCACAAATCGGGCTTCCTCGCGGCGTTCTCGCCCGGCGGCGAGCCCGACCTGTCACGCAGCCTGGAAAGCCCACATCGAGAGTGGCATCTCGTGCGCCAGGGATTGAACATCAAGCGCTATCCTATCTGCTATGGGACTCACCGCGCCATCGACGGCGCGCTCGATCTCGCAACGCGCTTTGATCTCAAGCCCGAGGACGTCGAGCGCATCCACGTCTCGACCGGCGAGACCCAAATGATGATGCTGCGCAACGCGCGGCCGCAAACCGCGTTGGAAGCGAAGTTCAGCATCCAGTTCGCGATGGCGTCGTCGCTGGTGGCCCGCAGCGTCGGGCTTGCTCAGTTGACCGACGAATTCGTGCGCAGCCCTCCCGTGCAGTCGCTCATCCCGCGGGTCTCGACCACCACCACGACGCAGACCATGGAGGGCTCCGCCTTCGCGCCCTGGGAAAAAGTTGAGATCACCATGCTCAACGGCAAGACGATGGCCACGGATCACATTCGCTTCGCCAAAGGCAGCACCCAGTGCCCGCTGTCACGCGGGGAGCTGCACGAAAAATTCTCCGATTGCCTCGGCCGAGAATTCTCCAGCAATGTCAAAACCGGTGCATTTGAAAAGCTGATGAATCTCGAACGCCTCAACAGCGCCCGCGATCTTTTCCCTGGTAAGTGACGCGGTAGCCCGGATTGAGCGAAGCCGCCTTCGCGAACGCTTCGGCGGCCGTACTGAAATTTGCCCGTCGAAGCTTCAGCGGAGACGGGCGAAATCCGGGGTTGCTCCCGCGTTTTGCGGAGCCTGTCATCGGGCGGCGCTTCGCGCCGACCCGGTGGCTCAACGCGGGCTACATGTTGCCGCTTCCATGCGGCTGATGTCCTCCTGAGCCATGCGCAGATGAATCCGTAGCCGCTGCAGATCGACCTCGAATGGGCGTGCGACCTTGAGCGAGTGTACGGCGGATTCGATTTCCGCGAGGCGCCCGCCATATTCGCGAACTCGCGACTTGTCCCCATTGCGGGCCAGCTCGCGTTCGAGATCCCCGAGATCCCGGTGCAATTGGTCGATACGACGAATGTGCCACCAGCGGTAAACCGGACGGGCGAAGCCGATGACGGGAATCAGCGCCAGTACCACCGGAAGAACAAAGAAAATGATCCGGCTAAGCAGTGACGTAAGCCAAAATGATGTGTATTGCTGCCAGAAGGTCGGCCCCGAGCGGTAAAATACCTGTGCCGTTGGAGAAAGCGGCAAATCATTCGGTTGCTCGGCCGGGAATTCGCCCAGGCGATTAAACGGACCGGCCGGCCAGTGCACTTCGTGCATGGCTTCCAGCAGCAAATATTGCAAGGCGGGGTGAAGATCCTTTCGCACCAGCAATCGGTTGCGGGAAGCAAGCAGGTCAACGTCCGCATTCGGAATGTCACGGCTCAAGCTGATGAGGCCGCGCCATAACACCACGTGCTTGAGCCCCGGGACTGTTTTCGCAACAGCCTCAGCTTGTGCCACGCTCATCAATCGGATGCCGGGCGTATCGAACGCACGCCGCAAAGGATCGCCATCCATCTGGGGAACGATGGCCACATCGATTTCGTTTGCTATCAATGCATCAATCGACTGTGCATTATCCAGATCCACAAGGCGGGTCGAAGAATCCAACCCATCGGTGGCTTTCAGAACCTCCAGCATAAGCAATCGCAGAGCGCTTCCAGGCACGCCGATGGAAAGGCGCTTGCCGCGCAATTGACTGAAAAGCGCGATCGGCTCGTGGTTTCGATAAAAAATGAAAATTGCTGCATCGAATATTCCCCCAAGCGAATAGAGCGTGTCGGCATCGCTCGCTTGCGTGACGCCGAAGGTCGTAAGGGCAGCCTGCACCCCTGAGGCGCGATCACGCAGAAGTTCAAGGTCCTCCACCGCGCCCGCAGAATTGCGGATCTTCAGCTCAACATCATGACTCGCGAGGATGCGCGCGTATTGCCGCGCAAAGTTCTCGTACCCGGATCCCGGTGCCCCGGCAGCGATAACGAGATGACGCGGTGGCAGCGGATCGATCAACCGATAGGCAATATAGAAGGCAGCCAGCACAATCGCGGCCGAGAGGACCAGGATCGCCAAAGGCTTCCACAATCTACGCCACATTTCTAGGAGAGCAGGCCGACCTCGCAACCCTTAATTTGCAAGGCAAGATATTTGGAGTAGATGCGGCATTGGGCAAAACTGCCCGCAATGAACCATAGCCCGGGCTGGGCGGTTCGGGTGAACATATTGCGCAGTTCTTGTCCATCACCGAACCCCCAAATCGGGCCGACGCGGTTGGCGACATCATCGCCGAACAACTTGCAGACCAGATGCTCCTGCCCCTTGTAGCCTGTCGCCAGCACAATCAGGTCGGCGGGGATCGTTTCGCCGGTGCGCATGAGCGCGCCTGCCTCGACGACCTTGGCGATATCCGAGAATTGCACCAGGGCGATCTCGCCTTTGACGATCAGATCTGAACAGCCAACATTGAAGTAGTAGCCGCCGCCCCGCGTCAGATACTTGAACTGCCAACCCGTTCCGTCGTCGCCGAAATCGAGCTTGAACCCGCGGCGCTCAAGTCCGTCGAGCAGCTCCTTATCCATGTTCCTCGCCCTTTCGGTCAATTCGACATGGCTTTTGCGCACCAGCGAAAGCGGTATCGATGTTACGATGAGATCGCAATCCTCCAGCGAAGGTCCTTCGTCATAGAGCGCGTACGGCAGCTGCGCACTCGGCTCGACATTGACGATCATCGTCGAGCTGCGTTGCACAAGCGAGACCTTCGCCCCAGCCGAATGAAGGTCCTGCGCGATATCGTGACCGCTGTTGCCGGAACCGATGACAAGAACGTTCTTGCCCTGCCACGCTTCGCCATCCTCGTATTGACTGGAGTGCACGGTGCTGCCGCCGAACTCCCGCAAGCTCGGAATATCGGGAAGGCTTGGAATGCCGCTCACCCCGGTCGCCATCACGACATGCCGCGGGTGCATCTCCCGCTGCGTGCCATCAGCGCGACGCAGCACAATGGACCATCGTTTCGCTTTTTCGTCATAGCGGCCGCCCTCGAATTCGGTCGCCGCCCAATAATTCAACTCCATGCTCCCGACATAGGCCTCGAACCAGGCAGCCAGCTTGTCCTTGGGAATGTAGGTCGGCCAGGTCGGCGGAAACGGCATGTACGGCAGATGGTTGACGTGCACCTGGTTGTGCAGGACCAGCGCGTGATAGCGCGTGCGCCAGTTGTCGCCGATGCGTGCCTCGCGGTCCACGATCAGCGTATCGATGCCTAATTGTGTCAGACGGGCGGCTATCGAAATTCCGGCCTGCCCTCCGCCGACAACGAGCACGGCCGGGTCATGGTCGCGATATTCGGCGGCAGCCTTGCGGAGATCATGCCAGTTAGGTCCGCGAAAATCGCGCGCATAAGCTTTACCCCCAAGCCGCGATCTTGCGAGCCGCTCCTCATGTCCCTTTATTTCGTCGAGCGAGGTGAGCAGCGTCCATGCCTTGAATGTATTGCCGTGACCGGCGTCGGGCGTGAGCCGCAGCACGCCGCTGCCACGGCCCTCCCTCGTTTCAAAGCAAAAAATGGTTTCGATCGCGTCGATGCCGGCGCGCGTCACCGTGCGAGGCGCAGTCCGATGCTCGTCTATTTTGAAACGGGTCGGACGCATGCGTGCGGCATGCGTTGCAAGCTCTTGCAAAATAGCATCCGAACCGCTGACCGTTTTGATCTGCCATGTGAGAGCCAGCACATCCCGCCAATGGCTGTCGGCATGGAACAGCGGGTTGAGAGAAGCTCTTGGCGCTGCGAGCGCTCGTTCGAACTGAGCCAGCCAATTCTCCGCAACGGTCGCGACGCTGTCTGTTCTGGCCAACACTGACGCTCTCCCAGTCACCCGTAGGTTGGGTCGAGTTCTTCACGAGACCCAACACGGCCGGTGTCGGCGCGTTGGGTCTCGCAAGGTGCTCGACCCAACCTACGCGATCAATACGACCGCGGCATTCCCAACACGTGCTCGCCGATATAGGCAAGCACCAGGTTGGTCGAGATCGGGGCGACCTGGAACAAGCGCGTCTCGCGCCACTTGCGCTCGATGTCGTATTCGCGGGCAAAGCCGAAACCGCCGTGACACTGGAGGGCCGCCTCCGCCGCATGCCAGCCGGCCTCCGATGCGAGGAGCTTTCCCATATTGGCTTCCGCGCCGCACGGCCGGCCGGCCTCGAACAGGGAGGTAGCCTTGCGCACCATGAGGGCAGCCGCTTCGATCTCGGCGTGAGCGCGCGCAATGGGGAATTGAACCCCTTGATTGCGGCCGATCGGTTGATCAAACACAATCCGCTCAGTGGCATATTTCGATGCCTTGGCAACGAACCAGCGCCCATCGCCGATCGATTCGGACGCGACCAGGATGCGCTCGGCGTTGAGGCTGTCGAGAATATAGCGGAAGCCCTGGCCTTCCTCGCCGATCAGGTTCTCGGCCGGCACCCGCAGCGCATCGAAAAACACCTCGGTGGTATTGTGATTGATCATCGCGCGCAGCGGCTTGATCTCGAGCCCGCGCCCCAGCGACGACTTGATGTCCACCAGAAACACCGAAAGCCCCTCGCTCTTCTTCTTCACCTGATCGAGCGGGGTGGTGCGCGCCAACAGCAGCATCAGGTCTGATTGCAGCGCGCGCGAGGTCCACACTTTCTGGCCGCTGACGACGTAGTGATCTCCCCGCCGCTCCGCGCGAGTCTTGAGCTTGGTGGTGTCGCTCCCGCTGGTCGGCTCGGTCACCCCGAAAGCCTGCAGGCGCAGCTTTCCCGAGGCGATTTCGGGCAGATATTTCTCTTTCTGCGCCGGACTGCCGTAACGCAACAAGGTGCCCATGATGTACATCTGCGCATGGCAAGCGCCAGCGTTACAGCCGCAGCCATGAATTTCCTCGAGCGTTGCCGCCGCTGCGCCTAACGGCAGACCAAGCCCGCCGTATTCCTCCGGGATGAGCGCCGCCAATAGTCCGGCTTTGGTCAGAGCCACGACGAATTGCGTGGGATAGGCCTGCTCCTCATCGAGCTTGCGCCAGTAGCTGCCGGGGAAATCCGAGCAGATGCGCCGCACCAGATCGCGGATCTCAGGGTAAGTTTCGCCGAGCGGCAACTGCACCGCCTCTTCCGGCACGCCTTGCATCACGTTCATCGCGTCCTCCCTTGTCCTTGCCGCCACCCTTCCCTCCCCCGTCGCAAGTCGGGCTTGCCCGACTTGCGCAATATGATGCGGAACCCGGGCAGGCCCGGGTTCCGTCGGGGGACGGAAGGGTGGGGGATTTTGAGGCTCATCGTTTCGCTGCTGCGGCGGAGTGCTCGCAAAAGATCTCCTCGGTGTGGGCGCCCAATGCGGGCGGGGAGCGCCGAAAGGCCGGCCGCACTCCATCGAGCGAAAGCGGCAGGCCGAGCAGCGCAATGTCGCGTTGCGGACTCTGCTGAAGAATGCCCAGAGCCTTTGTCTGCGGATGTTCCAGCACCTCGGCAATGGTCTGCATCGGCGCATTGGGCACGCCTGCTTGGTCCAGGATCGCCGCCCATTCCTTGTTGGTGCGTGTGGAAATCAGCTCTTCGATCGACCGGTTGAGCGTGTCGCTGTTCACTACCCGGTCCGGATTGCTCCGGAAGCGCGCATCCTCGACCCATTCGGTGCGGCCGAGCGCACGCGCGAGCGCGGCGAACAGCTTGTCGTTGCCGGCGGCGATCACAATCAGTCCGTCGCTCGACGCATAGCCGCGATAGGGCGCGATCATGGCCACACCGGAGCCTTGCCGCTTCGGCAGCTCGCCCGAGGCTTGATAATTCGCGGCATGGTAGCACATCCACCCGAGCGCGGATTCAAGCAGCGAGGTATTGATGGACATCCCATTCCCGCTTTCGCGGCGCTGGAGAAGTGCGGCGAGCACGCCGATCACGGACCACATGCCGGTCGCCATGTCCATGACCGAGGTCCCCACGCGCACCGGCTGCTGGTCCGGCTCCCCTGTCACGCTCATCAGTCCGCCGAAGGCCTGCATCAGGGGATCGTAGCCGGGAAGATCCTTGAGCGGCCCCACGGCTCCAAACGCACCGATGGTGCAGTAGATGAGTGAAGGTTTGAGTTTCCTCAGCGCGTCCGCATCGAGACCGAATTCCGCCGCCGATCCCGGGCGCAGGTTTTGAATGACCACATCGGCACGCTCGAGGATGAGCTTGCGCAGCCGTTCGCGTTCGGCGTTGTCCTTGAGGTTCACCACGACCGAGCGCTTGTTACGATTGAAGCTCTGGAAGGTCGCAGACGCATCACCCCAAAAGGGCGGCCCCCATTTGCGGGCATCGTCGCCTTCAAGCTTCTCGATCTTGATGACATCGGCGCCAAGATCGCCGAGGGTTTCACCAGCGTAAGGCGCCGCCACGCTGTGTCCCAGCTCAATGACGGTGATGCCGTCGAGCGGCAAAACTTGCTCACGCATGCTTGGCCTCGGGGAACAGCGCGATCAGCGGCGCGTGCGCTTTCTTCCACACCATGATGGAGCGCTCGTACTCGATCACCACCGATCCGCTCTGATTGACCCCGCGGGTGCGAACCTTCACCACGCCTTGCGCGGGCCGCGATTTCGATTCACGCACGCTGATTACTTCCGACTCCGAATAAAGCGTGTCGCCGGGGAATACCGGGTTGGGCAGTTTGATGTAATCCCATCCGAGAGCAAACCCGTTCTCGCTCAAATCCGACACGCCCAAACCAGCAACGACCGCGAGCGTAAGCGCGCTGTTGACCAAGGGCCGCTTGAACTCCGTGCGGCTCGCGTAATCGGCATTGAAATGAATCTGGTTGGTATTGTTGGTGATCATCGTGAACTGAATATTGTCAGTTTCGGTGATGGTGCGTCCGAGCCGGCTGCGGTAGACGTCGCCAACCTGGAAATCCTCGAAAAATCGCCCGTTCCAACCCTGCTTGACCGTACCCATTGGTCTCTCCCTAAGGGATCATGACAATTTTGCCAAAGAAATCCCGCGCTTCCATGATGGCTTCCGCCTCCCCGAGCTTGCACAGCGGGAAAGCGCGGAACGGCGGCTTCTTGACGCGACCTTCGGCAATTTCGACCATCCCTTGCGTGACGTCCTCTTTGGTATAGCCGTTCGAGCCGCAGATCCTGATCTCACGCTGCCAGACGTAGCGAATGTCGGTACTCGCATCGAAGCCCGCGGTGGCGCCGCAGGTCAACAGCTTGCCGTGCTGCTTGAGAGTTCGGATGGAGGGATTCCAGGTGTCGCCGCCGGTGAAATTCACGCAGATGTCGACCCCCTGCTTGCCGCTGATGCGCCACGCCTCGCGTGAAAAATCGTGCGTGCTGTAATTGATGGTGTAGTCGGCGCCGAGTTCCTGTAAGCGCGCGCATTTCTCATCCGTTCCTGCGCACGCAATCACCCGCCCACCGTGCGCTTTGACCACCTGGACCGCGGCCGTTCCAACCCCGCCGCTCGCACCGAGGACGAGCACGAGATCATTGGGCTGCATGTCGCCATTGGTGAACAGCATGCGATAGGTGGTGCCGTAATTTGCAGGGATAGTCGCGGCCTCCTCAAAGGTAAGCCGCGGATCGAGCGCAATGACGTAGTCGTGCGGGACCCGGCATAGGTCGGCCATTCCGCCCTGCACTGTTTCTCCCATCATGCCTTCATTGGTGAGCGGATCGACCAGGCAGCGGTCGCCGACCTTCCAGCCGCGGACATCCGCGCCCACTGCCGCCACTTCCCCGGCGACATCCCCGCCGGAGATCCACGGCATGGGTACCGGCAGACCGGGCATGCCGCGGCGGACGAAAATATCGAAATAATTGAGCCCGCACGCCTTGACGCGGATCAGCAGGTCGCCCGGCGCGATCTTCGGATCGGGAAAATCGCGGTAGACGATATTCTCGATGCCTCCTTGTTTCTCGATCACTGCTGCTTTCATCGTCCGCCTCTGATGCGTGTCGCCGCGGCTATTGAAACCATTCACCATGCTTGTCAATGATACTCGCGCACGCAGTAGGGCTCTTTCTTCCACCGCTATTTCCGCAGCAGACCCGCGGCCTCTATGGCGGAGCGTGCTACCGGCAGATCGGCTTGGATTGCGGCGGCGAATTCTTCCGGTGTATTCCCGACTGCATCTATCCCGACCTTGGCCATCGTCTTGACCAGCTCGGGCTCCCGGCAAATTGCGATGATTGCTTGAGCAAGCCGCTCGATGATCGGTGGCGACGCGCCGGCGGGCGCGAAATAGCCGATCCAGCCGGTCATCACGAAGCCGGGCACCGTTTCAGCGACGGTCGGAATATCCGGCAGCTGCGCCGAGCGTCTTTCGGTTGAAAGCGCAAGCATGCGGACTTTCCCGCTGCGCGCGAGCTCCAGGACATCGGATACATTGCCGAAGAAGACCTGCGCTTGCCCGGAGACCAGGCCGACCATGGCTGAGGGCGTGCTCTGATAGGGAACGACGACCATGTCGAGCCCTTCGCGTACCGCGAACGCGGCCGGTGTGAGATGGCTGTGCTGCCCCAGCCCGGCCGACGCGTAATTTATCTTTCCCGGATTGGCCCGCACGTAATCGATGAATTCGCGCACCGAGCGGACCGCAAGACTGGGATGCACCGTGAGCGCCATCCCATTGATGCTGATCATGCTGATCGGCGTTAAATCCTTGAGCGGATCGTAGGATAAATTCTTGACCAGCGGATTGACGGTAAATTGCGCCCCGCCTGCGAGGTAGAGCGTGTAACCGTCATGCGGCGAGCGCGGAGCGTATTCGGTGCCGATCGTCCCTCCTGCCCCGCCGCGATTGTCGATCACGAACGGCTGCCCGAACGCTTTGGTGAGCCGATCCGCCGTCAGGCGTGCGAGCACATCACTGATTCCGCCGGGCCCATAGGGCACAACAATCTTGACCGGCCGCTGCGGCCAGTCCTGCGCCCGCGCCGGACTGGCGACCAGCGCTACGAAGATAAACCCGATAAGCGCGGCAATCGCCCGATCTATCTTGCGTCGCCGCATCGCCTCGACCAGTAATCCCACATCCGGGTCACTGCGTTCTCCGCGTAAGCGATCTTCTTGGTCAATTCGATCTCGCCCTCGCTCAGATAGGTGATTTCGTCGCCGATCAGCATGGATTGCAGCACCAGGCCGGCATTGACCTTGAAATATATGGCGTTCATCACAGCCTGCCTGATGTTGGCGCCAACCACGACGCAGCCGTGACCACGCATCAGCGCTGCATTATTCTCGCCGAGCCCACGCGCGAGATCCTTGCCCATTGCCATATTGGTGATGAGGAGACTCGTGTCCCCGAAGGTGGTGCGGCTGTCCCAGACCGGAACATGCGTGCCGGCACCGCAGGCGGTATGCACGCAGGCGCGCAACGGCTTGCGCGTGAGGCCAAACGGGATGACCTCGTAGGCATGGTTGTGAACGACGGATATGACGTCGGGCCGGGCCTGGTAGATCGCGCCGTGGATGGGACGCTCGACGTACATCGGACGGCCGCGCTGATCGACGGGGTTGCAGTCAAGATCGTATTCCATGATGTCGTCGAGCTTGACGAGCTCCGGACTGCGCGAACAGGAAAGGAAAAATCGGTCCGGCCGGTCGGGATGACGCACGCTGATATGGCCGAGCGCATCCGTCACGCCCTCGCGCGCGAGAATGTGATTGGCCGTAACGAGATCGCGGCACAGCGCATCGAGGTCCGACATTCCAAGCACTCCTTCCTTGCTGGGTGAGATCACCCGCCTCCCATATAGCCGCCGATTTCCGAGCCGCGCATCGCCCAAGAGGCGAACCGGCGCTCCAGCCGCGCGGCACCCATGTACATGACGACACCCATGAATGCGATGACGAGGAGGCCTGCAAACACGAGCGGGATGCGGAACGTGGCACTCGCCGAAAGCATCAGGTATCCGATGCCGACATTCGATGCGATTGATTCGGAGACGACCGCGCCGACAAAGGCCAAGGCGATCGCGATCTTCAGGGAAGCGAAGAAATAGGGCATCGAGCGTGGGATGCCGACCTTGCGCACGATGTCGAGCTTGGTCGCGCCGAGTGAGCGCAACACGTCCGCGAGCTCGGGTTCGAGCGTCGCAATTCCCGTCGCCACATTCACGACAATCGGAAAGAAGGCCGTGAGAAAGGCCGTGATCACGGCAGGAACGGTTCCGATTCCGAACCAGAGCACCAGGATTGGGACCAGCGCGACCTTGGGAATGGCATTGAACCCGATCAGCAAAGGGTTGACCGCGTCGTAAATCAGCGCAGAGGTGCCGACTGCGATCCCGAGAATAATGCCGACGGCCACCGCGGCACCAAACCCGACCAAGGTGGTGAGCAAGGTGTGGAGCGCGTTCGGCCATATCCCCGACCAGTTCTCCACCAGGGCGGCAAGGGATTCGGTCGGCTTCGGCAGAATGAAGGTGGGAATCCGGAATATCCAGCATGCCGCCTCCCAAACAACAAACAGCGCGAGAGTGGAAGCGAATGGCGTGAGCTGCTTGCGGAGCTGGGCCGGAGTCACTGGACCGCTATTTCGCAGGCGGCGTCCAGGGCCGGATCACGCGTTCGCTCGCGGATGGCAGATATCGATCCGTGTAAACATCGCCAGCCGCAGGAGCGGCAATCTTGAAGACCGGCGCGACCTGCTTGAGCGTCCGCTCAAGACGTTCCATGTCGACGGAGCTGAAACCGTTCTTCCTCACATGATCCGTAATCAACATGTCCCGCATGGACATGATCATGCGCTCTTTTTCGATCTCGTCATTCAACAGGTTGTCGTAAGCTTTCAGCGACGCCATGGACGCATTCAGGTCGGTGGCCATGGTGTTGAGCCCGTGTACGAGCCCGGAAATGAATTTCCGTACCGCCTCCGGATTCTTTTCGGCAAACGCGCGCGTGGTAACGATGGAGCTTCCGTAAAGATCAATGCCGTGCCGGGCATAGAAGAAAATCGCCAATTCGGATTCGGCAAGCCCTATAGCGCGCACGTTCATGACCGTCGTGACGATATTTGACGTGACCGCGTCGGCCTCCCGCCGTGCCAGCATGCTGTCCCGCAGGTCGCTGGTCACCGTATTCCAATGGATGGAGTCGATGTCGATATTGTTGAGCGAGGCGAAAATGGGAAACAGGATGCGTCCGGCATCGGCTGCCGGGGCATAGATGTGCTTTCCGGCAAGGTCCTGCGGCTTTTCGATGCCTTTTGACCGCAGTCCCACCACGCCTGAGGCGGATGCATCCTGCACCATCGCAACGCAAATCAGCTGATTGCCGGGATTGTTGGCGTTGAAGCGGACCATTGTGCTGGTATCCGCAAGGCCCATGTCGTAGGCCCCGGACGCTACTTTTGCGATTGTGTCGCCGGAGCCATTGCCGCGGTCGAGGTTGACGTTGATGCCAAGCCGGCGATAGGTGCCGTCGGTCACCGCGACCGTGAATTGCGCATGCTCGCCCTCATATTTCCAGTCGAGCACAAAGCGGATCGTGGGCACCTCCTGCGCATAAGCCCCTGCCCCGCTCGTAGCCGCCAGCAATAGGAGCCCGGAGCGCGAGAGGAAGTGCCGGCGAACGATCATCGTGCTCTCCGATGCGAGAAAATGAATTCGCATAGAAAGGCGTTTCCATATGAGTTGCAACTGCTATGTTGCCGCAAGGACATCGCTGCCGGAGTACCTCATGAGATTTTCCAGCATGCTTTTGATCGCACTTGCGGCAATCGCCTCCATCGGTCGGGCAAGCGGAGAAGACAACCTGAAGCTTGCGGTCGGTCAAAGAGGGAATTGGGCGACGTCAGTGGCCGAGGTCGGTCAGCGCGCAGGCATCTTCAAGCAGCATGGGCTCCTGCTTGAGCTTCTCTACACCCAGGGCAGCGGCGAAACCCAGCAGGCGGTAATCGCCGAAAGCGTGGACATCGGGATTGCTGCCGGGACCATGGGCGTCATGAGCGCCTTCGCCAAGGGAGCGCCCGTTCGCATTCTCGGGGCCGAGACCACGGGTGCCTCGGATATCTACTGGTACGTGAAGGCCGATTCGCCGATCAAGACGATCCAGGATTTCGACGGCAAGACCATCGCCTATTCGACCGTTGGATCCTCGACTCACATGGTGGTCACGGCATTCATCAAACAATTCAATCTCCAGGCCGCCAGGGCGGTCGCGACCGGTAGCCCGTTTCCAACGCTCACCCAGGTCATGTCCGGACAAATCGACGTCGGTTGGGCTGCCGCGCCCGACGGACTGGATCAAGTCGACCGCGGTGATATTCGCGTTGTGGCGACAGGAAACGACGCGGTCACCTTTCGAAATCAGACAGTGCGCGTCAACATCACCAACGCGCGTACGCTCGCGACTCAACGCGAGGCCATCGAGCGTTTCGTCGCAGCCTATCGCGAGACGGTGCGATGGCTCTATTCCGGCGATGATCCGCTCAAAATCTATGCCGAGTGGCTGGGCATCAGTTTCGCCAAGGCAAAGCGTACGCGCGACGAGTTCTACCCCTGGGAGGCGCTTGATCCTGACAAGATCGTCGGCCTCGATGCGATCGTCCGCGATGCGGTCACGTTGAAATACCTGAGCGCACCTTTAACCCAGGCACAGCTCGACGAGCTTGTGGTCAAGTTTGCTCCTTAGAAAAGAAACTCTCGATCGTCATCGCCCGCGCAAGCGGGCGACCCAGTAATCACCGTGCTGGCAGGTACGCTATATCGTGGCCACGCCATGGCCTAAACCGCACATGCAGTGTGTACTGGGTGCCCGCTTTCGCGGGCATCACGGTGCACTGTTTGGTGCGTCCCATAATGGATCCGACGAACGTCACAACGTATCTTCCATTGATCCATCCCTGCGCTGCCACGTTGTCTTAATTTCGGCGCGCAATTTCTCAAACTTGCCCGCCGTGATCGCGGCACGCGCGCTTCCCATCAGATCCTGGTAAAAGGCGAGATTGACAGTGGTCAGCAGGATTGCGCCGAGCATCTCGTTCGCCTTCACCAAATGATGAAGATATGCGCGGGAGTAATCACGCGTGGCGGGACATTTGCTCTCTTCATCGAGTGGGCGTGGATCGTCAGCGTGGCAAGCGTTCTTGAGATTGACCGGCCCAAAGCGCGTGAAAGCAAGACCGTGGCGTCCGTTACGAGTCGGCAGCACGCAATCGAACATGTCGACGCCGCGCGCCACCGCTTCGATGATGTCCAATGGTGTCCCGACCCCCATGACATAACGGGGCCGATCTTGCGGCAGCGCGGCCGCAACCTCGGCAACGATGCGCTGCATGACGTCGTGCGGCTCGCCCACGGCG
>Ga0209331_1000218_pt1 | contig 21019 bp, 14 predicted proteins | sample JacPinW_OM3H0_M3_FD_187971 | JGI IMG/M metagenome (GOLD analysis project Ga0209331, IMG submission 187971) | Forest soil microbial communities from Algoma, Ontario, Canada - Jack Pine, Ontario site 1_JW_OM3H0_M3 (SPAdes) (version 2) | ecosystem: Environmental > Terrestrial > Soil > Boreal...
CGGCGCCGAGGTGCGGCCGGTGACTTCCGGATCGCAGACGCTCAAGGACGCCATGAACGAGGCGCTGCGGGATTGGGTGACCAATGTGGCCGACACGTTCTATTGTATCGGGACGGTCGCGGGGCCGCATCCCTATCCCATGATGGTGCGCGACTTCCAATCCATTATTGGCCGTGAGACGCGCGAGCAGATGATCGAAGTCGAAGGCCGGCTGCCCAACTCGCTGATCGCGTGTATCGGCGGCGGCTCGAATGCCATGGGACTGTTCCATCCGTTTCTCGACGATGTGGAGATCGAGATCTACGGCGTGGAGGCGGCGGGCCACGGCCTCGCAAGCGGGCTGCACGCTGCATCCATCGCAGGCGGGCGCCCCGGCGTCCTGCACGGCAATCGCACCTATCTCCTCATGGACGACGACGGCCAGATCAAGGAGGCGCACTCGATCTCTGCTGGGCTCGACTATCCCGGCATCGGTCCGGAGCATGCCTGGCTCAGCGATATCGGACGGGTGAAATTTCTCTCGGCGACCGATGACGAGGCAGTCGCGGCCTTCGAGCTCTGCTCCCGGCTGGAAGGCATCATCCCGGCGCTCGAGCCCGCGCATGCGCTCGCGCGGGTGATCGAGCTTGCTCCGCAAAAGCCGAAGGATCACTTGATGGTGCTCAATCTGTCGGGACGCGGAGACAAGGATCTCGCGAGCGTTGCCGATTATCTGGAGCGGGACACCCGGTAATGGAGTAAGTGCTTGAAAATTATCCGACGCCGTCATTCCGGGGCGCCGCGAAGCGGCGAACCCGGAATCCAGTAAGCACAGCTGTAAGTATGGGAATGGCTGTGGTTACTGGGTTCCCCGGCTCCCTCGCTGAGCTCGGTCCCGGGGAATGACACCGCATAGGATTCGATTTGTGGAAACGCTCCACTAGTCCACGCTGCATGAGCAGACAGAAACTGGTTGGCTGGATTCTGATCGCGGTCTCGGTCGCCTATATTGCCTGGTTCCTGCGCGTGCGACTGCTCGAGCCCGGTCCCGCTCTGGAGAAAAAGGAATGGCTCAATCTCATCGGCTCGATTGTGATATTCATGCTGGGCACCATCAATGTGCGCCTTGCGGCCAGACGCCGCCGCAGCGGTAAAGATTAGCGCCGCGCGCACGCTTTACCTCTCCCCGCAACCCGGGCAAGCCCGGGTTGCGGGGAGAGGTAACACCACGCGCGGCCGCAGATGAGCGCAACGCGCATTGACCGGCGCTTTGATGAACTAAAAGCGCAGCGCCGCGCCGCGCTGGTCACTTTTATCACCGCGGGCGATCCCGACCACACGACTTCGATGGCCATCCTGCGGGCGCTGCCCGCGGCGGGCGCGGACGTGATCGAGCTTGGCATGCCGTTTTCCGATCCGATGGCGGATGGGCCGGCGATTCAGTTGTCATCACAGCGCGCGCTCAAGGCCGGGCAGACCTTGGCCAAGACGCTCGACATGGTGCGCGCGCTTCGCACGGCGAATGATGCCGTGCCGCTCGTGCTGATGGGTTATTACAATCCGATCTATATCTACGGTGTGGAGCGATTTCTGCGCGATGCGAGATCCGCGGGTGTCGACGGGCTCATTGTCGTCGATCTGCCGCCGGAGGAGGACGCTGAGCTCTGCTTGCCGGCGCTCGCAGCCGGGCTCAATTTCATCCGTCTCGCCACGCCCACGACCGATGACAAACGCCTGCCGGCCGTGCTCGCGAATACGTCGGGGTTCGTGTATTACGTCTCCATCACCGGCATCACCGGCGCCGCCGCGCCCGATACTGCAAAAACGGCGGCAGCCGTTGCCCGCATCAAACGACACTGCAAGCTTCCTGTCGCCGTCGGTTTCGGCGTGCGCACCGCCGATCAGGCGGCAGCCATTGCAGCGAGCGCCGATGGCGTTGTCGTTGGCTCGGCGCTCGTGAATGCGCTCAAAGCGAGCCTCGACGAGAGCAACCGAGCCACTGCGAGCACAGTCAAGGCGGTGACCGATCTCGTCGCGGAGCTCGCCCGCGGAGTGCGCCGCGCCACCCGCTCCGCGGCGCCCTAGGCAGGCCTCAGTCCGGCGGGCGGTTTCTGCAGCAAGCGCCATGGATTAATATGAGTGCCGCCATTGCACTTGCTGGCAGCGCAAGCCATCTTTTCGGTTACCTATGAAAAAGCAGACTCAATTTCATATCGGCTATTGGCTGGCTGCTTTTTTCGGCCTGCTGGTGCTGCAGTATTTTTATACGACCGCGCAGAAAGTCGCGCCCATCCCCTATAGCGAGTTCCAGCAATTGCTGCACGACGGCAAGATTGCCGAAATCGGCGTGTCGGATCGTTACATCCAGGGCAAGCTCAAGGCGCCGCTGGCGAACGGCAAGAGTGAGTTCGTGACCACCCGCGTTGACCCGCAGTTCGCCGACGAGCTGCAGAAATACGGTGTCACCTATACCGGCGAAGTCGAGAGCACGCTTGTTACCGATATCCTGTCTTGGGTTCTTCCGGTCATTATCTTCTTTGGCCTCTGGACGCTGATCGCGCGGCGGATGGGAGGATTGGGCGGCGGGTTGATGTCCATCGGCAAGAGCAAGGCAAAGATCTATGTCGAGTCCGACACCGGCGTGCGATTTGAGGACGTGGCCGGCGTTGACGAGGCAAAAGACGAGCTGCGCGAGGTCGTCGACTTTCTCAAGAACCCCGGGCAGTACAGCCGGCTGGGCGGGCGCATGCCCAAGGGCGTGCTGCTGGTCGGCCCTCCCGGCACGGGCAAGACATTGCTCGCCAAGGCCGTCGCCGGCGAAGCCAAGGTGCCGTTTTTCTCGATTTCAGGCTCCGAGTTCGTCGAGATGTTTGTCGGTGTAGGCGCCGCGCGCGTGCGCGACCTGTTCGAGCAGGCGCGCACCAAGGCGCCGGCCATCATTTTCATTGATGAGCTTGATGCTCTCGGCCGCGCGCGCGGCATCGGCCCTTATGCGGGTGGACACGACGAAAAGGAGCAGACGCTCAATCAGCTGCTGGTCGAAATGGATGGCTTTGATTCCAGGACCGGCCTGGTGATTCTCGCGGCCACCAACCGTCCCGAGATTCTCGATCCCGCGCTGCTGCGTGCCGGCCGCTTCGATCGGCAAATTCTCGTCGATCGTCCGGACAAGAAGGGCAGGGTGGAGATTCTGCGTGTTCACCTCAAGCATACGAAGCTCGGTCCCGATGTCGATCCGGAAAAGGTAGCAGCGCTCACGCCCGGGTTCACCGGGGCTGACCTTGCCAATCTGGCCAATGAAGCAACCCTGCTTGCAACGCGGCGCGGGGCAGATGCCGTCGGCATGGCGGACTTCACCAATGCGGTGGAGCGCATGATTGCCGGGCTCGAAAAGCGCAATCGGCTGCTCAACCCGAAAGAGCGTGAGATCGTCGCCTATCATGAGATGGGACACGCCCTGATCGCGCTCTCGCTTCCCGGCAGCGATCCCGTGCACAAGGTCTCCATCATTCCCCGCGGCGTCGGTGCGCTTGGCTATACCATTCAGCGCCCGACCGAGGACCGCTTCCTGATGACGCGCGAGGAGCTGGAAAACAAGATGTCGGTGCTGCTCGGCGGCCGCGCGGCCGAGATGATCGTGTTTCACCATCTCTCGACCGGAGCGGCCGATGATCTGAGAAAGGTGACCGACATCGCGCGTTCCATGGTGACGCGCTACGGCATGTCGGAGCGGCTCGGCAGCGTCGCCTATGATCGCGATCCGCGCACCTATCTCACCGGTCCTGACTTTCCCTTGCCCCGGCAGGAGGCGGATTATGCCGAGGCCACCGCCGCCCAGATCGATGATGAGGTTCGTGGCATCGTGCAGAAAGCCATGGACCGCGCGCTTGCCATTCTGCGGGAGCGGCGCGATGTGCTCGAGCGCAGCGCGCGCCGGTTGCTGGAAAAGGAGACGCTTGACGAGAAAGAGCTGACCGAGCTGGTCGGACCTCCGCTCAAGGTCGCGGCGGAATGACGTCGCCGTACAGATTACAGCGTCAAAGAAAGATAGCGCGCAATGGGTTCCAATCGCTTCAGTCCTAAGGAATTTGTCCTAACTAAGAGAACTCTTATTTCCCGGATCAGCAGCAATGTTACAGCCCACCGGATTTTGGAGCTATACTCGTTCCGACGATCTGGCCGCTCGGGGGAGCCTTAGCCAACTCAGAGCCTTGTTGGCACAAGACCTGCAACTTAAAATTGGGAGAAGCCATACAGTTAACATTTGGCAGGATGTATCCGCGATACCGCCCGGAACCAGATGGTTGAGACAGATTCGCGATTTCATCAGTGATTCGTCTTTTCTCATACCAATTGTCACACCCGCGCTCCTGCAGAGCAAAGAATGCTGTAGAGAAATAATCTTGTTTCGCGAGCGTCTGAAACTACTCAAGCGTGACGATCTGATCTTTCCGATACATTATGTTGACGTCTCTGATATCGATGGAAGCAGGCCCGTCGAATGCCATGATCCAAAGATTCTTGAGTTTCTAAAGGAGCGACAATGGTTGGATTTCCTCGAACTACGCCTGGGAGATCCGAAGCGGGAAGAGGTACTGCGCGCGCTATCAAAACTCGCCGATGAGATTCGGAAAGCACTGCGCTCAGAATCTCCCGGCCATTCACCAGGAAGTGATGACCATCTCGACGCCAAGGCTCGAGAACTGTCCGAAGAGCTGACGCAGCAATTATCCGACGACCCGTCCATCGGACTCGCTCCCGATGCTTTTGGAGCAGGCGCGCCTTCAGAAGCGGCTGGCAAGGCTACTCCTTCGGAAAGGACAATCTTTGAGGATTTTGAGGGTGGGCCACGAATGGTTGAGTTGGAGCCTGGCACTTTCAAAATGGGTTCTCCAGAAAGCGAGTTGGGTCACACGGATGATGAGAGTCCACTACACCAGTGTTCGATCGAGTACCGATTTGCGGTGGCAATTTCCCCAGTAACTTTTTCCCAATGGGCAGCTGCTCAGGCAGAGGGCGCGGTCGATCATGTACCGAATGATCATGGCTGGGGTGGCGGCGATCAGCCGGTTATAGACGTGAGCTGGGATGACAGCCAAAGATACTTGGAATGGTTGTGTCGAAAATCAGGCCACAAGTATCGTTTGCTTACCGAGACCGAATGGGAATACGCAGCTCGCGCAGGAACCAAGACTGCGTTTTGGTGGGGAACACAGGCCGACTCGACGTGCGCAAACTACGACGGGCGCTATACGTATGGGAAAGGTCCCGGAGGCATGTTCCGTGGAAAGCCTGTTGCGGTGGAGCGATTTGAACCCAATCCGTGGGGCCTCTATCAAGTCCACGGTAATATATGGGAATGGTGCCAGGACAATTGGGTCAGAAACTACGCGGATGCTTCTGGTGACGGTTCCGCCCGAGAAGTTCCTTTTAGTCCTTCTTTCCTGCCGAACGCCCCTTCACGAGTTGTCCGAGGTGGCTCCTGGAGGTCGCTCCCCAAGGATCTCCGGTCTGCTCGACGTTTTCACTTTCGCCAAGATTATCGAGGCGACTCTATCGGCTTCAGAGTAGCGCGTAATTTATAAAAACAGTAGTATTCATAGGCGTGCAGTCACTGCGAATAATTCCGACCTGCGGATTGGGGAGGGAGAGACGGTATGAATTGGAGAGGTGAATTACAACTAATTATCGCCTTCATCACGGGGACGGTCGGATTCGCATGGCTGGTAATGCAGAAGATGATCAACAAGGCGAGAGAGCGGGGGATCGTTGACAAAGTGAAAGAAAGTGCGATCTCTCTTAGTTTTTGGAAAAATCTCTTCGCTATCATCGGCGTGATTGCGGTAATTCTTTTCGTGGGCAGCTTGTTTGTGCCGGCACAAAAAACACTTCCTCCCGTGGTCACGATCGATGACGATTAGCCCGTCTCTTCTGCATCGGAAATCGCCGAATGAAGCGCAATTTCTGGTTTACACTATTGATATCTCGGGTTTAGCGACCGAGCCGATTTCCCGCTGGCCACAGTTGGCCTGCTGCGAATATTCGATGTAAGGTCGCGGCGGAATGACATCGCAAGGATTCACATTTTTCGACACGCCGATCGGACCATGCGGCATCGCCTGGGGCCAGCACGCGATTACCGGCATTGCGCTTCCGCAAGGGGATGCGACAGGAAACCGAACGCGCCTGCTGCGCCGCTTGCCTGCTGCGCGCGAGGCGCTGCCTCCGCCCGCTGTGCAGAAAATCATTGCTGCAATCGTTGCGCTCCTCCATGGCGAGCTGATCGATCTTTCCTGGGTCGCTCTCGACATGGACCCAATCCCCGCCTTCGACCGTCGGGTTTATGAGATCGCGCGCACCATTCCGGCCGGCGCGACGCGCACCTACGGCCAGATCGCGGAACAACTCACCCTTACCCTCCCGCGTTCGCGGGAGACGCAAGCGTGGGGACAAGGTCTGGCGCACGAGGTCGGGCAAGCGCTCGGGCGCAACCCGTTTCCGATCATTGTGCCGTGCCACCGCGTGCTGGCGGCAGGCGGCAAGGCCGGCGGCTTCTCCGCACGCGGCGGGATTGCGACCAAGCTTCGCCTGTTGTCGATCGAACGCGCGCGCACGAGTGATGCACCGACACTTTTCGATACCGGCCCGGCATTGGCTTTTGCGCTCAAGCCGAGGGCGCGAAGGAGTTGACATGAACTGGATCTCGAACGTCGTGCGGCCGAAAATCCGCAATTATTTCGTCCGCCGTGACACGCCGGAAAGTCTCTGGATCAAATGCCCGGAGACCGGACAACTCGTGTTCTACAAGGACGTCGAGGCCAATCAGTTTGTCATTCCCGGCTCGAACTATCACATGCGCATGGGTGCCGTCGCGCGGCTCAAATCCATGTTCGATAATCAGACCTGGCTCGATATCGGCGTGCCGGAGGTGCCTCTCGATCCGCTGAAATTCCGTGACGAGCGCCGCTACACGGAACGGCTCAAGGATGCGCGCGGCAAGACCGGCAGCAACGAGGCAATCAAGCTTGGCCTCGGCAAGCTCGAAGGACTTGCGGTCGTGATCGGAGTTCAGGATTTCGATTTCATGGGCGGTTCGCTCGGAATGGCCGCCGGCGAGGCCGTGATCAAGGGGCTGGAGACGGCGGTCGGCAAAGGCACGCCATTCATCATGTTCGCGGCCTCGGGCGGAGCGCGCATGCAAGAGGGGATTTTTTCCCTGATGCAGCTTCCCCGCACGACGGTGGCGGTGCAGATAATGCGCGAGTCGCGCAAGCCTTATATCGTGGTATTGACCAATCCCACCACGGGAGGCGTGACCGCCTCCTATGCCATGCTGGGCGACGTGCACATCGCAGAGCCCGGTGCGCTTATCGGCTTCGCCGGGCCGCGTGTGATCGAGCAGACCATTCGCGAGAAGCTGCCCGAGGGCTTTCAGCGCGCGGAGTACCTCAAACAGCACGGCATGGTGGATATGGTCGTCCATCGCCACCAATTGCGGCCGACACTGGCGAATCTTTGCCGTGTCTTGACCAAGGCAAAGCCGCGAGCGCCTGAGGATAGTTTGCCGGTGCCGGCGTAGGCTCTATCGAGGCGCGTCGACCCGGTAGGTTGGGTCGAGCTCTTCGCGAGACCCAACGCGCTTGCTCCAAAGGGTTGGGTCTCGCTTTGCGCTCGACCCAACCTTGTATCGTCCGCGTCCGCGATGACCAATTCGCTTTGCGCTCGACCCGACCTGCATCGCCCGCATCCGCGATGAACCCATAGCAACATGACTCCCGTCGATCCCATCATTGAGCGGTTGAGCGCGCTTCATCCCAAGCGGATCGATCTTTCTCTCGACCGCATGTGGCGCATCCTCGATGCGCTCGATCACCCCGAGCGGCGCTTGCCGCCGGTCATCCATGTGGGCGGCACCAACGGCAAGGGCTCGACCATCGCCTTCATGCGCGCTGTCCTCGAAGCCGCCGGCCTGCGCGTGCATGTCTATACGTCGCCCCATCTCGTGCGCTTCAACGAGCGATTCCGATTGGGTTGCGACGGCAAGGGGCGTCTGGTGGAGGATGACGAGCTTGCGGACGTGCTGGCCGAATGCGAGCGCGCCAATGGGGAAGCGCCGATCACGCTGTTCGAGATCACGACCGCAGCAGCGCTTCTCCTGTTCGCGCGCCACCGCGCGGATGCGCTCCTGCTCGAGGTTGGGCTCGGCGGACGGCTCGACGCCACGAACGTCGTGGAACAACCGCTCGTCACCGTCATCACGCCCGTGGCGCTCGACCACGCCGAGTTTCTCGGCGACACGGTCGATAAAATTGCGGCCGAGAAGGCGGGCATCATCAAACCGGACGTGCCGGTGATCGTGGCGGCGCAAAAGCGCGAGGCGCTCGCAGTCATCGAGCGGCAAGCGGCGCGGCTGCAAGCGCCGATGCGGATTGCGGGCGAGGATTGGATCGCAACGCAGGAACGAGGACGGCTGGTCTATCAGGACGACGCGGGTCTGCTCGATCTTCCCCCGCCGCGACTCTACGGACGCCATCAGTTCGAGAATGCGGGGGTCGCCATTGCGGCGCTGCGCGCGGCCGGCGCCTTCAAGCTTCCGGTGCAAGCATTCGAGAACGGCATGGCGGACGCCGAATGGCCCGCCCGCATGCAGCGTCTCTCGCACGGGCGACTTGCGCCGCTCGCGCCCGCGGGCAGCGAGTTGTGGCTCGATGGCGGTCACAATGCGGATGGCGGGCGTGCAATTGCCGACGCGCTCGCAGATCTGGAGGAACGGGTATCACGGCCGCTCGTGCTCGTGCTCGCAATGCTGGCGAGCAAGGACTGTGCAGGATTCCTGAAGAACTTTGCCGGGCTCGCGCAGCGCATCGTTGCGCTGCCTGTTCCGAATCAGGAGAAAAGCCGGCCGCCGGAAGAGATCGCGGACATTGCGCGCAGCATCGGTATTGCGGCCGAGAGCAGCGCAGACCTGCGCGCGGCGCTTGCCGCGATCGACGGCTTTGGTCTTGACCCGCCGCCGCGCATCCTGATCACGGGTTCACTTTATCTCGCCGGCGAAGTGCTGGCGGTGAACGGCACGCCGCCGGTGTAGAGCAACGCATGCATCCCGGGCGCCGCGCAGCGCGAAAGCGGTGCGCTGCAGACCCGGGATCGCCGCGGACTCAGCCTCGAACGGTCCCGGCTCAGCGGTGCACCGCTCCGCAAGAGCTACGCGCTGCACCGCAGCCGGGACACGCGGAACGATCAAACCGCGGTTGTGATCCACTGCTCGAGCTTTTGCTTCGGCGCGGCGCCGATCTGGCGCGAGGCCTCCTGGCCGTTCTTGAAGATCATCAGGGTCGGGATCGACTGAATGCCGTATTTGGTCGCCGTCTGAGGATTTTCGTCCACGTTGAGCTTGACGATCTTGACCTTGTCACCAAGCGATCCGGCGATTTCCTCGAGCGCGGGAGCAATCGAGCGGCAGGGGCCGCACCATTCAGCCCAAAAATCCACCACGACCGGGCTGGTCGCCTTCAATACCTCGGATGCGAATGTGCTGTCCGAAACCTTGCCAACGGCCATGGGAGTTCCTTTCGTTTTTCTGAAAGAGTTGGGAACGTATGGACGCCTGGCACGAGCGTCAAGGCAAACTCACGGGCAGGTGAGGGCCGTAGCCCGGATGAGCGAAGCGAAATCCGGGGAGGCCTACATTGCCCCTCGGCCTGCAGTGAGGGCGGCAAGGGCAGCGTCCATGCGTGCCGCGGGCATTTCCATCAGCGCTGGAACATCCGTCCACATGAGAGCGGCGCGTACGGTTTTCCCGGGATAGAGCAACGCCAGCGCGCCGCGATAAAGCGCAAGCTGCGCCACATACGCTTGCGGCACTTCCTCAAGCCGCGCCGGAGCCGGATGATTCGTTTTGAAATCCGCGATGAGCACCTCATTCGCTGTCACCGCAAGCCGGTCTACCTGGCCCGCGATTGCGGTCATGCCGTGCTTTCCCGGAAATCTGCCGGCGAGCGGGAGCTCAGCGTGACTGCCCGGTGCGAACAGGGCGGAGAACCGCGGATCGTCCAACACCCGACACACCTGCTCGATCATGTTCTCGCATTCTTGCGCGCTGAACAGATCGGCCCTGCGCGCGAGATGCCTGCGGGCGGCAGCGCGCCGCGCAGGCTCTGGAATGTCCGGCAGCGCCTGCAGCAGCCGGTGCATGAGCACGCCACGCGCCGTCGCCTTTTCTCCCCCACTCCGGCCGGCTCTGCGCGCGGGGACCGATTCGTCGTAAGCGCGAGAGGGCGAGAGCGACACCGCCCGTGGGAGGACGGGAGCCACATCCCGGTCGAGCCAGTCCGGAGGCTGGCTGATGACCTGCGTGCGCTGGCCCCCTGAGCCCGGCGCAGCGGCGAGCTGCGGCACTTTGCAGTAGCGCCACATTTTTCCATCACCGTCTTGCGCGTTCATCTCGGTCGAGAGCGGCTGCAATGCATCCTTGACCAGATCCCACCAGCAGCCCGGCGGCCGCGCACGCTCGTTTTCCGCTCCACAGACGATCAGGCGATCGGCTGCGCGTGTCATGGCCACGTAGAGAAGCCGCCGGTACTCATCCTCGGCCTCCCGCTGCAGGCGGCCGCGCGCCGCGCTGACGGGTTCCACGTCCAATGCCTTCCTTGCGGCCCAGACGAACGGAGAACCGGGCGGCGCATTCGCAGCGAGCGGAAAAATCCGGGCTTGCCGTTGTGCCGGGCCCGCCGGTGGCGTCGTCGTGTCGGCGAGGATGACGGTGGGCGCTTCTAGGCCCTTGGCGCCGTGCACGGTCATTACGCGCACTTCGTTGCGCGTGATCTCCATGTCGCGCTTGATGTCGACCGCCGCGCCTCGCAGCCACGCGATGAAGCCCTGCAAAGATGGCGTTTCGAGTCGTTCGTAATCGAGCGCGAGATTGAGAAATTCGGTCAGTGCGTCGTCGGCCTCATGTCCCAGCCGGGCAAGAAAGCGTTTTCGTCCACGCTCGGCGCCGAGCACGCGCGCGAAAAATGCATAGGGCGTGTCGCGGCGCGCCCATTGCGCAAAACGATCAAGCTCCGCGGCCGCCTGGGCAAACCGCGCCTGCGCCTGCCCCTTTGTTTCCAACGCGCGGCGCAGCGAACCTTTGCGCTCCCAGGCGATCTCGAACAAATCGCCGTCGTCTAGTCCGAACAGCGGGCTCTTGAGAACCGTCGCGAGCGCGAGATCATCGGCTGCGAGCAGCAGCGCGTCCGCGAGCGCCATCAAATCCATCACTGCGATATGCTCGGTGAGCACCAGCCGGTCCGCCCCCGCCACCGGAATTTTTTCCTCCTTCAATGCCCGGATGATGGCCTCGAACAGCGGCCCGCGCTGGCGCACCAGCACCAGCACGTCGCCGGGGCTGGTGCCCTGCTCGGTCCAGCTTTTGATGTTGCGCGCGATCTTGGTTGCGAGCCGAACGTGCGTGCTCGTTTCGGAGGGCTCATCAAACGGGGCGTCCCAGGCTTCGATCGCGCGCTTGGGCTCCGGCTTGATGATGTCCCAGATCTCGACCACTCCGGGGGCGGCGTCGGGCAGCGCGATGTGAGGCGGTATGCCGTCCGCGTCGGAGGTGATGCTGGCGTAGATGTCCTTGCGCTTGAACACCTCGTCGACGGCGCCGAGTACATTCGGTCCCGAGCGGAATGAGTGCTTGAATTCCTTGTAGACGAGATCAAGTCCGCATTCCTGGTGGGCACGACGAAAGTGCCGGAGCATCTCGGCAAATGCGCGAGGAGCGGCGTTTTGAAACGAAAAGATCGACTGCTTCTCGTCACCCACGGCAAATACGGTGCGCTTGCTTGTACGCGCGCCCGCGCCGGCGAAGAACTCGCCGCTCAGTCTCTGGATGATCTCCCATTGTTTGGGGCTGGTGTCCTGCGCCTCATCGATCAGCACGTGATCGATGCCTTGATCAAGCTTGTAGTGCACCCAGGCCGCACAGTCATGGCGCAGGAGCGCAAGTGTCTTGTCGATGAGATCGTCGTAATCGAGGAGACCCCGGCGGTCCTTTGCCGCCTGGTAACGCGAGATCACCGCATCCGCGACGACGAACAGGGCGGCGGTGCGGTCGCGACAGCGCACCGCTTTGTAGCGCTCAAACAGTGAGCGCAGTCGCGCGCTTTCCTCATTCAGACGGCGAGCGAGCTCGGGCTCGGCGTTTTGCAGTGCGCCCGTTATCAGCCGGTCGCGCGGTTTGAAATCGCCGGTCAGAAATACCTGAAGATAGCTGCGTGTGCGCTCCGCTCGGTCCGCTTGCAGCGCCGCGAGCAGGCGGCGTCCCTGCTCCTGATCCGTGCTTGATCCGCCCGCAAGCCTTGCGGCAGCCGCCGCCCATTGCGACGAGGGCAGGCAAGGTCCTTGCGTGATCTCGTGCTCGACCTGCTCGGCGCTGTCATTGGCCGCGATGCCCAGCGTGTCGCACAGTGACGCGATCGCGTGCTCCACGTCGCCACAGTGATCGATCCAGCCGCGCACCATGTCGCGCTTGCCGATCGCCTCGGCGACGACCTCCTTGAACGTTCGGTCCGCGGCGACGGTAATTGCGGTGGCGAGGGCGCGTCCGAGGGCGCATTGCGGCGCCTGTGCGGCATCGAGCAGGACGGCGAGGCTCAAGTCGTTGAGCAGTTGCGCTTGCGCCGCATCCTCGATGACCTCGAATCTGGCAGCGACGTTTCCTTCAAACGGAAACTGATGCAGCAACCGGCTGCAGAAGGCGTGAATGGTCTGCACCTTGAGTCCGCCGGGGGTATCGAGTGCCAAGGCAAACAGCCGCCGCGCATGCGCCCGCCGCGCGCTGTCGGGTGCTTCCGTCGACAGCCTTCGGATCGCGGCGTTGAGTTGCCTGTCATCGAGCGCTGTCCAGCGCCGCAGCTCATCGAACACGCGGTTTGCCATGTTGGCGGCCGCCGCCTTCGTGAAGGTGATGGCGAGAATTTTGCCGGGCGCGACGCCCTCGAGCAGCAGCCGGATCACCCGCTGCGCCAGCACGTGCGTCTTGCCCGAGCCGGCATTCGCCGCAACCCACGCCGAAACCGATGGATCCGATGCCTCGAACTGCACGCGCAACAGATCATCGGGAATGATGCGGCCGGCAGGCGCGTTCATTGCGACACCCCCGGCACGTCTTCCTCTTCGCCCGGCACGGCCCACTCCTTCACCCGCGCGAGGTGGTCGTAGCTGCCGTAACGGTTCTTCCACATCGACAGCACCAGCGGAATGTAGGGCTGCTGCTCGTCATCGAAGCGATGCACGACCTCTGAGAATCTCGCGAGCGCGCGCTCGGCTTCGGAATCGGCATTTCCGTTCTTGAAATTGATCGGCCTTTCCTCGCCAATCAGCTCGCCCCCTTTGAGCGAAACATAAACGAGCTCTGCAACGCAGCTCGCGGCCCCAATTTCCGAAAAGCCGCCACGCCGCAGCATCGCGGCTTCAAGCGTGAGCTGGGGCGAGATGCCGATGCCGACCTGCTTGTCGCTCGGCACCTGGCCCGTCTTGTAGTCCAGGATGGCATGGCCGCCCGTTCGCAGCTCCTCGATGCGATCGGCGCGGCCACGCAATGTGAAAGTCCGCTCGCCCAGCGGGATTTCGATTTTGCCGGGGATCTCGGCGTGGAGCGCTTTGAGCTTGGGGCGGCGTGTTCTTTCCCAGGCGGCAAACCAGTGGGCGATGCGCTCGAAGCGGGGCCACCAGAATGCCTGCGCTTCCGGATAATCGGCGAGCGCGGCAAAGTGTCTTTTTCCAATCTCGATCAGCGCGCCGGCGGGATCAGCCGGCAGCGCTGCTGCGTAGGTCCGGGTGAATTCGCTGAGCGCGCCGTGGATGACGATTCCCCGGTCGGCTGCCCCGGGCTCCAAATCGATCGGGTCAAGCTCACGCAGGCGCAAGATGTATCGCGCGTAAATGGAATAGGGATCGCGCAGCCAGTCTTCCACGTCGGTCACTGAAAGCGATGTTGGGCGCGCCGCGCGCGGTGGTTTCGGCTCGGGCCGGGAAATGCGCGCGGGCTCCTCGCTATGATCGAGCGCGCGCGCCCACGCGACATATTTCGCGCCACCTTCCCGCGCCGCTTTCCATGCATCGTCTCCCATCACGGCGGCGAGCCGTTGCACGAAGCGCGAGATCACGGTCGGTGCGCCGCCCAATCTGGCCGGATATGCAAGCACAACCTCTCGCACCCCAAGCGCCTGGGCGAAATCATGGGCAGAGAGCGAAATGCGCCGCTCGGGCATGTCGAGACCAAGCGCGTGACGCATCGGGCGGCTCAGCCAGGGATCCGGCCGGGTTTCCGGCGGCCATACCCCTTCGACCAGACCGCCCAGCACGATGCGGTCGCAGCTCTGCAGCCTCGATTCGAGCAGGCCGTAGATATGGACCTGGACGCCGGGAAGCTCCGGCCGCCGTACCATGATCTGTGCGACCGCGGCTCTGAACAGATCGGCGTAATCCGCGCGTGCAATAATCAGATCGGCATCGGGAGGGAGCGCGGCGATGTCGTCGAAGGCCTGCGCAAGCTTCACGCCATCGTGCCCGGCAAAAGCGAGCGGCTCCCCGTCTGGTGCCGCGCTCAAGGCGGCGATCACGTCGTAATGTCGTGCCGCGATTCCGGTGAAAGCGTTCGGCTGCGTCGAAGCAAGGCTCTCCAGGGGCGCAAGCGCGGCGGTCACGCGAGCGATGAGGTCGGCGGCGCCAGCGAGATCGTTCTCCCGCAGCTCGGTTCGCGGGTCGGACCAATGGAGCTCAGTGGGTTCCTTTCGCCGCAGCTTTGCGAGCTCGGCGCGCAGCCCATCGAGCGCATGCGCAATCCCGGCCGTGCCGGCACGCGGGCGTGGTCCCCGCAGCGTCGCCATCTCAAGCGCAGCGATTGCGCTCGCAAGGCTCGCTGGCGTCGAGCCAAGACGCAACAGCGGATGCTTCAACAAAGCGAGCAGCTTGGCCGGCCGCGCGCCTGCGAGCGCCGTCTCCGCTGCGAGACGGGCGAAACGTCCCGCGCGCGTGTCGGCAAGCGGATCGCCGCCGGAATCATCGGCCGCAATATTCCAGCGCCCGAGCGCCGCGATGACGCGGCGCGCCAACGCGCGATCGGGAGTGACCAGGGCCGCGCTCTTGTTCTTCTCCACGGCCTCGCGCAATGCGACCGCGATCGCGAGCGCTTCCTCCTCGGCGCCGGTTGCTTCGATGACCCAAAGCGGTTCCAATTCGTCGCGGTGAAGCAGATCGCGAGCGCTCAGCGCGTCCCACTTGTCCGTGCTTTCCGCCGGGCGCAGCGCCTGCGAGACGAGGCGCTCGCGCGCGCCCGGCTGCCCCAGAACCGTGACCTGATCGCGTGCAATGCCGATCGCGGAGAGCAGAGCACGCATGGCGAATTGCGGATGTCCGGCCGCTGGCGGAGGAAGATTACGTGCGGCGGGATCGTGCCGGCCCGCCATGAGTTGCCAGGATTGCTCATCCAGACTCATATCGAGGCCGGGCAGAACCACTGCGCCACCGGAGAGCTTTGCGATGGTGGCGATCAGCTGCGCGGTCGCCGGCATGGAGCCGGTCGAGCCGGCGGCGATCACAGGCGCCTGCGGGTTTGCTGACAATCGCGCTGCTTCGGCCTTGAGCAAGGCATCGCGGCGTTCGGCCGCTTCGATAGCGCCTCTTTCGGCGAGAATTTTTGGCCATGCTTCCCGTGCGATCTTGAGGAATTCGAGCGTGAGCTGCCAGTAGCGGTCGAAATTGTCCGGCACCAGATCGTCCAGCCGATCCCAGGAAACACCGCGCGTGGTCATGTCATCCATGAGACGCGCGAGATCATCGGCGAGCGCGAGCGCCGAGACCGGATTGTTGGCGACGAGGGACGCTTCGCCGTTCTCCTGCGGCGCAATCGTGGACGCCCATTTGAGTACGAGCTGCGCGATGAGCATGCGCCGCTCGAAAGCGGGAAGCGCGGGAGGAAGTTCAAGCGCGCTCGCAGCAAGGGCGCCGCTTGCGGCCTGCGCGAACGCAATCTCGTCCTCATCGACGTCGCCGAGGGCGACAAAGCGCGGAGGAATTGCGGCGTCCTGCTTGATCGCATCCAGAAAGATCTCGCGTGCGATCCGGCAAGCACGCCGCGTCGGCAGATAAATCGTTGCGCTTGCGAGTGCCAGCGGATCGGCCGCGGCGGGAAAGCCCGCAACGAGCCTGCCATCGATCAGCGTTTGGATGAGCGTGGGTAGAAACGGCGCCGAGGCCGCAATGGTGAAGACACGGGGAATCGCCATGCCGCGAATTATACCGGCGAGGACTGGTGAAGCCTATTTTGATTATGCTCGCTGAGTGTGCTCTGGTTTGGGCGCAGAACGAAAACACGGAGGCTTCGACCGCACAGGGAGCAACGCGCGATGACCGTGCAACAGAATACCGATCACATCCAGACCACCCATATCGGCAGCTTGCCGCGGCCGCATCGCCTGCTCGACCTTCTCAAGGCAAAATATCAACGCCAGTCCTACGACGAACGTGAGCTGGATTCCATCCTCGCTCAGGCAGTCGCCGAATGCGTGCGCAAGCAGGTCGAGTGCGGCATCGAGATCGTAACCGACGGCGAGTATTCGAAGCCGGGCTTCTTTACCTACATCCGCGAGCGCTTCGAGGGCTTCGAATCCCGACCCGATCAGAAGCTCGTCCTGTTCCAGCAGGAGGTCTCCGCCTTCCCGGAATACTATGCCCAATACTTCAAGGAGGCGATGATGGGGGGCGCCATCCTGCCCATCGTTCCGGTCGTCTGCACCGGCCCGGTGAAGTACAAGGGCGAGGCAAAGCTGCAAGCCGACATCGCCAACCTCAAGGCTGCCGCCCAGACCGCCGGCGTGCCTGACCATCACGTGTTTCTGCCGGCGACCGCGCCTTCAGGCGTCGGCATCAACCAGTACTACAAGAGCGATGAAGAATACTTCCACGCGCTTGCCGCCGAGCTGAACAAGGAATACCGCGCAATCGTTGCCGCCGGCATTCTGCTGCAAGTGGATGATCCGTTCCTTCCGGACATCTTTGTCGAGCCGGGGCTTGACGACGATCAGAAGAAGCGGCGGGCGGAGAGTTACGTCGAGGCTACGAACGCGGCACTGAGCGGCATTCCGGCCGAGCGGGTCCGCTTTCATACCTGCTACGGCATCAACGAGGGGCCGCGCATTTACGAGTCGAACCTGCCCGAGATCATCGACTACGTGCTCAAGATCAATGCCGGCTCGTTCAGCTTCGAGGCTGCGAATCCGCGCCATGAGCACGAATACCATCTGTTCGAACGGGTCAAGCTGCCGCAAGGCAAGGTGCTGTGCCCCGGCGTAATCACCCATGCCAGCAACATCGTCGAGCATCCCGAATGGATCGCCGAACGGCTGATCCGCTTCGCCAGGCTGGTCGGACGCGAGAATGTGATGGCCGGGGCGGACTGCGGGTTCTCCTCGCAGGCGCTCTACAAGACCGAAGTCCACCCGAGCGTCGTGTGGGAGAAGTTCAAGGCCATGCGCCAGGGAGCCGACCTGGCGACCAAGCGGTTCTGGAGCTGAAGGTAAGGTAGCGAGCATGAGCAACGAACCTCTGGTCGGCGTGCAAGCCTGCGTCTTCGATGCCTACGGGACGCTGTTCGATTTTGCTTCCGCTGCAAAAAGCTGCCGCGATATGCTCGGTGACGGCGTCGACAGGCTGACTGCTTTATGGCGGGATAAGCAGCTGCAATATACGTGGCTGCGTGCGCTGCAAGGCCGGCACGCGGATTTCTGGCAGGTCACCGGCGATGCGCTCGACTTCGCAATGGAGACCTTGGCGATCGACAAGCCGGGCCTGCGCGACCGGCTGATGGGCCTCTACCTGACGCTCGATGCATTTCCAGAAGTGCCCGATGTTCTCGAACGCCTGAAAAAAGTCGGCCTGCGGACCGCGATCCTGTCGAACGGCTCACCCAAGATGCTCGAGGCGGTTGTCCGAGCATCGGGGCTGAATACGCTGCTCGATGCGGTGCTCTCAGTCGAGGAGGTCGGCGTCTACAAGCCGCACCCCAAGGTCTATCAGCTTGCGGTCGACCGGCTTGGAATCCGCGCTGGCGCGATCGCGTTCCAGTCGTCGAATGCCTGGGACGCCTACGCTGCTTCGGCATTCGGGATGCAGGTCGTGTGGTGCAATCGCTATGGCCAGCGGTCTGAGCGGCTGCCCGGCGCGCCCGATCGCACAGTGAGATCGCTGGCTGAGCTGCCAACCCTGGTCGGTGCCGCATAGATGAGCCGCGCAAACATCGATGTCGGAGACGAGATCGATCTGCAAGCGCACATGCTTGTGCGCGATATCCGACGGCGTGCCGTATATGGCTTAGCGAATACCATGATGCTTGAATCCGTCATCACCTGCCCGCACTGCACGACCGCCAAACTGGAAATCATGCCAACCGACGCCTGCCGCGTCTTCTATGAATGCATCGGCTGCGGCGCGGTGCTGCGGCCGAAGCAAGACGATTGTTGCTGCGTCGCGGTGTCGCCTGGACACTGGCCGCTAAGCAGAAGCAGGCCGATGCGCCCGGAGGAAGGAGCGTATCTGGCGCACCGCTAGCGGAATCCTCTCCTTTGGCTCCTTCCACGGGAACATGCTCACCTCGGCCTTAGGAGCGAGCATCGCGCATTCCATCGCGACGGCGTAGGGATGCGCGGGAACGTCGTCCGGCAGGATCAGTACGGGTGTCTGGCAGTTGTGCACGAAATCCCGGGTCACGGTGAAGACGAAGTCGCTGGTGCGGTACATCTTGGTCAGAAATTTGTCGGCCATCTCGATCGTGATCTCAGGCCGACGCTTGACCAGGTCCGGTCCCCAACCGCTCATGCCGCTGTCGTAGAGGAGGGTAGGCTTCTCTGGCCGGAACCCGACGGGCTGGGCCGGCACGGCGGCAACAATACGATCGGGCGCCCGCTTCAATAGATTCCAGATGAAGGGGCCGCCAATGCAGAAGCCCAGCACCATGAACTTATCGATTCCCAGGTGATCCATCAGCCCGAGATGGTCATCGGTATAAGAGTCCCATGGCCGGTCGATCTCGAGCGGGCCGCTAGACTGGCCGGGATTGGCGTTGCGCAGATCCGCGCAGATGCAGCGGTACTCTTCCTTTAATTCCTCAATCGGGTTGAAGGGGCTGGTCTGCAACCCGGCCATCACCGAGTTCAATCCTCCACCCGCGATCAGCAACAACGGAAAGCCCGAACCGGCCTGCGAATAGCGGATACGAACCGGGCCTCTTTCATAGAAGCGCTCGGCAGGTTCTCCTGGCCCGGCTTGTTGAGCAAACACTTGCGGCGCTGCGGCCATTGCCGTCGCGGCGGCCCCGCTTGCCAGCACTTTGCGCCTGATCGGATCCATAATCGGGGCCTCCCTTGCTTTCATATTCAAGATTACCTCACCAGACCCGAGCGTTGACTGTACCTGACGCACCTTGCGGTCCCAGGGTCAAGAGGTGATGGGGCGATAGAAATTCTTCACAGAGTCGCTTCTCCCAGTTTTCGCCAAGGTTTATTCCGGTTACCTTTTCGAAATCGAGGAAGACACATCAGCGCGCACGCCCGGCCGAAATGGAAAAAGTGATGCCCGCCGGCTCGGATGCTGGCGCGCCCGCCTCCGCAAGCTTGCAAGCGGAGCCGGCAGTCATGATTGCCGAATGCCTGGCACGACTCGCCGCCAATGCGCCTGCAGAGGAGATGCTTGCCCGGCTGCGCACAATCGAAGGTCAACTCGGCGATCAACGCCGGCTGCGCGCGCGGTGGTTACGGGCGAACTGGATCTCGCCCAAAGACGATGCGGCCGGATTTCGTCTCGATCTGTTGAGTCTGACCGGCCAGCGGCCCAGTCCGATGTCGAATAATGATCATGATTTTACCCGTGAGGCTTCGTCATCCAGGAGCATCTGCTTCGATTCCCCGAGCAGTAGTACGCAGCCAGCCATCCAGCACCCTGGGTATCAGTGCATTTTTTGGCTCGTATGGTAAACTCCGTATCTCACCAAGCTCGATCCGGGCCGATCCGAAGAAGCAAGTTCCGGACAATCGGCTCTCGGTCATCGACCTCAAGGCCAACCCGCCTGCCGTGATCGCGACGCTCGAGGCAGGCCCGGGCGCGGCCGGGACCGCAATCAACCGTGCGGGCACGCTGGCTTTGGTCGCCAATTACAGGGAAGGGACCCTCTCGGGGTCCGATCGAGGCGGGGGAGGAAAGATGGGAGCAAGGGCGACTCAATTGCGTCGCGGCGGCGATGTCTGCTCAGCCGACCGCCAAGGGTAAATAATCATCAAGCGCGTTTGAACCCAACCGGGGCTTTTCGCGACATAACTGAGGGAGTTCGCGGTCGGGGTGGCAACCTTTCGCGAAATTCCTTTGAACTGTGGCTTGCCAATCACAGCTGCGCAACGGCGCCGCGCTTGTGATCGGTGATGGTCGCAACGCGTGAGTGGAAGGTCCAATGCACCCGGGTCATGTCCTGACGTTACATCGTATTGTTGTTCTGGGTTTGCTGGCCACGCTGGCAATTGCCAGTGCTGACGGCGCACAAGCACGCACTCACCGCCAGCACAAGATTGAGAAGAACCATGCGCGGGTCGTGCACGGGCCCGACTATAAGCCGCCTTATGCGGCGATCGTGGTCGACGACAAATCCGGCCAGGTTCTGCACGAGGTCAAGGCCGACGAGCCGCGCCACCCCGCTTCCTTGACCAAGATCATGACCCTTTATCTCCTCTTCGAGCAGCTCGAAGCCGGCAAGATCAAGCTCGATACGCCGCTGATGATCTCCGCGCATGCCGCCGCTGCCGCTCCGGTAAAGCTTGGTCTCAAGGCCAACGGCACCATCAAGGCCGAAGAAGCGCTCAAAGCCATGGTGACCAAGTCGGCAAACGACGCTGCCGTGGTGGTAAGCGAAGCGATCGGCGGCACCGAAGAAGAATTTGCAAAGCTCATGACTGAGAAGGCGAAGTCCCTCGGCATGGCAAGCACGATCTACGTGAATGCGTCGGGATTA